>Ga0070731_10002114_pt1 | contig 19428 bp, 13 predicted proteins | sample Coa_R1_2_FD_66448 | JGI IMG/M metagenome (GOLD analysis project Ga0070731, IMG submission 66448) | Surface soil microbial communities from Centralia Pennsylvania, which are recovering from an underground coalmine fire - Coalmine... | ecosystem: Environmental > Terrestrial > Soil > Unclassified ... | reverse complement strand
CTTCCAGAAATCCGGTGGCTTTCTCGCGCCCAGCAGCCTCGCCTACGACGACAGTGAGTGGGCGGCGGTGGACCTGCCGCACGATTGGGTGATCGGGTTACCGTTCAAGAACGATCCCGCGCTGGCGAGCAAGGGCAGCTATCCTCTGGGACGCGAATATCCCGAGACCAGCGTTGGCTGGTACCGCCGCGTTTTCGACGTTCCCGCCTCCGATGCCGGCCGCCGGATCTCGCTTGAGTTCGACGGCGTTTATCGGGAAACGATGGTCGTGTTCAACGGCTATTACATCGGACGGCACAGCGGTGGCTACGATCCTTTCAGCTTCGATCTGACGGATTTCGTACTGCCGGGCACGCCGAACGTTCTGCTGGTCCGCGTGGATGCGACCCTGAGCGACGGCTGGTTCTACGAAGGCGCCGGAATTTACCGGCACGTCTGGCTGGTGAAGAACCACCCGGTGCATGTGAAGAAATGGGGCACGCTCGCCACCGCCAGGGTGCAGCCGGGATCGGCCGCAGTCTCGATCCGTTCGGAAATTGAAAACCATTCGAAAAGTACGGCGAGCGTCCGCGTGATCTCGACAGTTTTCGATCCCGCCGGCAAGGAGGCCGGAAAAGCGGCCAGCGCCGCGTCCCCGATTCCGCTCCTGAATGAGAGGGCTTTTGAACAGACGCTGGCGATCCGGCAGCCGGCGCTGTGGTCGCTCGAGCAACGAAATCTGTACAAGCTGGTGACCGAGGTGGAGTCCGACGGGCGCCTGACGGACCGGTACGAAACGCGCTTCGGGATTCGCGATCTGAAGTTCGACCCCGACCGGGGATTCCTGCTGAACGGCAAGGCGGTGAAGGTCAAGGGCACCTGCAACCATCAGGATCACGCGGGCCTCGGCGTGGCTTTACCCGACGCCGTGCAGTATTTTCGCGTACGAAAACTTCAGGAAATGGGATGCAATGCCATCCGCACTTCGCACAACCCTCCCACGCCCGAGCTGCTCGACGCCTGTGACGAACTCGGCATGCTGGTGCTGGATGAGACGCGCATGCTGTCCTCGAATCCCGAAGGCATCGCTCAGTTTGAAAACGTGGTGCGGCGCGATCGTAATCATCCCAGCGTCTTCATCTGGTCGATGGGCAATGAAGAGAGCATTTCGATCACGGAAACCGGCCGCAACATTCTCACCTCGATGAAGCAGGCGGCGCTGAAACACGACAGCTCGCGGCCGATATCGATCGCGCCGCCGCCGGCCGGGGATTACATGGGCAAAGGCGGGCTCATCGTCTGCGACGTCATGGGCTACAACTATGCCGACCCGGAAGCCGAAGCCTGGCACAAAAAGAACCCAGGAATCGCTATCCTCGGGACGGAAAACGTGAGCGCCGTCGGCACGCGCGGCGCGTATGCGACGGACCCGGCCAAGGGAACCGTCGGCTCCTACGATCCATACACAACCACGGGCCGCGCGTCGGCGGAAGGCTGGTGGCGGTTCGTCAGCGCAAGACCGTATATCTCCGGCGGTTTCGTATGGACCGGATTCGATTACCGCGGTGAGCCGTCGCCGTATCAGTGGCCGAACATCAGCTCCCAATACGGAGTGATGGACACCTGCGGATTCCCGAAGGATACGTTCTTCTATTACCAGTCCTGGTGGACCGAAAAGCCGGTGCTGCATTTATTCCCGCACTGGGACTGGCCGGGGCTGGATGGAAAAGAGATCGCCGTATGGGTGTACTCGAATCTGGACCGCGTCGAGTTGTTCCACAACGGCCAGAGCCTGGGCGCCAAGGAAATCCAAAAGGACCAGCACCTGGCCTGGAACGTGAAGTACGCTCCGGGCGTCATCGAGGCGCGAGGCTATAAAGACGGCAAGCAGGTGATGGCCGCGAAGCGCGAAACCACGGGACCGGCAGCCAAACTGGTTCTGCGGCCCGACCGCAAGGAGATCTCGGCTAACGGCGAGGACGCTGCGATCTTCGTGGTCGAGGTCCAGGACGCGATGGGCCGAGTTCTGCCGGTGACGGACAACCCTGTCACGTTCAAGGTGACGGGTCCGGGCGAGTTGATCGGCACCGGAAACGGGGACCCCACCAATCACGAACCCGATCGAGGATCATCGCGAAAGGCGTTCGCCGGGTTGTGCATGGCGATCGTGCAGTCCGCCAAGACCGCCGGCAACATCCAGGTTGAGGCGACATCTCCAGGTTTGACGGCGGCGACGGCGACCATTGCGAGTAAAGCGGTTCGGCTTCGTCCACAGGCGCACGTCTGGGAACGCGAAGTTCCCACGGGAGGCGGCATCACGGGGTTGTGGCGGCCGGTGAATGCGCGGGCCGCGCAAACCGGGAATCCCATGACGTTGGCCGCTGGCAACGTCGACTCCGTCTACACGTTCCGTCAGAACGCCGCGGTCTTGACCGGCTTGGTCGAATCCTCGGGCGGCGGCGGATTCGGCCCCGGCGGAGGAGGCGCGGGCGGCGGATCCATCGAAGACGGCAAAATCGACGGCTCGAACATCTCGTTCCGGGCAGGGCCGACGACCTACACGGGTACGATCAACGGAGAGCAGATCGAGCTGCGCGTAAGTCCACCGGCCGGCCGCGGACGTCGCGGCGGACCTCCGGCGGCAGACACGGGACCGCGCCCGGCGATCGGACCGCCGCCCGACGGCTCCGATCCGTCGTTCCCCGCTGGCGGACGCGGTGGTCAGCCGCCCACTGCTCTGGTGCTGCGGCGAACGCGACGTTGATATTCTTACAGGAAAGCGTGGATCAAACGACGCTGCGTGTTCTTCAGGGTCAGATGCGCTGAATCCAATTGCTTTACTTTCTCCCGCAGGCCGCGCAGAAGAGTGGCGCGCTCGACACCGCTGCGGGTGGCGAGCAGAAGCTGTTCGTTGTCCCACGGTTTTTCGAGGTATTGAAACAACGCGACCTCATTGATCGCTTCAATGGCGCTGGTCACGTCGGCGTGGCTGGTGAGGAGAATGCGGCTGGTCTCCGGACGGACCGCTTTGACCCGTTTTAGCAGATCGAGCCCGCTCATCCCGGGCATCCGATAGTCCGAAATCACGCAGAGGTGAGTGATCCCGGCCGTCCGCCAACCATGCCAAGAGATGGTCAAGCCGCGACTGTCGCAGCGGCAGTGAAAAATGCCAGCAGGTCCGCGTTAACCGTGGCCGCTTCCGTGGTCGGCATACCGTGGGGGAAGCTCTTGTAGCTTTTGAACGTCGCGTTCTTCAGCAACTTCGCGGATCGCGGACCGGAAGCAGCGTACGGCACGATCTGATCGTCCTCGCTATGGATAACCAGGACCGGAACGTTGATCTTCTTCAGATCCTCCGTAAAATCCGTTTGGGAAAAGGCCACGATGCCGTCATAGTGCGCTTTGGCTCCGCCCATCATCCCCTGACGCCACCAATTTTCGATGACGGCCTCTGAGGCTTTCGCGCCCGGCCGATTGTATCCGTAGAAGGGCCCGGACGCGATGTCACGATAAAACTGCGAACGATTCGCGGCGAGTTGCGCCTGCAGATCATCGAAGACCTCCTTGGGAAGGCCGAGCGGATTGGCCGCCGTCTTCACCATGAGCGGAGGAACCGCGCTGATCAGCGCCGCTCTGCTTACCCGGCTTTCTCCATGCCGCGCAATATAATGCGTCACCTCGCCGCCGCCCGTGGAGTGGCCAACGTGGATAGCGTTCTTTAGATCGAGATGCGCCGTAAGCGCGGCCAGGTCGTCGGCGTAATGGTCCATATCGTGGCCGTCGGCGGTCTGGGTGGAACGACCGTGGCCGCGGCGATCATGGGCGATTACCCGATAGCCGCGATTCAGAAAGAACAACATCTGGTTATCCCAGTCGTCCGCGCTGAGCGGCCAACCATGGCTGAAAACTACAGGCTGTCCTTTACCCCAGTCCTTGTAGTAAATCTCTACACCGTCTTTGGTCGTGATGGTAGGCATGAAAGTTTATCCTCAAGAAGTGTGCGTCAAACGAACCGTGCCGCCGGCTATGCTGCCGATATTCTGGCCGTGAATCCCAGTGTCTTAACCGCTCTCTCTCTCTCAAGTGCATCGTATGGCATCGCAGAAAAAAACACGTCACGAGATCGAGTGTTCCTTCGCTACCACGAACGTTTGCCCGACGAATAACCCACCTTGGGTATATCCGCGGATCTGGCGTTTGGTGCTCTGATCGAGGGGTGTTTCGTTTTGGAAGGAGAATGAACTTCCCTCCCGCGCCCTTGCGGATCGCGGGAGGGAAGGGATGAATGATTACCGTTTTTCCGGCTGATGCGCCGGATTTTGCTGGTGCTTGGGATCCTGCTTCTTCGGATCGTTCGGATTCTGGTTCTGCTTCTGTTGCTGTTGGCCCTGTTCGTGCTGGCCCGGCTGGTGTTGCGGATTGTACTTCGGCTCGGGATTATTCGGTTTGTTATCCACGTGAAAACTCCTTCATAATCTCGGACGCGGAAGCGAGGCGAAAGCGTTGCCGGCGAAACGTTAACGGTTGTGACCGGGGGCGGCCAGTTCGCGTCTATAATCTAAAAATGACGCAAGGCGGTTCCAACAAAAAAGTTGCGAACAGTTTGGTGTCCGCGAGTTGCGCGGCAGTCCTCGCGGTGTATGTCGCCGGGTACACACGGACCCAGGCCGCGGCAGACCGATTTGCGAACCAGGGTATCGAGCGGCGGCGGGCCACTCCGAATTTACCGCGCGCTGCGATCTTCAAAGAGGATTCGCGAACGGCGGCTCCCAATGCGCCGGGAGTACCTGCACCTCCCATTTCGTCTCAGCCGAAAGAACAAGCAGTCCGCAAAACAATTCAGCCCGAAGCACCCGAAAAGGCGCTCCCCATCCCGCGGAGTGTCGCGGCCGACGCGTCTCCTGTGGTCTCTCCGGCGCCGGCCGTCGCATCGCAGAGTGCCCAGCCAGTTGTAACGCAGGCCGCTGAGCCAGCGGCGCCGGTCCCACAGCCGAAAGCTCAGGAGGCCGCTCCCACGCCGCCAGTGACGGCCTGGAAGGATGGGACCTACACGGGCTTGGGCGATTCGCCGCACGGAGATATAGAGGCAACTGTCGTGATCGCAGGCGGTCGCATCCAGTCGGCCACGATCTCGCAATGCCGCACGCTGTATTCGTGTTCCGTGATCGACCGGCTGCCCCCGCAAGTGGCCGAGAGGCAAAGCCCGGACGTCGACTATGTGTCCGGCGCGACCCACAGCGCGGAGGCCTTCTACGCGGCGGTGGTTGAGGCGCTAGATCAGGCGAAGCTAGATCCGGCGAAGTGAAGCGTGCCGATTCGTACGGAGGTCGCGATGGATACGTTCGTGACCATTCACATCGTCGGACCTGACAGTTCCGCAAGCGCCGAGGCCGCGGCCGAACAAGCGATCGGGCGCGCTTTCGGGCGCGCGTTTGGATGGTTTCGAGAGATCGAAGAGCGCTGTACCCGGTTCGACGAGCGCAGCGAGTTGATGAAACTCACGGCGCAGGCCGGCGTGCCGGTACCGGTCAGCACGATTCTGTATGAGGCGGTCTCGTTTGCTTTGATGGTGGCGGAGGAGAGCGGCGGCGCGTTCGACCCGACCGTCGGAAGGCGGATGGAAGCGCGCGGATACAACAAGGAATATCGCACGGGACGGCCCGTCAGTTCCGCGCCCAGACCCGATAGCGACGCCAGTTATCGGGACATATCGCTCGATCCGGATCGAAGAACCATCACGCTCCACCGTCCCTTGACGCTTGATCTTGGCGCAGTCGCGAAGGGCCTTGCAGTGGATACGGCAGCCCGCGAGTTGGAACAATTCACGAATTTTGCCATCGATGCGGGCGGCGACTTGTACTTAGGCGGATCGAACGAGCACGGCGTTCCCTGGTCTGTCGGCATTCGCCATCCGCGGCAGGAGCACAAGCTGATCGCTTCGCTTCGGGTATCGAACCAGGCCGTCTGCACCTCGGGAGATTATGAGCGGCGGGATGCGAACGGCACGCAGCATCACATCCTGGACCCTCGCACCGGCGCGTCCCCGGGCGGCGTTTCGAGTGCGACCGTTGCCAGTGCGACAGTGGTCGCCTCCGGAGCAATGCTGGCGGATGCTCTGGCGACGGCGGTGTTTGTGCTCGGTCCGAAAGAGGGCTTGCAACTTCTGAATCGCCTGGGCGTCGAAGGTCTCGTCGTGACGCAGGATATGGAGTGCCACGAGACCCGGGGCCTGTGTCATGCAGCGTAAGATCCAGAGCTTCTTCAAGACGCCGAAGGGCCTGGTGATCCTCATTCTCCTGATCCTTTTCGCGGTCGCCACTCCGGCACAAGACACGCGCGCCGCGATGATCGGGCTGGTAAGTTCGAGCATCGCGGCCGGTCTGACGGACGTCCTGATTCTTCGCTTGCGGAAGAAATCCTGGGAGTTTCCGAGCGGCGCTGTCATCACGGCCATGATTGTGACGATGGTGCTGCGGGCGCAAGAGCCCTGGTACGTCACCACCGTCACTTCCGTGATCGGGGTTCTCAGCAAATATGTCGTGCGATCGAGATCGGCGAATGTATTTAATCCCGCGGCGGTGGCCATTGTGGCCAGCTACTTCTTATTCCACACAGCCCAGAACTGGTGGGGCGCACTGACTGACGTTGCCCCGCTCGCTAAGCTGTTGCTGCTTGCATCGGGCGCGTTTATCGTCGACAGGGTGAATAAGACGCCCCTGGTACTGACTTTCCTGGCAACTTATTTTGTGCTGTTCACCGCGACCGCGTATGTGGCCAATCCGCTGCGAGTCGCCCAGATATTCCGGACTCCGGACGTTGAGGCAGTGCTCTATTTCGCGTTTTTCATTCTCACCGACCCGCCGACGTCGCCCGCAAAATATCGCGATCAGCTTGTGTGCGGCGTGATCGTCGCAATCGCGAGCTACACGCTGTTCGAATGGGTGGGCGTTGTCTACTATCTGCTGGCAGGTGTGCTCGCCGGAAATCTCTGGGAAGCCTGGCGGCGGGTGCATCGGCGCACTGGACATTCGTTCCCGGGCGGGCTCGGCACTTTCCTGCTCGAGATTGGCCCGGGAACATCGGCTCGCAGCGGCGCGCAGAGACAGGGCTGAGCGGATTCCAATTCGACGCACGGCACTCAACGCCGGCCGATGGGCAACTTGCGATTCCCTAAAAGCCGCCCGATGAGCGCTCCCAAGAGCACTGTGGCAATGATGGCTGCTCCGTGCGCTCCCAGCGCATGCGATGGGGTCGAAAACGGACAGGCAATGCGCCAGCCGGCATTGATCGCAAGACCCGCACCGGCGCCATACAGGGCGCCTGCTACCGTTGGCCGTGTCGCGAGCGAGTTTCGAAATACCCAACTAAAGAACAGGACCAGGATTCCCCCGGCCAGAGTGCTGCCGATCCCGCAGACGAGGTCCACGATCCATGGCGCAGCACGCAGGACTTCATTGATCCGCGGCGGGACACGCAGGGTTGCGGGGCCGGGACTTGTCGAGAAGGTTAGCAGGGTGACCGATAGAACAACCAAAGTTCCCACGACCGCCGCGGAGTAGACGATCTGCCGGGGCAGCCGCCCAACCGGTATGCTTTCGTGCGCGGCGATCCACACGAGCGCGATTGCCAACAGGAACTGCGCGGCGGAGGCGCCCCAGGTCAAAAACGGTCCTAGAATCGCGGAGTCCTGGCGGGGGCCGATCGCCAGCAGAATCGCGGACGAAACCAGGAGCGCGAGCGGGACCATCCGCAATGCCAGTTGGAACGGCTGCGGCGATGGTCTGACGGGTCTGAGATCCTGGGCGATCGCCCGCATCAGCGTTTCCGGCGGTCCTGGTGAGCGATCCATCATACGCGAGCCTTCTGAAGAGTGTTCAACGCCACGCGCAGGTCCGCCATTCCCCGGCTGGCGCGCGCGCGAGCCGCCGCGGCTGTAATGCCCGCCATCCCGGCGATCTCCTCGAAGCTAAATCCCCACTCATGGTGCAGCAGGAGCGCTTCGGCCTGATCCGCGGGCAAGACTGCAATACATCGGCGGATCTCGTCCCGGGAGCCGAGCCGGTCGGCTTCCGGGAGAACGGGGTATTCCGGTAAGTCCTCGCGCGACTCATAAACCTTCGCCCGTTGCCGTGCGGCGCGCCGGTTCATCAGAAAAACGTTTCGCGCCAATCCGAACACCCACGGTCGAACCGCGTACTTCGGGTTGTAGGCGGCTCTTGAACGGTGCATTTGAAGGAACGTTTCCTGAAGGAGATCGTCGGCGATTTCTGAGCCACCCGCCAGATGCGATAAATACCGGCGCACGCCCGATGCAAGCTGCGCGTAGATCACCTGAAAGGCTTCGAGCGACCCACCCTGATAACGGATCATCAGGGTGCGAAGCTCCTGATCTACTTCGCTCACTATTAAACTCTTTGCCGCGCGAGCTGCATTTGTGACCGGTTTCCTTCAGAAATCGAATCATCGTCATCGTGTCACACGCGGCACGCCGCAGGCAAATATCAGACAGGTGAGCAAATGCCGCCCGTTACCAAAACAAAACTGAATCGAGGTTAACCGTGAAACTACTCTTCCCCCTCCTTATGTCTGTGCTTCCGGCAGCATCGGTGTTAGCACAAAACCAAGGCTCCTCAACGCAACCGTCATCCGCGGGACCAGTGCCGAAGACCACGGAAATGATGGTCATCCTGACTGCCAAACAGGGCGTAACCCGTCAGCAGATCTTGAACATCATGCCGGCCGAGATCCGGGCCACGGTGAGGCTGTATCTCGACGGCAAGGTTCGCCAGTGGTATTCAAGAGGCGACGGACGAGGCGTGGTTCTATTTCTCGATGTGAAGACCGTGGACGAAGCCCACGCCGTCATGGACTCCCTTCCATTATCGAAAGAGAACCTGATGGACCACGAGTACATTCCCGTAGGTCCGCTGATGCCGCTGGCCGCTCTGATCGGCGGGCCTGCGCAGCAATAACAAAGCCGCGCAGCAATAGCAGAAAGGATCGATCATGCCATTTCCAGCTTTGTTCGGAATCAGCGTAGCGTTCGGCTTATTTGTTTGGGGAGTGGTGGCACGGCTCTATATTTGGCCGGCGCTACGAGAACTGCCGAGCCCCCAGAGCCTGAAGCCAATCCTGTTGTTGCATGGGTTCAGGTTCCTGGGATTGGCGTTTGTTGTGCCGGGTGTTGTGTCTCCGGACCTGCCTGCCGCCTTTGCTCAATCCGCGGCTTACGGCGATTTCATCACCGCAATTCTGGCTTTGCTCGCTCTGGCTACCTTGGGAACCCGTGGTGGCATCGCGATGACCTGGGTCTTCAATACGTTCGGAACGGCGGACCTGCTCTTCGCTTTTTACTTGGGAAACGGCATATCTCTGCCAGACAAGCCAGGATTGTTGGGCGCCGGTTTCTTTATCCTGACCGCCTACGTGCCTCTTCTTCTTGTCACGCATGGTCTGGCGTTTAGGATAATCCTGCGAACGAAAGTTGCCGTTCCTCACCGGCGCGAATTGAGGACCGCTTGATGCCGGGTATCCGCCGAAAGAACGTAAGAGCCGCGATGCTTTAAGAGCGCGGCAGATTGCTACTTTCTGGAGGATAATGAATCCGGTCCAGATGGGTCAGATCGAGGAATTGGGCCAGACGGAACTGCGCAAGGAAAGTTTCGGCGCAAGTAACAAGTGGAGGAACTATGAAATCCATGAAGGCAGTTTTGATCGCGGTCGGACTGACGCTGGCGTGCGTTCCCGCCTGGTCCCAAACGGCCGCGCCCGCCCCGGCTCCCGGCGCCCGGGTATCCCAGGCGAATTGGTGGTCTCAGGCGGGCGGTGAAAATGGGCCCACCCGCGTCGTGTGGGCCGCGCACAAGAATCCCGAAACGCCGTACAAGGCGCCGAACCAGCCGATCTGGCATATCGCCGATGTGCTCAAGTCGCACAAGGGTCAGGCGCGCTGGGAACAGAACGTGTTGCTGACCCGCGACTTCGATGGCCGTTATGTCCAGATGGCGCCCGGCGACAAGAGCAAGTGCATGTTCTGGGCCGACGATCGCGCCTGGGGCTGGGTTTACAGCGGGCAGGTCAAGGTCACCATCGACGGCCATGATCCCAAGGTCCTGCCAAAGGGTTGGGTGTTCAATGTCGCGCCGCGCTTGTCCTACTGTCTGGAGACGGCCGGCAGCGAACCGGTCGTGTACTACATCACGACACCGGCGGGCCAAGTGCCATCGTATCCGGAGAATGAGACGCCGACACCGGTCAAAGGCTACACATACGAGAAGGTCAAGATCACTTCGACCGGCGGCTACGACTCATTCAACATGCCCTTCTTTAATGTCGACGACTATGGGGCGTCAACCCGCACGGGCGAGCGTTTCCTCTACGACGGCCATACCTCGTCCAATTTGAACATCGGGCCGCCGCTGACGGAGTTGCCGTCATCCAAGAGCTGGGGCCATTTCCACGAGAACATGCCGGAGGTCTGGCTAAATGTCTGGGGCAATGTCTGCGCCCTGATCTCGGGCGAAGGTGTGGTGCACGGGGAATATGGCGATTTAATTAACGCCAATGAGGAGCGCTGGCACCGGGCGACAAGCTGCCCGAACACCGGCCGAAGCATTCGCATGGCGATTACGCCCCGCAGCAAGGAAGGGCAAGTGCATTATTTCCAGATCGACCAGCCGCCTGGAAATTGACAGCAGTTCATCCGTGGGCGGGGTCTCAGCCACCACGCGTTAGTGGGAGGGCCGCCGTCAAGTGTCGACGTGACGACATATCGACGGCGGGGTGTGTCGTCGACACAACCCCGGACACCTGCCTGCGACATCGAAACCACACGGCTGGCAGTTGAGCTCTTTCAATTCAATCGAATAGCGACAGACTAGTGTGGCGCGGCGCTTGCTTGTTGTGTCCGGCAAAACCTCATGACGGAAAAATTGACGATATCCGCAGTGGGAGTCTTGCTCTTGGCGGGCACGGGCTGTTCCGGCCCCACCAAGGCCGCGATGGCTCCGCCCCCACTTGAAGTTCGCGTAGCGACGGTCACGCAAAGCGACGTGCCCATTTACACCGAATGGATCGGAACTCTCGACGGTTATGTGAATGCGGACGTCAAGGCGCAGGTGTCCGGTTATCTGACGCGGCAGGCGTACACCGAAGGCAGTTTCGTAAAGACGGGTCAACTTCTCTTTCAGATCGATCCGCGGCCGTACCGCGCGGTTCTTGATCAGACCCGCGGCCAGCTCGCGCAGGCCGAAGGGCAGCTCGACCAGGCCAAGGCGCAGCAAATGCAGGCGGAGGCGCAAGTTGCGGTGTCGGAAGCCAACCAGAAACGGACGCAACTGGATGTGGACCGGTACACGCCGCTGGTCCAACAGCAGGCGATCACGCAGCAGGACCTGGATAATGCTACCCAGAACAACGTGGCCGCTCGCGCGCAAACGCAGGTGGCGCTGGCTCAGGTGGCGACGGCGAAGGCTCAAATCTCGGCTGCAAACGCGGCCGTGCAGTCCGCGAGGGCAGCCGTTGAGACCGCCGAGATCAATCTCGGATTCACGCAGTTGACATCCCCGATCGACGGTATACCTGGCATCGCCCAATTGCAGGTGGGAGCTCTGGTCAGCCCGGCGAGTGGCGCGATCACCACGGTATCCACGCTCGATCCGATAAAGGTCTACTTTACGGCGAGCGAACAGCAGTACATGGATTTCCACCGGCGCTATCCGACGGAAGAGTCCGTGCAAGCCGAACGCAGGCAAGCCCCGGTGGAGCTGATTCTCTCCGACGGCCAAATGTATCCACACAGCGGCCACATCTACTTCGCCGATCGCAGCGTGGACGTGAAGACCGGGGCGATTCGCATCGCGACCCTGTTCCCCAATCCTGGAAACCTGCTGCGGCCGGGCCAATACGCACGCGTTCGCGCGTCGCTGAGGACCGCGGCCGGCGCGGTGATGGTGCCGCAGCGGGCAGTCAGTGAACTGCAGGGCACCTCTCAGCTTGCGGTGATAGACGATTCGAACAAGGTGAACATTCGCGCGGTGAAGCTGGGCGATACCGTGGGCAGTCAGCGAATCGTAACAGAAGGTGTCAAGCCCGGCGAACGTGTGATCGTCGAAGGTCTGCAAAAGGTCCGGCAGGGCATGCTGGTGAACCCGAAACCGGCTGGAGCGAACTGAGACATGTCTCGATTCTTCATCAAACGTCCGATTGTAGCCATGGTCATCGCGATCCTGACCGTGATTATTGGGGCTGTAAGCATCGTGAACCTTCCGATCGCGCAGTTTCCGCAGATCGCGCCGCCGGAAATTCAAGTGAGCGCGATTTATGTAGGCGCGGACGCGCAAACCATCGAGCAATCCGTGGCGACGCCCATCGAGCAGCAGATGAGCGGCGTCGACAACATGAACTACATGTACTCGCTGAACGCGACGGCCAACGGGCAAATGCGGCTGATCGTCGATTTCGACGTGAATACGGACCCGAATACGGATCTGATCCTGGCGCAAAGCCGGGAAACGCAGGCGGCGTCGCAACTGCCTGCCGATGTGACCAACTACGGCGTAACGGTCCAGAAGTCGACGCTGGCGCCGTTGATGTTAATCGCGCTGTATTCGCCCAAGGGCACCCGCGACGCGCGATTCCTGGCCAATTACGCGTACATCAACCTGACCGATCCGCTCACGCGCGTGAAGGGCGTCGGCAGCGTGCAGGTGTTCGGCGCGGGACAGTATGCAATGCGGCTATGGGTAAAGCCGGACCAACTGGCGAAGCTCGGAATCACGGTGCCTGAGATCGTCAGCGCGATTCAGACACAGAACACGGTGAACCCGGCCGGACAGGTGGGCAGCGAACCCATTCCGAAAGGACAGGAGTTCACATACTCGGTTCGGGCGCAGGGACGGCTGACATCGCCGGAGGAGTTCGAGGACATTGTGATCCGCGAGACCCCCGAAACCGGCATCGTTCGGGTGCGCGATGTGGCGCGCGTGGAACTCGGGGCGCAAGACTACAGCATCGAGGGCCGGCTGAACGGAAAGGCGAGCGCGGTTATCGCGGTTTACCAGTTGCCCGGATCGAACGCCGTCGACACCGCCAAGGGCGTGAAGAAGCTGATGACCGATCAAAAACGGCGCTTCCCGGACGATTTGGATTTTGTAGTGCCGGTGGATACGACGCTCGCCGTGAACCAGGGCATCAAGGAGATCGTGGTCACGCTGGCGATCGCGATCGCGCTGGTGATCGCGGTGGTGTACCTGTTTCTTCAGGGCTGGCGGGCGACGTTGATTCCGCTGCTGGCAGTGCCCGTGGCGCTGGTGGGGGCTTTTGCGTTCTTCCCGCTCTTCGGGTTCTCCATCAACACACTATCTTTGTTCGGTCTGGTATTGGCGATCGGCCTGGTGGTGGATGACGCCATCGTGGTGGTGGAAGCCGTCGAGAGGCACATAGAGGACGGCCTGTCGCCAAAGGAAGCCGCATTCAAAGCGATGGAGGAAATCTCGGGACCTGTGATCGGCATCGCGCTGGTGCTATCGGCAGTGTTCATCCCCACGGCGTTTATCCCTGGCATTACGGGCAAGTTGTATCAGCAATTTGCCCTGACCATCGCGATCTCGGTTTCGCTGTCGGCGTTCAATGCCCTATCGCTGAGCCCGGCGTTGGCGGCGCTGCTGCTGAAGCCGAAGGTCGAAAGCCACGGTCTGCTGCGGCGCTTCTTCGACTGGTTTAACCGCATGTTCGGATACGCCACGGAAGGATACGTTCGTGTTTCGGGCGCCTTATTGCGAAAGAGCGCCGTGGCGGTGATGCTGCTGGCAGGCTTCGCAGCCGCCGGACTGATGATTGGAAACAAACTGCCTACCAGCTTCGTGCCGGATGAGGACCAGGGTTATTTCTACCTCAACATCCAGCTTCCGAACACGGCGTCGCTCCAAAGGACACGTGAAGTGACCACGGAGGTAGAGAAAATCCTGGCCAAGACGCCGGGGGTGCGCTATAGCACCAGCCTGCTGGGATTCAGCCTGTTGAGCCTGGTGCGGACGAGCTATAGCGGATTCATCTTCGCCACGATGGAACCGTGGGATGACCGGACCACCCGTGAGCAGCAGTTCCAGGCGATCAAAGCGCGGCTGAATCAGGAACTGAGCCGGCTGCCGGAAGCAGTGGCTTTCAGCTTTTCGCCGCCGGCCATTCCGGGCGTGGGAACGTCCGGTGGCTTCACGTTCGTGCTGGAGGACCGCGCCGGCGGCGACATCCAGTTCCTGGCCGATAACGTGAACCGGTTCATGGCGGCGGCGCGGCAAAAGCCGGAAATCGCGAGTTTGACGACCACCTTCCTGCCGAGCGTTCCGCAGCAGTTCGTGGGCGTGGATCGGGACAAGGTGATCAAGCAGGGCGTCCCGATCAACGATGTTTACCGCACGATCCAGGCGTTCATGGGCGGCCTTTTCATCAACTACTTCAACCGCTTCGGCAGACAGTGGCAGGTGTATATCGAAGCCGAGGGCGACTACCGCACCCGGCCGGAAAACGTCGGGCTGTTCTACGTGCGCAATGCCAGCGGCGACATGGTGCCGCTATCGGCGCTGACCAAGTTCGAATCGCGAGCGGGACCCGAGTTCACCATGCGGTTCAACGAGTATCGCGCCGCGCAGTTGAACGGATCGGCGGCGCCGGGATTCTCGAGCGATCAGGCCATGAAAGCGCTCGAAGAGACGTTCGCGGAGACGATGCCCCCGGAGATGGGCTTCGATTACTCGGGAATATCCTTCCAGGAAAAGAAGGCGCAGGAAGGCGTGTCGTCCAGCGTGATCTTCGGTTTTTCGCTTCTCTTCGTGTTTTTGATTCTGGCTGCGCTCTATGAAAGCTGGACGCTGCCGTTCAGCGTTCTGCTCAGCACTCCGGTAGCGGTGTTCGGAGCGTTCGGAGTTCTATGGCTGCGACGGACCATCGGCAGCCACCTGATGCCGGCGTACATGATGCATATCGAGAACGATGTTTATTCGCAGATCGGGCTGGTGATGCTGATCGGACTCGCGGCAAAGAACGCGATCCTGATCGTGGAGTTTGCCAAGGACGAGTTCGAGAAAGGAACGCCGCTGGCGGAAGCGGCAATCCGGGGCGCGCGGCTGCGGCTGCGGCCGATCCTGATGACGTCCCTGGCGTTCATTCTGGGATGCGTGCCGCTATGGACGGCGACCGGCGCAGGGGCGGTTTCCCGGCAAATCATGGGGACCACGGTTATCGGCGGCATGGTCGCGGCGAGCTTCCTGGGCATCTTCCTGGTGCCGGCAATCTTCTACGTGGTGGAAAAGCTGTCGGGAGTCACGCAGAGTCAGGCGCCGTTCCCCGCGGAGCGGCCGGCCACGGGGGATTGACCGGATGGATTTCAGAATCGTTTCGCGCGTTCTGGCGCTTGCGGGCGGGCTGGCGCTGGCCGGGTGCACGGTGGGGCCGAACTATAAACGGCCGGGGTTAGCCGTGCCGGAGAATTTTCGCGCGCCCGACCCAGTGCCCGCGCCGCAGGCGGCTTCGCTCGCCGACCTCAAGTGGTTCGAGGTCTTCCAGGACCCGGAGCTTCAGAAACTGATTCGATCGTCGCTGGAGCACAATTACGATCTTCGCGACGCGGTGGCACGGGTCGAGGAGGCACGGGCCAATCTCGGTATTACGCGGTCCAGCCAGTTTCCGAATTTTGCGGCGTCGGGCGGTGTGCAAATCAACCGGCTTTCGCGCGACGGTGCCACGCCGATACCCGAGGCATTGTTACCTTCGCAAAACCGGAACTTCGGAGCCGCGGCGCTTCAGTTGCTGTCCTTCGAAGTGGACATTTGGGGGCGTTTGCGCCGCGCGACGGAGGCGGCGCGCGCCAATCTGCTCGGCGCGGAGGAGAATCGCAAGGCTGTCGTAACCACGTTGGTGAGCGATGTGGCGACGGCGTATTTTACGCTGGGCGAGCTCGATTACACGATGGAGATCTCAAAGCGGACGCTCGAAAGCCGCGAACAATCGCTCGAGCTGACGAAGTCCAGACAGCGCGGGGGCGTCGCGACACGGTTGGATCTTCGCCAGGCGGAGCAACTCGTATTCACTGCGGACGAGACGATCCCGGCAATTGCGAGACAAGTGGAGCAGACGGAGAATCGGATCACGCTTCTGCTGGGCGAGCCTCCGCACGGGATCACGCGCGGCCGCGAGTTCACCAGTCAGAGTATGCCGCCGGAGGTCCCGGCTGGACTGCCTTCGGCATTGCTGGAACGCCGGCCGGACATCCGTTCGGCGGAGCAGGATCTGATTGCGGCCAACGCCGAGATCGGCGTCGCGCGGGCAGCGTATTTTCCGCAGATCAGCCTCACCGGTTCGCTGGGCGGACAGAGCACCCAACTGACCAGCCTGTTCAGCGGCCCGCACAGTACCTGGACCTTGGCGCCGCAAGTGACGCAGCCCATCTTCACGGCCGGCCGGCTGAAAAACACGGTTAAATTCGCGGAGGCCGAGAAGGAACGTTTTCTCATTCAATATGAGAAGACCATTCAGACAGCGTTCACAGAAGTGTCGGACGCGCTGATCGCGCACCGGCGGGTGCACGAAAGCCGCTTGAAACAGGAGCAGCTTGTGGATGCATTACAGGACCGGCTGCAGCTCGCGTATGCGCGTTATCGCGGAGGAGTGGATACGCAGCTAAACGCGCTGGATGCGGACCGGGATCTGTTTCAGGCTCAGCTCGACCTGGCGCAGATCAAGCTCGATGAGCTGCTGGCGGTGGTCCAGCTCTATAAGGCGCTGGGCGGTGGATGGCAGCAATGAGGCTGGGAGGCTTTCCTCGCATAAACGCTTTCAGCTCAACTGCATGACGCGAGGGCGGTTCCACGATTGGGAATTATCGTCGCGACGCCGTTATCATGGAAATGTGGGGTTTGCTCGAAAGCGTTGAGCTTATTGAGCTTGCTTCAGGCGCCAGGCAGACATGACGGAAGCCCGCAACCATCCTTTAACGCGGATCCTCGATCGCCGCATTGCGATTATCGATGGCGCGATGGGTACGACGATTCGTACCTACGGCATGACCGAAGCCGATATCCGCGGCGACCGGTTCCAAAACTCCCGTAAGGATCTGCTGAACAATGGCGATCTTTTCTCGCTCACGCAGCCGAAGACCATCGGCGATATCCACCGCCGGTTCCTGGAGGCCGGGGCGGACATCATCGAAACAAACACGTTCGGCGCGACCACCATCGCGCAGAGCGAGTTTTTCATCGACGATCCGCGGGAACACGGCGGCCGCAAGGATCCGGCGTTCTACCAGAAAGTAATTGAGGATCCGTTTCTTCGGAACCTGGCCCGGGAAATCAACGAACAGTCCGCGCGGCAGTGCCGCGAGTGGGCCGATCGCGTCGGGACCGCCACGGGCCGCCAGAGGTTCGTGGCCGGCGCCATTGGGCCGCTGACGGTTTCCCTGTCCAATTCGCCGGACGCGGACGATCCTGGCTTTCGCGTGGTGACGTTCGACCAGGTCAAAACCGCGTATATTGAGCAGGTCCGGGCGCTGATCGCCGGCGGATCCGATCTGCTACTGGTCGAAACCATTTTCGACTCTTTGAACGCCAAAGCCGCTCTGGTGGCCATCCGCGAGGTTTTTGATCAGGACGGCAAGGAACTGCCGATCATGATTTCCGCCGCAGTGGGACGCGGCGGCGAGACCATGATCTCGGCGCAGACGATCGAAGCGTACTGGAACGCAGTGCAGCACGTGAATCCGCTTTCGGTCGGGCTCAACTGTTCGCTGGGCCCCGATTTGATGTATCCGTTTCTGGCGGAGCTGGCCGAAAAATCGAACACGGCTGTGTCGTGTTATCCGAACGCGGGCCTGCCGAATCCTCTTTCACCGACTGGCTTCGACCTCGGGCCCTCCGATATGGCCCGCTACCTTGGCGAATTCGCCCAGGGGGGCCTGATCAACATCGCCGGCGGCTGCTGCGGCAACACGCCGGAACATATCGCGGCGATCGCCAAGGCTCTCGACGGGCTCCATCCGCGCGAACTCCACAAGCCGGCCTCCTCCGTGAGCGTCCGCGTCCCTGACGCCGAATTCCATCCCCTGCGTCTTTCCGGATCGCAGCCCTTCACCCAGCAGGCCAGCGTGTACATCATGATCGGCGAGCGGACCAACGTCGCCGGGTCGCCCAAATTCGCCAAGCTCATCAAAGAGGGCAAGTACGAACAAGCCGTCAGCATCGCGCGCCAGCAGGTGGAAAACGGGGCCAACGTCATCGACATCTGCATGGACGAAGGCATGATCGACGGGGTCGCGGCCATGTCACGCTTCCTGCAATTGCTCGGCAGCGAGCCCGAGGTCGCCAAAGTTCCCTTCATGGTGGATTCCTCGAAATGGGAAGTCATCGAAGCGGGGCTCAAATGTCTGCAAGGGAAGGGCATCGTCAACTCGATCTCGCTTAAGGAAGGCGAGGAAAAGTTCCGCCAAAATGCGTCGATTGTACGCAAGTACGGCGCGGCGGTTGTCGTCATGGCTTTCGACGAACAAGGGCAGGCTGCGACCTACGAAGACAAGATCCGCATCTGCGAGCGCGCTTACCGCATCCTGGTCGACGACATCGGCTTTCCGCCCGAGGACGTTATCTTCGACCCCAACATCCTCACGGTGGCCACCGGGATGGAGGAGCACAATAATTACGCTCTCGATTTCATCAACGCCACGCGCTGGATCAAGGCCAACCTGCCGCACGCGAAGGTCAGCGGCGGCGTATCGAACATCTCCTTCAGTTTCCGTGGCAACAATAAGGTCCGCGAGGCGATGCACTCGGCGTTTCTGTATCACGCCATCGCGGCCGGCATGGACATGGGCATCGTCAACGCCGGCATGCTCGAAGTCTATGAGGAAATCGAGCCGGAACTAAAGGTCCTTGTCGAGGATGTGCTGCTGAACCGCCGGCCGGACGCCACGGAGCGCCTGGTGGAGCATGGGGAGACTCTCAAGGCAGCCGGAAGCGGCGCGGCTACGGCCGAGAAGAAAACCGAAGAGTGGCGTAACGGCACGGTTGAGGAGCGGCTTTCGCACGCGCTGGTCAAGGGCATCGATACCTATATCGATATCGACACGGAAGAAGCGCGCGCGAAGCTGGGCCGTCCACTGCTGGTGATTGAAGGACCGTTGATGGCCGGGATGAGCGTCGTCGGCGACCTGTTTGGCGCCGGCAAGATGTTTTTGCCGCAGGTGGTGAAATCAGCCAGGGTCATGAAGAAAGCGGTCGCCTATTTGACCCCGTTCATGGAGGCGGAGAAAGCGGAGCTTGCCGCAACGGGCCAGGTGGTGAAGACACAGGGCAAGATCATTCTCGCCACCGTAAAGGGCGACGTGCACGATATCGGCAAGAATATCGTCGGCGTGGTGCTGGCCTGCAACAACTACGAAGTGATCGACATGGGCGTGATGGTGCC
>Ga0070731_10002113_pt1 | contig 19436 bp, 19 predicted proteins | sample Coa_R1_2_FD_66448 | JGI IMG/M metagenome (GOLD analysis project Ga0070731, IMG submission 66448) | Surface soil microbial communities from Centralia Pennsylvania, which are recovering from an underground coalmine fire - Coalmine... | ecosystem: Environmental > Terrestrial > Soil > Unclassified ... | reverse complement strand
GTATGCCCGCACTTCTTCCGTGGGGGCGTGGGTTTTGGCGAGATCGGTTCGCCGTTGACGGTGATAGCCATTTACTTGTACCTCGCGGCGGGGGCGCTATATCGCGAGAGAAGCAGCTTCGTTCTCGATGATCCACCGTTCGATGGATTCAGGTCGAAAGCGAATGATCCGTGTGCCGATCCGGATGGCGGGAAGCTCGCCGCGCTTGACCATTTCGTAGACTGTGTATGGACGCAGCCGCAACTTGGCCGCGACCTGCTTCGCGTTCAGCAACTCGCCATGCGGTTTCGATTGAATCTGTTCCACACAAACCTCCTAAAGCGACCCAACAACACCCTTTGGTGGGTGTTGGCGTCTCTGCCCGAGACCTTTCTGGGTCCTCCTGAGGGGGCTTGGCGCGATGGCCACGCTGCCTTGCGTAGGTCCACGAGGTGTTCGTGTTCCCGCTACGCGAAAAAACATTTTACCAAACAGCGAGTGAGAAAAAACATAAGCACCAGTTTTATTTTGTCGAATTGACAGACGCGAGTGTTGTGCTCACGGCAGTGTCATCTGAAGCGCGAAGCACTTCCAGCAGTCGTACTGAATGACCTTCAAGCGCGATGCGAGCTACGTTGTCGTTGAGGCGTGCATATATCTGCGTGGTCTTGGGCGATGAGTGCCCAAGCACTTTGCCAATCTGTATAAGGCTGTGGCCGGACATGGCGAGCCAGCTACCGACGCTGCGGCGAAGATCGTGCAGCGTTACATCCGCGAGGCCGCAGCGGGCGCGAACACGGTTCCACGGCTTCGAGATGTTTACTAAGTGGCCACCTTGCCGGTCACCGGGAATGAGGAAAGGATTCCCGTCATATCTGGGAAGCTGCTTCAGGACCTCCATGGCCCGGACAGACAGCGGGTACACATGGGGCTTCCCTTGCTTGGGTCGCGGGATGCGAAGTTCGCGACGCTCGATGTCAACGTGCTCCCACCTTGCCTCCAGCAGTTCGCTCTTTCGCGCCCCGGTTAGCAGGAATAGCCACAGCGCGGACCGCACCCGAACGTCAGGTTCCTGCTCAATCGCGTTGGCTAGGCTGGGAAGCTCCTGCTCTGAGACGAAGCGTTCCCTTGGTGTCTCCTTGTTCATCTGCACGCCAAATGCAGGGTTGGCGTGGTTGTCAGGCACTAGACCCCAAATTCGAGCCTTGTTCCAGATCGTCTTGATCACCGTCAGCAATCGGTTTGCCTGTCCGGGCGTCTTCCTGCTGACTTGAGCATGCAGCATCGCCACATGGGCACGAGTGACGGCCTCCGCTTTTAGCTTCCCCCACGCGGGACGAACAAACCGATTGATTAATTGCCTATCGCCGTTCCCAGATTTCTTCTTGCTCGCATGCAAATTCAAGTAGGTGTCGCACAATGCCCCCACGCTCTTGTTGGCGGTCACCTGTGGCTGAGGGCTCAACTGTCCGGCAATCAACTGCATTCGCCTTTCCGCAACCGGGTCACCGCCTTCCCCGATTTGAAGTCGATAGGAGGCCGCCATGTCCTGCGCCTTGTCGAAGGAGAGTGCGGGAAAGTCACCTAGGGTCAACAATCGTTTACGGCCAGAAGCCCGGTAAGACAAAACAAACGTTTTCTTGCCGCTTGGGTACACCCGGACTCCGAATCCGCGCTTGCCCCAATAAATGCACGGCTCTCGGTCTAAGTAGGCAAGATTTGCAACATTGCATGTTTCGGTAAGATTCATCACTCGCTCCGTCAACCGTTGATGGATTGCGGTTCAAGTGATTTGAAGATTGTCGTTAAGGTCTGTCAGACCCCTCGACAGTCACCAAACTGCCCGTGAACAGTCACCAAAGTTGGCTGTGCGAGACTACATGACGACAAGCTGGTGAAGATCGCTTCCCCAACACAATCAGTCCTGTAGCAACACAACCAAAATGGTCTGATATTCTCGGACTAGATTTGTAAACCGAAGGTCGGCGGTTCGATCCCGTCAGCCGGCACCAGAACCATCGAATCAGAACATTGTCCGAAATTGATTCCGAGGCGGCTATGCGCATCGTCCTGACGTTGTTGCTGCTTGTTGCGGCCGCCCCGGCGTGGGCGGATTGGGTGATGGTGGGCAAGTCCGAGCACACAATCCTCTATGTCATGTCCGAGAAGACCGTCTATTACATCGATCCTTCCACGATCACCATGGACGGGAATGTCCGCAAGGTATGGGAGATGCATGACATGAGCGACAAAGGACCCCGCGGCGAGAGGTCGATACTGGCTGCAGTGGAATACGACTGCGCGCAAAAGCTGATGAGGACAGTCAACGCCACCGGGCATTCGGCGCCGATGGGACGCGGGGAGATCATCAAGCTGGCGCAGCTGGCTGACGATTGGACCCTCTTGCCGAAAGGCAAGGACGGCGAGCTCTTCTACAAAATCCTCGATACCGTCTGTTCTCGCTGACCCCGTCAGCGCGGCGCGTCGATGACCTGGAAGATCCCCTGCGGCGCTATTGCAGGCAGCGGCTGCGACTGATCCCCGGTTCGCGGCGGAGTTTCCTTCGCCGGCACTGTCAGCGGACGCCTTTCGTCTTCGGCTTTCTGGCGGTCGTAGGGCCGCAGTTCCGGATGCGTTTCGGTCCTGGCGTCGTTCAGCTGCCGGCTGCTGACGTTGTCCAGCCGCCGGCGCTCGCTGGACTGGCGGGCATCGAGGTCCTGCTGAAGCCTCAGGTCGCCGGGCGGCACCTGGAGGCGTTGCTGGGACTGGCGCAGTTGCAGCGCGAATGCGTCGGACTGCTGCTGGCGCTGGATCAGCGCACGCTGGACGGCCTGGTCCTGCGCGAGCGCGGGCAGGGCGAGGGCAGCGAGCAGCAGGAAGAGGAAACGCATCACTGTGTTCGAGGGGTGAGGGCGCGACACAGTTCCCGCAGCCGGTTGCGCTCGGGGGCGGCGAGGCCGTCGGGATCGAAGCGGTAGCGCTGGTGCAGGCGCAGGGCGTCGCGCAGATCTTTCATCCGCAGCGGAGAAAGGCCGGAAGAAATCCGCGCCGCCCATGCCGCGTGGGTTTCGCCGGCATCGCGGGCGGGGAGGGATTTCTCCACGGCGTAGAACTCGGAATCTCCGCCGGGATAGCGGCGCCGCTCTGTCGCGCCCGCGTTTTCGTCCCGGCGCGCGACGCGCTTGCCGCCGAACATGCGCCAGCCGAGGACCAGGGCGAGCACGACCAGTACGCCGTACCAGGCGTCGCCCGCCTTGAATTCGCCGCGCATGGTCCAGCGGAAGCCCGCCCAGCGCGCAAGATCGGCCAGCCCCTGCCAGAACGGGGCCTGGCGCGCTTCCTCGCCGAACCAGTCGGGCGGCGTGGCGTCAATATCGACCCAGCGGCCGCCGACCCAGGCGCGGGTCCAGGCGTGGGCGTGGCGGCTGCGCACCACGTAGGCGTCCTCCAGCGCGCTGCGTTCCATCACCGCGAAGCCGGTCGCGTAGCGCGACGGAATACCGGCGGCGCGCAGCAGGAGCGCGGCGGCGGTGGCGAAATACTCGCAATGCCCGGAACGCGTGCGCGTCATGAAATCGCCGAGCGCGGTTTCGCCTCTGGGCACGGGATGCTCGCGGTACAGGGAATATTTAAAATCGCCCAGGTAGCGCTCGATGCGCCGCACGGCCTCTTCGGCGGGTACGTCGCGCAGGCGAAGGTCGGCCGCGACTTTCTCGAAAACCGCGCGCTCGGTGCTCGGCAGGATGGAGTCCGCCGCGCCGGGCGGCCCGTAGTCTTCGATGCCAGCGGCGCCCTCGGCTTCGTACTGCAGCCATTCGACGCCGACGTCGGCATGCACCGCGCCCAGCGCATTGCGACGCACGGAGACCGCGGTGAGGTCCGCTATCCGCGTCGTGTCCGCCGGCAGCGGCAGCAGCGCCTTGCCGCGCTCGATGCGCGCGGCGATCCGCACGCGCCACTCAGGCTGCGTCGCCGTCAGCAGCCAGGTGGTGCCGTCGGTTTGCGAGTCGAAGGGCTGCATCTGCGTTTCGCGCGCCAGCCACGCGTTGCCCGACCATGTGTTGTAGCTCGCGCGGTGTAGCAGCCTGACTCGCCCTGCGTCCTTCTCGTCGGCATAGACCCGCAGCAGAATGGCATCGTACTGTTTCAGGCGGCCGATCGAGCCGATCTCGGTGACGGTGCGATACGGATCGGCGTCCGCGCCGCGAATGTTCAGATCCAGCACCCAGTCCTCGACGTAGGCCTGCAGATGCGCGATTCCCAACTGCCCCGCGAAGCCCGCGCCCGCTCCTGCGGCGAGCATCAGCGCCCAGGCGGCGAGGCTGGCGCCGCGCGGGCGCACGGCGGTCAGCGCCCAGGCCGCCGCGATCACCACGCCCGCGTAGTACGCGGGGCCGCGTGCGTTGGCGACGCCGGTCGCGATCAGCACCATCGCGACGTACACCGCGCTCACGTCCACCATCGGATCGCGGATCTCCGGGTTCCTGCGCCTGAGCTTGCGCATGTAGCGGAACAGCGCCGACAGCGGAATGCGGCCGCTTTCGGAAAGCATCTGCGCGAGCATGATCGGCGCCAGCGACGCCGGTGCCCAGATGAAGGCTTCCAGGATGCCGTGCGAGATGCCGTTGTTGGCGGCCAGCAGCGCGGCCAGGGTGACGAAACCGATGGTAGAGAGGTCGGCGATGTTCGAATGTTCCACGGCGCCGAGTTCGAGGCGCATCGCCAGGTAACGCGGCGCCTCCAGCACGATGCCGAGTGCAATGCCGGCAAGCAGATGGCCCGATTCCCATCCCCAGAAGGCGAGCGCGGCGCCGATGAGGAACGGCGGCGCGATCATCGCAGGCCCGCCAGTCCCTGCTCGATTTTGCCGGGCGCCAGCTGCAGCACGCCTGGCGGCGGCTCGCCGCCGTCGCGCACCAGAAGCGCGCGTACTTCGAGCCCTTCGGCGCGCAGCGAGGCGACCAGCCGCGCGCGCTCCTCGTCCCAGTTGACGAAGATCGCGATGACGCTGGAAAGAGTGCCGCGGCGCGCGAGCACCGTGCGCGAAAGCGCGGCGAACGCCGCGGGCTCGCTGGGCGCGACGGCGGCGAGCACTTCCAGCATGTGCTCGGCGCGCATCTGGCCGCGGCCCGCGGTGTAGGCGCGAGTCTCGCCGCCGACGAACAGCAGGTCGAGAAGGCAGTCCTGCGTGTCGATGGTGTAGACGAACGAGGCGGCGATGGCGACCGCGTCCTCGAAGGCGGCGCTCTCGCCCGCGCCTGCCTCGCCTCCGCTGCCGGTATCCAGCACCAGCGCGTGGCGCTCGAAGAATTCGTCCTGGTATTCCTTGACCACGGGCTTGCCGGTGCGCGCGAAGCTCTTCCAGTGCACCCGCTGCAGCGGGTCGCCTGGGCGGTAGTCGCGCAGCGCGAGGAACTCCTCGGAGTCGCCGACCGATGCCGCGAGCGACACGCCGCCGGGCTGGAACCTGCGCCGGCCGGGCAGCGGGATTTTCGGCAGGCGGTAGCGCCTGGGCAGCGCGATCAGCCGCGCCGGCAGCGGCACGCGCGCGATTCCCTTGACGAGGCCCAGCGGATCGGGCCGGCCCAGCGTGAGACCGGAAAATTCGATGCGGCCGCGCCGGCGTGGCGTGAACCCCAGCCGCAGCGCCAGCCGCTCGCCGGGCGCGAGCGGCGCGAGCGGCGCAGGATCGGCGTCGCGCGGCACACGGTTGTCGATCAGCCAGCGCCAGCGGAAATAGCCGACCTTGCGGTCGAACCAGTTGCGCCGTTCCTCGCCCGGCTCGCGCGCGCGCCGCCACTCGTCGAAGCCGGGCCGCGGATCGCGGAACTGCTCCGCCACCAGTACTCCGGCGAGCGGCCGGGCGCCGCGGTTGGCGACGGTGACGCGGTAGCTGAAGGGCTCGCCCGCCGTGGCGTAACGCGGCATCTCCCGGCTCGCCTCGACATGCGCGCTGAAAAACAAGCTGACCGCCCAGGACAGCACGAGCAGCGCGGCGAGGAAGGCGAACGCGCGGTAGGTGACGGTGAGATTGGAGTCCAGCCCCGCCGCCGCCGCCGCGCCGCCTGCGCTCAGCACCAGCCAGCCCGCGATCGTGAGCCGCTCCCGCAACCGGTGGTCCAGCGCGCCGACGAAGCGCAGCGCGATGTAGATGGACCGCCTCACGTCGGTGTGCCCGCCGTCACGACGGTACCGGCACCTCGCGCAGGATGTCCGCCACCAGCGCGGCGGCCGTGGCGCCGGAAAATTTCGCCTGCGGGTCGAGCACCATGCGGTGGGCGAGAACCGGCACGGCGAGTTCGTGCAGGTGTTCGGGCCGCACGTATTCCTCGCCGTCGAACAGCGCCAGCGCCTTGGCGGCGTTGGCGAGCGCGATCGAGGCGCGCGGCCCGCAGCCGAGCTGCACCTGCGGCGCGGCGCGGGTGCGGCGCACGAGATCCACGACGTAGCGGCGCAGTTCCGGCGCGAGGCGCACGTGGCGCACGCGCTCCTTGAGCGCGAGCACCTCCTCGCGCGTCGCCGCGGCGCGCAAGGCGGACAGCGGGTGCCCGAGGTCCTGCGCGGCCAGTACTTCGGCTTCCACGTCCGCCTCCACGTAGCCGAGCGCGATGCACATCGCGAAGCGGTCCATCTGCGCCTCGGGCAGGGGATAGGTGCCGCGGAATTCGACCGGGTTCTGCGTCGCGACGACGAAGAACAACTCGTCCACGGCGCGCGTCCTGCCTTCGACGGAGACCTGGCCCTCGGCCATCACTTCCAGCAGCGCGGACTGGGTGCGTGGCGAGGCGCGGTTGATTTCGTCCGCAAGCAGGATGGAGGTGAACACGGGTCCGGCGCGGAATTCGAAGGTCTGGTCCTTCTGGTTGAACACCGACACGCCGAGGATGTCCGAGGGCAGCAGGTCCGGCGTGAACTGCACGCGCGTGAAGCGCGTGCCGATGGATGCGGCAAGGCTTTTGGCCAGCGTGGTTTTTCCGGTGCCGGGGTAGTCATCGATAAGCACGTGGCCGCCGGATGCGAAAGCGGCGAGAAGTTTCCTCACGCTGCCGCCGCTGCCGCGCATCACTTTTTCGATGTTGCCGGCGATGCGGCCGAACAGGGCGCCCGCCTCGCGCGCCGGAAGCAGCTGCGGAGAGGCGGCGTCCACGTTGTCGAAGGCCCGGAAAGGCAAGCCTTCCGGGTCAGGCCTCCTGCAGGCGCCGCTCGCGGACCGTCTGCGCGAAGGCGAGAACGGAGCGCGCCAGCGCCGTGCGGTCCTCCAGCGTGCGCATCACGGTGTTGGCGACCAGCACTTCGATGCCGCTGGCGCGCACGTCCCCGGCGCTCGCCGCATCTTCGGCATCGATGACGAAGCCGTCGATGAGCTTCAGGTACTCGAGCGCGACGCGACGGGCCGAGGCCTCGTGGCCCAGGTCGGTCATGATTTTTCCGGCCGAGCCCTTGAGCGCCCTGCCGCCGACGATCGGCGTCACCGCGATCACCGGCGCCTTGCGCTTGCGCAGCAACTCCCGCATGCCCGGAATCTCCAGGATCGGCCGGATGGTGTGGTAGGGATTTGATGGACAGATCACCACCGCCTCGAGGTCTTCCGAATCCAGCGCGTCGGTCACCTCGGGCGTGAGCATGGCTTCATCCGCCCCGGCGTAGTGGAAACCCTTGACCGCCGGCTCGCAGGCGAGGGTGGTGAAGTACTCCTGGAACGACACCTCGCCGTCCCCAGTCTGCACGCAGGTGCGCACCGGGTCGTCGCTCATGGGCAGCACCCGCGCGGTGATCCCGAGTTGCTTGCAGAAATCGAGCGTGATCGCGGTCAGGCGCCGGTCCTCGGCGAGCCAGGCGCTGCGCAGCAACGGCGCGGCGAGCGACTTGTCGCCGAGCGTGAGCTCCTCCGGGCCGCCGAACTGCTTCAGCGTGGCATAAAGCGCGTGGCTCTCGCCCGCCGGTTCCCAGGGTGCGGCGGGACTCGCCATGCCCGAGAGCACGTAAAGCACGGTGTCGATGTCCGGGGAAAACCGCAGCCTCAGGTGGTCGTAGTCGTCGCCGGTATTGACGATGGCGGCGAGATCCTTGCCGCGCAGACGGTACAGTCCGTCCACCAGCTTCGCGCCGCCCACCTGGCCCGCCAACGCAACGACCGTTCCCATGGCGCTAGTGTACGGTAGGACTAGGCTTTCTTTGCGCCGTTCTTGCGAATCGCCTGGAAATTGAACAGGCGGCTGGAGAGCTTCTTGCGCATGCCGACGTCGAACCAGCGCGACAGATACTCCAGCAGCGCGAAGTCCTTGTTGCCGTGCAGCTCGCCGGTGATGTACTGCGCCGTGCGCAGGATGCCTTCAGGGAAGGCCGTCAGGATGTCCCACTCCGCTCCCTCGGTGTCGATTTTCACGACGTCTATTTCTTCCAGGGAAAGCTCCGCGAGGACGGAGGCGGCGTTCCTGATGCGGATGCGCAGTTTCTTCGAGGTGTCGCTGCCCGCCGGATGCAGGCTGTAGCCGCCGAAGTTGATCGGGTTGTCGCTGTGGAACAGTTCCAGCGCAGCATCCTGGGCGCCCAGCCCGAAATTGAAGCCGCGGATGCGGTCCGAATTGGCGATGTTGCGCTCGAGCACCGCGAAATTGTCCGGCGCCGGCTCGAAGGCGTAGATCTGCGCGTTCGGGAACAGCCGCGCGAAATACAGCGCGGTCGCGCCGACGTTGGCGCCGATGTCCAGCACCGTCCTCACTTCCTCCGGCCGCAGCGCCATTTCGCGCGGCGGCGCGTATTCGTCGCGCTGCGGCGACTTCATCAGGTGGCCGTAAAGCGCCCAGGGGTCGCTCGAGCCGGGCCGGTAATGCAGCTTCATGCCCTGCCATTCGATCGAGCGCATCGCGGCGTCATAGGGCGCCAGCGCGTCGCGCACAAAGGCGGGATTGCGCGAGCGCGCGAGCAGCTTCGCCTTCATTTTCAGCGATACGGCCATCAGAGCCTCGCATTCTAGCCGCGCGTGACCAACACGGTGCCCGCGAGGATCAGCGCGCCGCCCGCGAGGGCGCTGGCGGGCAGCGATTCACCGAGGAACAGCATGCCCCAGAGAAGGCCGAAGAAAGGCATCAGGTAGGTGACGGTCAGCGCGCGCGTGGCGCCGACATCGCTGATCAGGCGGAAATACATGACGAAACCGAGCGCGTTGCCGAACAGCGCCAGCGCCAGCAGGTTGGAAATCTCGATCGCGCCGATGGCCGCGGCCGGCGGCGAGAATGGCAGCAGCGGCAGCAGCATCAGCGCAGCGGCGATCTGGCCGCCGACGGCGAAGCCGCGTGAGGGGACGCCCGCATAGCGCCTCATCAACACGCCGTTGTACCCGTAGCACAGGCACGCGGCCAGGCAGGCGGCGACCGCGTAGCCGAACATCGGGACCTCCACGAGAGCGCCGGGTCGCACGACCAGCGCGACTCCGGCGATACCTGCTGCGCAGCCCGCCGCCTTGTGCGCGGTGAGCCGCTCGCCCAGGAACAGCGCGGCGAGCAGGGCGCCGAACATGGGCGCCGTCGAATTTAGCACCGCGCCCATCGATGCCGGGATGTATCGCAGCGCGAAGGCGTAGCAAAGCGACGGCAGGGCGAGATTCACCAGGCCGATGGCGGCGTAGGGCTTCCAGTAGCGGCGCAACTGCGGGTCGAAGCCGGCGAAGCGGAACCAGGCCGCCAGCACCAGCCCCGCGATCAGCAGGCGCCCCTCCGCGGTCAGCGCCGTGCCGAAGACCGGCGCGGCGACGCGCATGAACATGAAGGAGGCGCCCCAGATGGCGGCGAGCAGTACCAGGCGCGTGTAGTCGGCGGTTTTCATGGAGGCATCATCGCCGATCGTGCGACGTCCCGCTGGCCGTTTTCGGACCTGGCGGCGCCATGTCCGAAAACGGCCAGACAACCCCACCGCAGGCATCCATAATGCCGTCATGACGCTGGATCCCAACACCTGCTACCGGGCGCTCAGGGCGCGCGACGCGCGCTTCGACGGCCGCTTCTTCGTCGCAGTGTCTTCGACGCGCATCTATTGCCGCCCGGTGTGCACGGTGAAGCCGCCGCGGCGCGAGAACTGCCGCTTCTATCCCAGCGCCGCGGCCGCCGAATCGGGCGGCTACCGGCCCTGCCTGCGCTGCCGGCCGGAGCTCGCGCCCGGCAACGCGAGTGTCGACGCCACCTCGCGCCTCGCGCAGGCAGCGGCCAGCATGATGGAGGACCGGACGCTGGATGAAGAAGGCCTCGACAGCGTGGCCGTGCGCCTGGGTATCACCGACCGGCACCTGCGCCGCGCCTTCGGCGCCGAGTTCGGCGTCTCGCCCGTGGAATTCGCGCAGACGCAGCGCCTGCTGCTCGCCAAGCGCCTGCTGACCGATACCGTGCTGCCGGTCACCGAAGTTGCGTTTGCCAGCGGTTTCGGCAGCGTGCGGCGCTTCAATGCGCTCTTCAAGCAGCGCTACCGCCTTCAGCCCGGGCAGCTGCGGCGTCATGCGCCCGCTTCGGGCGTCTCCGACGTCCTCAATTTTGAACTGAGTTTCCGGCCGCCCTACGACTGGCCCGCGGTAAGCGCGTTCCTCGCCGCGCGCAGCGTCGCGGGGGTGGAGGCGGTGGCAGACGGCTGCTATCGCCGCACCGCGCGCGTCGCAGCGGACGGCAGGCAGCACCGCGGCTGGATCGAGGTTGCGCTGTCGCAGAAAAAACCGGCATTGCGCGTCTCGGTGTCCGCGTCTCTCGCCAAGGTCCTGCCCCCGGTGCTTTCACGCGTCAAGTCGCTGATGGATCTTGCCTGCCACCCGGCCGAAGTCGCGCAGGTGCTCGGGGTCCTGGCAAAGCGCCATCCGGGGCTGCGGGTGCCCGGCGCCTTCGACGGTTTCGAGGTGGCGGTACGCGCGATCCTCGGCCAGCAGGTTTCCGTGGCCGCGGCACGTACTGTTGCGGGCCGTTTCGCCGCTGCCTTCGGCGATCCGCTGGAAACGCCGTTTGCGTCGCTGACCACCATCTTCCCGGAAGCGAAAAAAATCGCCGAATTGCCCTACGGCCGCATCGCGCGCCTGGGCATGCCCGGCGCCCGCGCCCGCACCATCGTCGCGCTCGCGCGCGCGGTCGCGGACGGAGGCCTGGTCCTGATGCCGAACGCCGACATCGAGGCGACGCTGGACCGGCTGCGTGCGCTGCCGGGCGTGGGCGAGTGGACCGCGCAGTACATCGCCATGCGGGCGCTCGCCTGGCCGGATGCGTTTCCGCACACGGATCTCGTGGTGAGGAAGGCGCTGGGCGAAAGCGACGCGCGCAAGGTACTCGCCGCCGGCGAAGCCTGGCGGCCATGGCGCGCCTACGCGGTCATGCATCTGTGGAATTCACTAACCGAGGAATGAACATGCGCTACTACGACACTTTCCAAAGCCCGCACGGCCGGATGCTCCTGGTTGCGACCGAAGACGGCGTTTCCGGCGTCTACTTCGTCGGGCAGAAATACTTTCCAGAGAAAGAGAAAGAATGGCAACGCGGCCCGGACCACTTGCCCCTGCAGCAGGTGAAGCGCGAGCTGGCCGAGTATTTCACCGGCAGGCGCAAGCGCTTCGAAGTGGCGCTGGATCCGGCGGGCACGCTTTTCCAGCGTTCCGTGTGGAAGGCGATCTCCAAGGTCGGTTTCGGCAAGACCATCAGCTACGCAGAGCTCGCCGAAAAGGCGGGCTGTCCGGGCAGCGCGCGCGCCGCGGGCGCGGCGACAGGACGCAATCCGATCAGCATCATCGTGCCCTGCCACCGCATCGTGGGTTCGGACGGCAGCCTGACCGGCTATGCAGGCGGCCTGAAGCGCAAGCGCGCGCTGCATGCCCTCGAAGGTATTAAGTGTGAACTAGCCGCCTAGGGCGGCGACGTAGGCCTCGCGGTCGATATTGCCACCCGAGGCGATCACCGCGAAGCGCTTACCTTTCTTTTCCTTGTCCTTCAGCAGCGCTGCCAGCGGCGCCGCGCCCGCGCCTTCGATGAGGTTGTGGGTGTCTGAGTAGAAGTAGCGGACCGCGGCCTTCACTTCATCGTCGGAAACGCGGACGATGCGTTCGGCGCCCGCGCGGATGACGTCCAGCGCCGCCGGCACCGGCACGCGCACCGCGATGCCGTCGGCAAAAGTGTCGGCGCTGGCGGTCTCGACCGGTTTGCCGGCCTCGATGGAGCGCGCGTAGCAGTCCGCCTTCTCCGACACCACGCCGACGATTTTTGTTTTCAGGCCGAGCGCGTCGCGCCAAGAAATCAGGCCGCATATCCCGGAGCCGCAGCCGATCGGCGCGTACACCGCGTCCAGGTCCGCGACCGCTGAGAAGAGCTCCCAGGCGTAGCTGCCGGCGCCGGCGACCAGTTCGGCATGGAAGGGGCCGATGGACTCGAGGCCCTGCTCGCGCGCGAGCTTCGCCGCGTGGTCTTTCGCCTCGTCGAAATCGCGGCCGTGCTCGATGAGTTCCGCGCCCCAGGCGCGCATCGCCGCGTTCTTGTCGCGGCTGTTGCCGTGCGGCGCCACGATCACCGTGCGCAAGCCGTGGCGGCGTCCGGACCACGCTAGGCTCTGGCCATGGTTGCCGCGCGTCGCGCTGATGATGCCCGCGAGCTTCGGCTTGGCGCGCTTCAGCGCGTCGACCATCACGATGCCGCCGCGGATCTTAAAGGCGCCCGTGGCGGTGTGGTTTTCGTGCTTCACCCACAACTCGCAGCCGGCGCGCTGGTTGAGCAGCGGCCAGGACAGCTGCGGCGTGGGCGGCATGACCGAATGCACGAGGCGCGCCGCCTGCTCCAGTTCCGCGCGGCCGAGACCGGGCATCATGCGCTAGGGGAGCAGGTGCTTGGCGAAGAAGGCCGTGATGTCGCGGTCGACTGCCGGGAGCAGCTTGCGGTCGAAGCCGGGCGGGTCATCCAGCAGCAGCGCCGCCGCTTCCGGCAGCTTGGGCGGGAATGGCGACAGCAGCGCGCCGTGCCCGCCGCCGGGCAGGTTCGCTACCGTCACGCACGATTTGCAGGCCTGCAGCACTGCGAGATCGTGAAAGCGCGGCGCGAGCCATTTGTCCCGGCCCATGACGACCAGGCCGAGCGGCACCCGCGGCGCGGCGAGCGACGGCATGTCGAAGTCGGCGGCAAACGGCACGCCGGCGACGACGGCCTTGATGCGCGGGTCGTCGTAGGTGTACCAGGTCGCGTCGCTGAATCGCCAGCGTATGACCATGAGGGCCGCCGACTTCCTGACGCCGTCGAGAAAATCGCCGCGCAGGCGCGTGATGAGGCCCACGCAGGCCGGAAAATCCTCGGCGATGTGCGCTTCGCAGTGGTCCCTGAACAGGGCCGGCGACCAGCGCCCGCCCGCGAGGCTGAGCGCCGTATGGCCGCCGGCGGACATGCCGTACATGCCGACCTTTTCCAGCTGCAGCAGCGGCGCGAGGCGCGCGTCCTTGGCCACCGCGTCGATGGCGCGCGACACTTCCGCGGGGCGCCGCTTCCAGCTCTCCGGGCCGGGCGTGCCGGAGTCCTTGTAGTTGTCGCCGCGATGCTCGGGCAGCGCGACGACGAAGCCGGCTTCGACCAGCGTGCGCGCGAGGTTGGCGTGCACCCAGGGCGCGCCGCCGGAACCGTGCGAGATGACGACGAGCCGGCCGTTGCCGCGCACTGCGGTGCCCTGCCACGCCACGTTCAACGTGAACGGCCCGCGCGTGACGGATTGGGCTTCGCTGCTCGACGGATAGAACACGGTGACCGGGCCGTCGCCTTCGAGGCCGGCGAGTTCGGTCAGGCCGATTGCGGCCTGCGCCGCCGTGCAGAAAAAGACGAGCAGGGCGATCAGGAATTTCATTTTGGCCTCTTGTCTATCACGCGCTTCGCCTTGCCGATCGAGCGCTCGATCGTGCCCGCGGCGACGATCCTCACGTCGGCGCTGACCCCTGTGTAGGACTTGACGTCGTGCTGCAGTTTTCCGGCGGCATCCGGATTTCCCGACTCCACCAGCACCGTAAGGTGATCCAGCGGCCCCTGCTTGGAGAGCTCCAGCACGTAGTGCGGGCTCAGGCCCCGCTTCAGGATCAGTTCCTCGATCTGCGAGGGGAACAGGTTGACGCCGCGGATGATCAGCATGTCGTCCGAGCGTCCGGTGATGCGCGCCATGCGGCGCATGACGCGCGCGGTTCCGGGCAGCAGGCGCGTGAGGTCGCGCGTGCGGTAGCGGATCACCGGCAGCGCTTCCTTGGTGAGCGAGGTGAATACGAGTTCCCCCTGTTCGCCGTCGGGCAGCACATTGCCGGTCGCGGGATCGACGATTTCCGGAAAAAAATGATCCTCCCAGATGGTGAGGCCGTCCTTGGTCTCGATACACTCCTGCGCCACACCCGGGCCCATGACTTCCGACAGACCATAGAGGTCCATGGCCTGGAGGGAAGTTCTTTTTTCGATCTGCTTTCGCAATTCGCCCGTCCAGGGCTCGGCGCCGAAGATGCCGATACGCAGGCTGGATTTCTTCGGGTCGAAGCCCTGGCGCTCCATTTCGTCGGCGATCGCCAGCATGTAGGAGGGCGTCACCGTGATGATTTCGGGCTTGAAGTCGCGGATCAACTGCACCTGGCGCTCGGTCATGCCGCCCGATACCGGGATCGTCGCCAGGCCCAGGCGCTCGGCGCCGTAGTGGACGCCCAGGCCGCCGGTGAACAGGCCGTAGCCGTAGGCGTTGTGCACCTTGTCGCCCGGTCGCGCGCCCGCGGCGCGGATGGACCGCGCCATGAGGTGGCCCCAGGTGTCGATGTCCTTCTTCGTGTAGCCGACCACGGTCGGCTTGCCGGTGGTGCCGGACGAGGCGTGGATGCGCACCACCTGGTCCATGGGCACGGCGAACATGCCGAAGGGGTAGGTGTCGCGCAAGTCGGCCTTGGCGGTGAACGGGAATTTCGCGAGATCCGCCAGCGTCTTCAGGTCCTTCGGCTTCACGCCCGCGGCGTCGAATTTCTTCCGGTAGTGCGGCACCCTCTCGTAGGCGCGCTTCAGCGACCATTGCAGGCGCGCAAGCTGCAGGTCGCGCAGCTTCTTGCGCGAGGCCTTCTCGATCGCTTCGAGCGGGAATTTCTTCATTGGCCCGTGAACGAAGGCTTGCGCTTCTCGAGGAACGCGGCGACGCCTTCGCGGTAGTCCCCGCCCTTGCCGATGTCGCGTTGCAGGTCGCGCTCCATGTCGAGCTGCGCGGCGAGCGTATTGCCGGCGGAGGCGTACATCGCCTGCTTGATCATGCCGAGCGATCTTGTAGGACCGCTTGCCAGTTGCATGGAAAGCTTCTCCGCTTCATCCTTCAATTTTGCGTCGTCGACGCATTTCCATATCAATCCCCATCGTTCCGCGTCTTCCGCGGAGAGCCTGTCCCCGGTCATCGCCAGTCCCATCGCGCGCTGCATGCCGGCGAGGCGCGGCAGGAAATAGCTGCCGCCGCAATCCGGCACCAGGCCGATCTTCACGAAGGCCTGGATGAAGGAAGCCGAGCGCGCGGCGAGCACGATGTCGCAGGCGAGCGCGAAATTGGCGCCGGCGCCCGCCGCGACGCCGTTCACGGCGCAGACGATGGGTTTCGGCAGCGTGCGCATGCGCTTGATGAGCGGGTTGTACCAGGTCTCCAGGCCCGAGCCGAGGTCGATCGCCGACGCTTTCATGTCGCGTTCGGTCAGGTCCTGTCCGGCGCAGAAGCCGCGGCCGGCGCCGGTGATGAGCAGGCAGCGCACCGCGGCCTCGGACTCGGCGCGCGACATCGCTTCGGCGAGCCCCTTGTGGACGGCAGGGTTGAAGGCATTGAGCTTTTCCGGGCGGTTGAGCGTTATATGCAGTACCCCAGGCAAATACGCGGCTTGCAGCGAAACGAGGACGGGTTCCATGGGCAAAGCTTAGCTAAAATCCTCCACATGAGCTACGAATTCATCCTTACCGAAGTGAAGGGGCGCGTCGCGCTCATTACGCTGAACCGGCCCAAGCAGCTCAACGCGCTGGCGCCGAAACTCATGCAGGAGCTGGGCGCCGCAATGTACGGTTTCGACGCCGACGACGGCGTCGGCGCGATCCTGGTCACGGGCAGCGACAAGGCCTTCGCCGCGGGCGCCGACATCGGCGCCATGAAGGACTTCGACTTCCAGCACGCCTTCAAGTCGAACTACATCACGCGCGACTGGGAGCACATCCGCAACGTCAGGAAGCCGGTGATCGCGGCGGTCGCCGGCTACGCGCTGGGCGGCGGCTGCGAACTGGCGATGATGTGCGATATCGTGATCGCGGCCGAGAGCGCGAAATTCGGTCAGCCGGAAATCAACCTCGGCGTGCTGCCCGGCTCGGGCGGCACGCAGCGCCTGCCGCGCGCGGTCGGCAAGGCGAAGGCGATGGACCTCTGCCTCACGGCGCGCATGATGGACGCCGCCGAAGCCGAGCGCGCGGGCCTGGTGTCGCGCGTGGTACCGAATGCCAAGCTCATGGAGGAGGCGATGGCGGTGGCGGAGAAAATCTCTTCCTATTCGCTGCCGGTGGTGATGATGATCAAGGAGTCCGTGAACCGCGCTTACGAAAGCACGCTCTCGGAGGGCGTGCTGTTCGAGCGCCGCCTGTTCCATGCGGCATTTGCTTTGGATGATCAAAAAGAAGGCATGGCGGCCTTCGTGGAAAAACGCAAACCCAAGTTCAAGCACCGCTGAACCCGGCTTACGTTCTTATTGGAGCCCACATCCTGTCGATGCTGGGCTTCGCGACCTTCGCGGCGCTGCTGCCCGAACTGCGCGACCTCTGGCGCCTCACCAATACCGAAGCCGGCATCATCGGCAGCGCTTTCTTCGCCGGCTACATCGCGACCGTTTCCTACTGGACCGCGCTCACCGACCGCACCGACGGCCGGCGCATCTATCTCGCGGGCAGCCTGCTCGCCGCCGCGGGCGGCGCGGGATTCGGTTTCGCCGCGCAGGGCTTCGCCAGCGCCATCCTGTTCCAGGCGCTGCTCGGGGTCGGCGTCGCCGGCACCTACATGCCGGGGTTGCGGCTGCTGTCGGATCGCGTCGCCGGCCCGCTGCAGAGCCGCTATATCTCGTTCTACACCTCGTTCTTCGGCATCGGCACCGCGCTCTCGCTCGCTCTGGCCGGGATCCTCGCGGCTGCGCACGGCTGGCGGTGGGCCTTTGTCGTATCGGCGGCCGGACCGTTCTGTGCCGGATTGCTGGTTTTTCTTCTGATAGAAAAAACAAAACTGCAGGAAAAAGCGGCCCCGCCGTTTTCATTCTCGATCCTGTTCCCGCTCGCCGCCTGGCGCAGGGTGCTTGCCGACCGCGCCGCGGCCGGCTTTACGCTCGGCTACGCGGTGCATTGCATCGAGTTGTTCGGCTCGCGCGGCTGGATGGTCGCCTTCCTCGCCTTCTCGGCGGGCCTGAGGGCGCCGGGCGCCGGTTTCCCTTGGAAGCTCGCCGCCATCGCGGCCGTCGTCAATCTCGCCGCGGTCCCTTCGTCCATCCTCGGCAACGAAATTGCGTTGCGCGTGGGGAGGGGGAGATGGATCCAGATCGCCATGTTCGCATCCGGCGCCGCGGGCATCGTGCTCGCGCTGGCCGCGCCGTCGCACTGGCCGATCGTGCTCGCGCTGCTGGTGGCGTATTCGCTTTTCGTGATGGCCGATTCCGGCACGCTGACCGCGGGCCTGGTCGCGGCCGTGCCGGCCGAACTGCGCGGCGCCGCGCTCGGGCTGTACTCGCTCGCAGGCTTCGCGGGCGGCATGCTGGGGCCGTCCCTGTTCGGCGCCGCGCTCGACTTCGCAGGCGGCCAGGCGAGCGCCGCCGCCTGGGTCTGGTCCTATTTCGCCATCGGCGCGGGCGGCCTCGCGGCGCCCCTGGTGGCGCGCGCTTTCGGCAGGGAGCGGACGGGGCGCTAGGCTAGAATCATCCGCAGGAGGAGTGGCGATGGAAAAAATCTGGCTGAAGAGCTATCCCAAGGGCGTGCCGGCGGAAATAAACGTCAACGCCTACCGCTCGATTCCGCATCTGATCGAGGAAAACATCGGCAAATACAGCGCGCGTCCCGCGTACATCTGCATGGGCAAGACGCTGACCTTCGGCGACATCGACCGGCTGTCGACGCGGTTCGCCGCCTGGCTGCAATCCAGGGGTCTCGCCAAGGGCGCGCGCGTCGCGGTGATGATGCCGAACGTGCTGCAGTACCCGGTCGCCGTGTTCGGCATCCTGCGCGCGGGCCTCACGGTGGTGAACGTCAACCCGCTCTACACGCCGCGCGAACTGGAGCATCAGCTCAAGGATTCCGGCGCCGAGGCGATCGTGATCCTGGAGAACTTCGCCACCACGCTCGAGCAGGTGCTGCCGAAGACGCCCGTCAAGCACATCGTCGTCGCCAGCCTGGGCGACCTCCTCGGCGTCAAGGGCCTGATCGTCAACTTCGTCGTGCGCAACGTGAAGAAACTGGTGCCCGCGTTCAATCTTCCCGGCGCGATCCGCTTCAATGCGGCCATCAGCGAGGGCGCGGGCAGGGAACTGAAGAAGGCCGACGTCGGTCCCGAGGACATCGCTTTCCTGCAGTACACCGGGCACTACAGGGATTTCCAAGGGCGCGATGCTCCTGCACCGCAACGTCATCGCCAACATGGAGCAGGTCTCGGCCTGGTTCTCCCCGACGCGCGACGAGAACAACCCGCTGGTCATGGTCGCGCCGCTGCCGCTCTACCATATCTATGCGCTGACCTGTAATTGCCTGTTCATGCTGCGCGACGGCGGCTGCAACCTGCTGATCCCCAACCCGCGCGACATCCCGGGATTCATCAAGGAACTGAAGAACAACCGCTTCAGCGCCATGAGCGGGCTGAACACCCTCTACAACGCGCTGCTCAACCATCCGGATTTCGCCAGCATCGATTTCTCGCACCTGCGGATGGCTTCCGCGGGCGGCATGGCGATGCAGAAGGCCGTGGCCGACCGTTTCCACAAGATCACCAAGGTGGCGATCCTCGAGGGCTACGGGCTTACCGAGACCTCGCCCGTGGCGACCACCAACCCGGTCGACCAGACCGAGTTCAGCGGCACCATCGGGCTGCCCGTGCCCAGCACCGTGATCACCATCCGCGACGAGAACGAGAAAATCCTGCCCGTGGGCGAAGTAGGCGAGATCTGCATCGCCGGGCCGCAGGTGATGAAGGGCTACTGGCAGCGCTCCGAGGAAACCGCCAAGGTGATGGCCAAGGACGGCGCCTTCAAGACGGGCGACATCGGCGTCATGGACGCGCGCGGCTTCGTCACCATCGTCGACCGCAAGAAGGACATGATCCTGGTGTCGGGCTTCAACGTGTATCCGAACGAACTGGAGCAGGTGGTGGCGATGATGCCCGGCGTGCTCGAAGTCGCCGCCATCGGCGTGCCCGACGAGCACTCGGGCGAAGTGCCCAAGCTGTTCATCGTCAAGAAGGACCCGGGGCTC
>Ga0070731_10002112_pt1 | contig 19445 bp, 25 predicted proteins | sample Coa_R1_2_FD_66448 | JGI IMG/M metagenome (GOLD analysis project Ga0070731, IMG submission 66448) | Surface soil microbial communities from Centralia Pennsylvania, which are recovering from an underground coalmine fire - Coalmine... | ecosystem: Environmental > Terrestrial > Soil > Unclassified ... | reverse complement strand
GGTCGCCCGCTGCTCATCGTGGCGGAGGACGTCGAGGGCGAGTCGCTCGCGACGATCGTCGTCAACAAGCTGCGCGGCACCTTCCAGGCCGTCGCCGTGAAGGCGCCGGGCTTCGGCGACCGCCGCAAGCGCATGCTCGAGGACATCGCCATCCTCTCCGGCGGCGAGGTGATCACCGAGGAGATGGGCCTCAAGCTCGAGAACACGAAGCTGTCGCAGCTCGGCAAGGCCCGCCGCGTGGTCGTCGACAAGGACTCGACGACCATCATCGACGGTGCCGGTGACTCCGAGGCGATCAAGGGCCGGATCAAGCAGCTGAAGTCGGAGATCGAGAACACCGACAGCGACTTCGACCGCGAGAAGCTGCAGGAGCGCCTCGCGAAGCTGTCCGGAGGCGTCGCCGTCATCAAGGTCGGCGCATCCACCGAGACGGAGATGAAGGAGAAGAAGCACCGCGTCGAGGACGCCCTGCAGGCGGCCCGCGCCGCCCTCGAAGAGGGTCAGGTGCCGGGCGGCGGCGTCGCGCTGCTCAACGCCGCGGATGCAGTCCGCGACGACGTCCTCGGCAAGCTCGAGGGCGACGAGCGGACGGGCGCGCAGATCATCCTCCGCGCACTCGAGGAGCCGCTCCGTCAGCTCTCGTACAACGCGGGCCTCGAGGGCTCCGTCGTCGTGCAGCAGGTCCGGGGCGCCCAGAAGGGCTTCGGCCTGAACGTCGAGACCGGCGAGGTCGAGGACCTGCTCAAGTCCGGCATCGGCGACCCGACGATGGTGACGCGCTCGGCGCTGCAGAACGCCGCGTCGATCGCGAAGAACATCCTCACCACCGAGGCCGTCGTGGCCGAGGCGCCCGAGAAGGCAGCGGCTCCGGCCGGCATGCCCGACATGGGCGGGATGATGTAACGAGCTCCCTCGCGAGAGCTTCGCTCTCGCCCGGGTTTGCGAAGGGCCGCCGTTGGCGGCCCTTCGCGTAGAGGCCGACGGCATGGCCGTTTGGCCGCTCCCCGAAGCGGAACCGTCATCTCAGAACCCGTAGCGCTCTTCTTTCCAGTAGTCGGCGTTGTTGTTGTAGCCGTACCGCTCCCAGAAGCCCGGCTTGTCCACCGCCGACAGCTCGAGACCGGTCAGCCACTTCGCCGACTTCCAGAAGTACTTCGACGGCACGAACAGGCGCACCGGCCAGCCGTGATCCGGCGTCAGGGGCGCGCCGTCCGCCTCGTACAGGATCAATGCGCTCTCGTCCTCGATCGCCGCGAGCGGCGAGTTGGCCGTGAAGCCGTGCTCCGCGTGCGCGACGACGAAGTGCGCGCTCGGCTTCGGATGGCAGAGCTCCGCGAGCTCGCGCCAGTGCACGCCCTTGAAGTGCGCATCGAACCTGCTCCAGCGCGTGACACAGTGGATGTCGCTCGTCACCTCCGTCGCCGGCAGGGCCGTCAGCTCGTCGAACGAGAGCGTCACCTCGTTCTCGACCTCGCCCCAGATACGCAGCGTCCAGGTCGCGAGATCGACGTGCGGCACTTCGCCGGCGTGCAGCACCGGCCACTTCTCGGTCAGGTATTGGCCGGGCGGCAGTCGCGCCGGGTCGTACCCGGCCTCGCGGACCTTGTCCTCGGCCTTCGACCGGAAGAGCGGCATGGCGTTCGTACACTAGATGCATGGACGTTGCCCGACGCCCGCGCGCGTTCGTCCGGGTCGCCGGGCCGGACGCGCAGGACTACCTCCAGCGGATGGTCTCGAACGACGTCGACGCGCTCGCGGTCGGGGATTCGTGCCCTGCGCTGCTCCTCACCGCGAAAGCACGGCTCATCGCGCCGCTCGTCGTCTGGCGGCGCGGGGAGGACGACTACCTGCTCCTGACGGAGCCGGAGCTCGGCGACGCCGTGCGCTCGAACCTGACGCGGATGCGGCTGCGTGCGCGCTGCGAGATCGAGCCCGAGGAGCACGACTCCGTCCTCGCCTTCGGCGGCGACGGGATCGCGACCGACTTCCCCGGAGCCGTCGAGCTGCTCGACGCGGGCATCGAGCCGACACTCTCCGACGACGACCTCGAGCTGCGGCGAATCGAGGCCGGTGTCCCGCGCTGGGGGCGTGAGCTCGACGACCGCGTCCTTCCCGCGGAGGCCGGGCTCGACGAGACGCACGTGAGCTTCACGAAGGGCTGCTACCCGGGACAGGAGCCGATCGCCCGCATCCACTACCGCGGCCACGTCAACCGAAGGCTCCAGGTCGTCGAGCTCGGCGGGGACACCGCGGTCGAACGCGTCACGAGCCAGGCGCGTCGCCCCGATGGGACCGTCGTCGCGCTCGCGTACGTGCGCGCGAGGTAGATGGCGAAGCTCGAGCCCGCCGCGTGGTGGTCGGTGCGTGCGGCGCACAACCTCAAGCCGGCGACGTACCGCTGCCCGCTCTGCGGCTACCGCCTGCATGCGATGAGCCCGCACGTCCTCATCGCGCCGGAGGGCGACACGAGCCGCCGGCGCCACGCGCACGCGGAGTGCGTCCAGGCGGCGCGGAAGCAGGGCCGTCTTCCGAGCTACGACGAGTGGCGCAAGAGCCGGCCGCGGAGAGGGATCCGGCTACACTGGCCGTTCGCGAGGCGCCCGTAGCTCAGGGGATAGAGCGCAGCCCTGCGGAGGCTGAGGCCAGAGGTTCGAATCCTCTCGGGCGCATCACCGCGCGACGTAACACGTCTGTTCGGGCAGGTTCGACCGGCGACGAGGCGACGGTGCAACCCGCCGGCCGTTAGCCGGAGGCGCGCACGGCGACGGTGTATTTCGTCACCGACGTTCGCCGGCCGGGCGTGTCGCCCGTCGGCATCGCGCTCAGGACCTCGTCACCCTGGCGGTAGTCGTCCTCGTTCTCGAAGAAGACGATCGCGAGCGCAGTGTCCGTCCCCGGATCGTGGAGGAGCATCATCTCCGTCGCCGGGAGCTCCGGCGGCCGCTCTCCCTGCTCGATGTCGCGGGCGAGCTCTGCGATGCGGTCTGCGTTCACGCCTTCGAAGGACACGACACGTGCGAGAGCCATCTCCTGCCTCCTTGTGGGTGAGGTCAGGAGCCTAACGCGGCGACGGCGTCTTTCAAGTGGTCGCGCTTCCGCAACGACGGCGCGGTCGGTGAGGCGCTCGCGGTGCGCATCAAGGAGGACGTCGCCGCGGCCCTCGAGCTCGACGGGAGCGCGGTGACCGTGGCGCTCCACGCAGAAAGCGCGTGGAGGCATCACGATCACCGCGACCGCGTAGCTCTAGGAGACGAGCGGCTGCCCGGTCTCGAGCAGCGACTTCAGGCCGCTGAGCACGAACATCCAGCCTCCGGCGACGCTCTCCGCCGTCTTCGGCGCGCCTTCGAGCTGGTCGTGCACGACGGTGAGCTTCGAGTAGCCGCCGTCCTGCGCCTCGATCTCCCACGAGACGCGGCTGTCCTCCTCGACGGCGGTCTCCGGGTCGTAGAGCGCGCGCCATCCGTGGACGAGGCGGTGCGGTGGGTCGATCTCGACGACGCGTCCGCGAACGAGATCGTTCCCTTCGCCGTCCAGGCCCCGCCACTCGCTCGGCGTCACCGTCACGTGCGAGCCGAAGAAGTACTTCTGCGTGAACTCGGGCTTCGTGATCGCGTCCCAGATCGCCTCCGGGGTCGCCTTGATGAAGATCGAGTACACCTGTGTGCTCTGTGCGGTCATCGTGGTCATGCCGACTCCTCCTCGAGTGTGTGCTTGAGATCAGCGAGCGCCGCGACGCGATGCTCCGTGTACTTGTCGATCCAGCGGTCGTGAATGAGCCGGATCGGAACCGGGTTGAGGTAGTGCAGCTTCTCCCGGCCCTGCCGGCGGGTGACGACGAGGCCTGCGTCCTCGAGCACGCGCAGGTGCTTCATCACGCCGAAGCGGGTCATGTCCGCCTCCGACTCGAGCTCGGTGAGCGTGCGGCCGTCGCGCTCGAAGAGCCGGTCGAGAAGTTGGCGGCGCGTGGGGTCGGCGAGTGCCTTGAAGATGCGGTCGTCGTCCACGCAGAGGAGGATAGGTGACCGAAAGGTCACATGTCAAGCCGCTGTTCTTGACGGAGGAAGACGTCGGCCGTCTGCTGCTGCCGGGGGACGCGGTCGCGGCGATCGAGGCCTGCTTCCAGCGGATGGCTCGCGGCTCCGTGGTCAACCGTCCCCGCTACCGGCTTCCACTCGAGCACGGGGCCCTGGCGGTGATGGCGGCATCCGATGCCGAGCTCGGATACGCAGGCGCGAAGGTCTACTCCGGCTTCCGCGAGGGCGCCCGCTTCGCCGTCCTCCTCTTCCGCGCCGACCGGCCCGAGCTCGTCGCGGTCATCGACGCGGACAAGCTCGGCCAGCTTCGGACGGGCGCCGCGAGCGCGGTCGCCGCGAAGCACCTCGCGAAGCGGGGTGCGCGGAGCCTCGGCGTCATCGGCTGCGGCTGGCAGGCGGAGTCGCAGGTCGCGTGCATCCGCGCAGCGCTGCCCGGGGTCGACCGGGTCGTCGCGTGGTGCCGCACGCCGGAATCGCGGCGCGCCTTCTGCGAGCGGAACGGGGTCGAGCCGGGCGAGGACGCACGGGAGGCCGCCGCGTGCGACGTCGTCGTCACGGTCACGAGCTCTTCCGATCCGGTGCTGCGCGGCGACTGGCTGCAACGGGGTGCGCTCGTCTGCGCCGTCGGAGCGAACGACGGCCGGCGCCGCGAGCTCGACAACGTCGTCCTCGAACGTGCGACGTTCGTCTGCTGCGACTCCCGGGAGGATGCGCAGATCGAGTCGGCCGACCTGATCGAGCCGGTGTCGACCGGCGTGCTCGACTGGCTCGAGGTCCACGAGCTGCATGAGGTCGTCTCCGGGGAGCTCGTCGGCCGGCAGTCCGACGAGGACGTCGTCGTCTTCAAGTCGAACGGGCTCGCCGCCTGGGACGTCGCCGCCGCGGCCGCCGTGGTCGAACGGGCTAGCGCGCGCTGAGCGCCGCGCGGGCTGCCTCGACCGCCTGCTCGCCGAGCGCGTGGATCACTTCCGGCCGCGCGAGGAGCCGTCGCTGCTGGTCGACCGAGAGGCGGTTCTGCACATACGGATCCTGGAGGATCGCTTCGACCCGGCGGCCGTTCCCGTGCTCGCGCAGCAGATACGCGGCGACCACCTGCTCGGCCTCCGTTCTCGCGAAGAGGAACGAGAACGGGTTCCTCAAGAAGGCGCCCAGCCTCAACATGTGACGCGATTGTATAGTCGGCCTTGTGCAGGCCTCGACCGACCGCGGCAGGTTCGCGGAGCGGGAGCTTCGCGGGGTGGACGACTCCGGCAACGAGGAGCGCGTCGTCATCTGGATCGAGCGCAAAGCCGGTGCGGTGTGGGCCGTCGGGCGTGCCGTCAACCCCCACCATCGCAACGACAGCACGCCGCGTCGCGACGACTACATCTTCGAGGGGTACGAGCTGGAGGACGCGCTCGAATGCGCGAACGCGGCGCTCGAGGACGACCTCACCGTCTCGGAGCGGGACGGCAGACAGGAGCGGCTGCGGCCCTTCACGCGCGACGAGCTGCTCAAGCCGCTCGAAGCGTGGTTCTTCGGACGGACGACATAGGGGGCCGCAGCCTCCCAGCCCATCGTCGATAGTTCGCACCGATGCTGGTGCGCGTGGGCTTCAGCGCCGATCCCGACGACGCGTTCATGTACTGGGGCGTCGCGTCGGGGACCGTCGATCGCCGCGGCTTCGAGTTCGAGCCCGTCGTCGCGGACATCCAGACGCTGAACGAGTGGTCGCTGGAGGGGCGCCTCGAAGTCACCGCGATGTCGGCCGCGACGTATCCGCTCGTGCACGACCGCTACGCCCTGCTGCCGCACGGAGCGAGCATGGGCTCCGGTTACGGCCCCGTCGTCGTCGCGCGCGAGCCGTTGTCGATCGAGCAGCTGCGCGGCGAGGAGATCGTCGTTCCCGGCAAGCTCACGACCGCGTTCCTCGTCCTCCAGATGGCGCTCGGCGGGGACTTCGCCTGTCGCGTTCTGCCGTTCGACCAGATCCTCGACGAGGTGGCGGGCGGCCGTGCGCGCGTCGGTCTGCTCATCCACGAGGGCCAGCTCACGTATGCCGACGCGGGCGTGCAGAAGTGCCTCGATCTCGGGGAGTGGTGGTTGCTCGAGACCGGCCTTCCGCTGCCGCTCGGCGTGAACACGATCCGCCGCGATCTCGGGCACGAGGCGATGCGGGCGGTTTCCGACGTCCTGCGCGACTCGATCGACGCCGCCCTGTCGCACCGCGAGGAGGCGCTCGGCTACGCCCTCGGATTCGGGCGCGGACTCGACGAGATCCGCGGCGATCGCTTCATCGAGATGTACGTGAACGACCTGACGCTCGACTTCGGCGACGAAGGACGACAGGCGGTGCGTGAGCTGCTCGAGCGGGCGCACGCGGGCATTTCGGTTGAATGGGTCGAATGACTCGTGCCGTCATCCTGTCCGGAGTCCGCACGCCGATCGGGCGGTACGGCGGCGCGCTCGCAGGCGAGCGCCCGGACGACCTTGCCGCGCTCGTCATCGCCGAGGCGGTCGCGCGCTCGGGCGTCGACGCGTCCGACATCGAGGACGTCTACTTCGGCTGCGCGAACCAGGCGGGCGAGGACAACCGCAACGTCGCGCGCATGGCGGCCCTCCTGGCCGGCCTGCCGCAGTCGGTCGCCGGCGTGACCGTGAATCGGCTGTGTGCGTCCGGGCTCACCGCCGTGGCTGCGGCCTGCCACGCAGTGATCGCCGGCGACGGCGACCTCTTCGTCGCCGGCGGCGTCGAGTCGATGACCCGCGCGCCCTACGCGTTCGCCAAGCCGGACAAGCCGCACCCGCGCGGCAACGTCACCGTGTGGGACACGCATCTCGGCTGGCGCTTCCCCAATCCCAAGATGGAGGCGATGTTCCCGCTCGAGTCGATGGGCGAGACGGGTGAGAACGTCGCCGAGCGCTACGGCGTCACGCGCGAGGACCAGGATGCATTCGCGCTCGCCTCGCAGCAGCGGTGGGCGGCTGCCGCGGAGGCGGGACGCTTCGACGACGAGCTCGTTCCGGTGGGCGACGTCGCGCGCGACGAGCATCCGCGGCCGGACACGACGCTCGAGAAGCTCGCCGCGCTGAAGCCCGCGTTCCGCGCAGGTGGGACCGTCACCGCCGGCAACGCCTCGGGCCTCAACGACGGCGCCGCTGCGCTCGTCATCGCATCGGAGGAGCGCGCACGGGAGCTCGGCGCCGAGCCGATGGGATCGTTCGTCGGGAGTGCGGTCGCCGGCGTCGATCCGCGCGTGATGGGCATCGGCCCGGTGCCCGCGGTGCGCAGGCTGCTCGACCGGACGGGCGTCGGCGTCGGCGACGTCGACCTCGTCGAGCTGAACGAGGCGTTCGCGTCGCAGAGCATCGTCGTCATCCGCGAGCTTGGGCTCGACCACGCGAAGGTGAACGTGAACGGCGGCGCGATCGCCGTCGGCCACCCGCTCGGGATGAGCGGCGCGCGTCTCGTCGTCTCGCTTCTGCACGAGCTCCGCAGGCGCGGCGGCCGCTACGGCCTCGCGACGCTCTGCGTCGGCGTCGGGCAGGGCCAGGCGGCACTCTTCGAGCGGTAGGCGCCGATCCCGCGCCGCCGCTTCAGCCGACGGGCGGCCGCACGTAGATGACGCTCTCGTGCTTGATGGGCACGAACGGAGCGCCGATCCGCATGATCAGCTCCTCGACCGTGGCGAAGACCTCGTCGTCGCCGCCGTCGACCACGATCCCGACCTCGTTCTCCGGCTTCGCCTCCAGGCCGTGCTCACGGAGGAGCGTAAGGAGCGCGTCGCGATCGGGGATCCTTGCCGCTTCGACCTGAATCGATCCCATCGGATCCAATACCTCGCCTTCCTCTGTCTTTCCCAAACGTCGGGGCTGATCTTGGATCCAAGTGTGCCTGCCGGCCGGGTCCCGGTCAACCGCGCTCGGTCACTTCCGCAGCGACAGGGCCGCGCCGACCGCCAGCAGGGCGATCCCGAGCAGGCGCTCCCAGTGCAGTCCGATCCGCTGCGAGCCGAAGAGGCCGAAGCGGTCGATGGCCGCCCCCATGACGAGCTGACCGGCGATGAGGATCCCGACCGTGGCGGCGACTCCGATCCGCGGTCCGGCGTAGGTCACCGTGAAGACGATCAGGAGCCCGAGGAGGCCGCCGGTGAGCATCCACCACGGCTGGTGGAGGGCCCGCTCGTAGCCGGAGACGCTGCGCCGGACCAGGAGCAGCCCGACCAACGCGACCGCTGCGGTCAAGAGCGTCGCGAAGCCGAGCGCCTCGACGACGCCGATCCGCTCGCCGAGCCGCGACATCACCGCGACCTGCACGGATCCCGCGAGCCCGGCCGCAACCGCGAGCATCGTCGCAAGCGTCGTCCCCGACACCCGCATAACCTACAGCGCTGTGATCTTCCAGCCCGAGCTGGAGACGTTGCCGCGGGACGAGCTCGTCGGGCTGCAGCGGGACCGCCTGCGCGAGCGCTTTCACGTCGAGCTAGATGCGCTGGCGGACCAGCCGTTCACGACGAAGGCGGATCTGCGCGACGCGTACCCGTTCGGGATGTTGCGAGTCCCCCGCGAGGAGTGTCTGCGGATCCATGCCTCGTCCGGGACCCGCGGGAAATCGACGATCGTCGCATACACGGCGAACGACCTCGCCGTCTGGAGCGACGTCTGCGCGCGTGCGATCGCGGCCGCGGGCGGCGGCCCGGGCACGCTCGTCCACATCGCCTACGGCTACGGCCTCTTCACCGGCGGCCTCGGCTTCCACGCCGGCGCGGACCGGCTCGGCTGCACCGTCGTGCCGGCCTCGAGCGGAAATACGCCTCGACAGGCCCAGCTGCTCGAAGACCTCGGTGCGGAGATCCTCTGCTGCACGCCGAGCTATGCGCTCGCAATCGCCGACCACGTCGAGGACCCCGGCAAGCTCAGGCTCCGTGCCGGCCTTTTCGGCGCCGAGCCGTGGACCGAGCGCATCCGGGGTGCGATCGAGGAAGCGCTCCATGTGTGCGCCCTCGACGTGTACGGGCTCTCGGAGATCGTCGGTCCGGGCGTCGCGTCCGAGTGCCTCGAAGGTCTCGGCGGAGCGCACGTGAACGAGGACCACTTCCTCGTCGAGGTGATCGACCCTGAGACCGGCACGCACCTCGGCGAGGGTGAAGTCGGGGAGCTCGTGTTCACGACGCTGACGAAGGAGGCGATGCCGCTCCTCCGCTATCGCACCGGCGACCTCGCCTCGTTGAGCCGCGATCCCTGTCCCTGCGGCCGCACGTTCGCACGCATGTCCCGGATCAAGGGCCGCACCGACGACATGCTCGTCATCCGCGGCGTGAACGTCTTCCCGAGCGAGATCGAGCGCGTGCTCCTCGCCTTCGAGGGGCTTGCACCGCACTACCAGCTCGTCGTCGAGCGGGTCGACCGCCTCGACGAGCTGACGGTGCAGGTCGAAGGCGCCGCCGATTCGGCGCCGGTCAAGGAGCAGCTCGAGCGCGCGCTCGGGTTGAGCGCGCGCGTCGAGGTGATGGAACCGGGGTCGATCCCGCGCAGCGAGGGCAAGGCGCTGCGCGTGCTCGACCGCCGAGCCGACTAGTCAGCCGGCGTTCGAGTCGGCCTGCCAGAGGTGGAAGGCGTTGCCTTCCGAGTCCGAGCAGGCGGCGAACCAGCCGTGCGTCGGGACCGGCTGCTTGTCCGCCGCGTTGCCGCCGAGCTCGCGGACCTTCGAGATCGAGGCCTCGATGTCGTCCGTGTCGAGGTACACGTTCGGATGGCCCGGCTCACCCGGCATCAACGCTGCGCCGGCGTTCTCGCCGACGCGAGCCATGCGGTAGTCCATCCCCGGCATCGCGCTGTCGCCGAAGCTCCACCCGAACACTCCCTCCCAGAACCGCTTCGCGCGGTCGACGTCCGACGCCGAGATCTCGTAGTGAACGACTTCTCCCTTGGCCATGGCGTAGGCTTCGCCTCCTGTGTATCGCGTGATCGTCCTGTACGAAGAACAGCCTCAAACCGATTCATACGCCGAGCACACCGAGCTGTGCAAGCGCGTGCCGAACGCCGTCTTTCGTTACGGACCGGTGACGGGCGCGCCGATGGGCGAGCCGAAGCATGCCTTCTACGCCGAGTGGGAGTTCGCCGACAAGGCGGCGTTCGACGCGGCCGTGCGCAGCGACGAGTTCATGGCCACGGGCAAGGACGCGTACAAGCGCGGCTTCCCGCCGCCCGCGGTCGAGTTCCTCGAGCTCAGCTGAACTTCGGAGATCTGCGCTCGCGGATGGCGGCGACGCCTTCCGGGACGTCGGGGCCCGACATGTCGAGGAACTCGAGCGCGAGGGACGCGTCGAACGCGGGCCCCGCCGCTCGCAGCCAGTTGTTCAGTGCGAGCTTCGTGTGCCGGATCGCCGACTGGGAACCGGCCGCAAGCCGGCGCGTGATCTCGAGCGCGCGTTCTTCGAGCTCGGCGGAGGGCACGCACAGGGAGACGAGGCCGATTCGCTCCGCCTCCTCGCCGTCCACCGGCTCGCAGAGGAGCAGGTGGTACTTCGCCTTTGCCATCCCGCAAAGCAGTGGCCACACGAGGACGGCGTGGTCGCCGGCGGCGACGCCGAGCCGCGTATGGCCGTCGACGATGCGCGCGCTCGGAGCGGCGACCGACACGTCGGCGAGAAGCGCGACCGCGAGCCCGGCGCCGACCGCTGGACCGTCGATCGCGGCGACGATCGGCTTCGAGCAGTCCAATACGTTGTAGACGAGGTCGCGCGCCTCGTGGAACACGCGAAGGCGCGTCTCCCAGTCCCTGGCGATGTCTTCGACGAGGGTGAGGTCGCCGCCGGAGCTGAACGCGCCGTCCGCGCCCCGCACGAGGACGGCTCGCGTATCCGGGTCGCGGTCGATGGTCCGCCACACCGATGCGAGCTGCGCGTGCGCCTCGTGCCCGACCGCATTGAGCTTGCCGGGAGTGCTGAGCGTGATCCGCAGGATCCACTCCTCGGGACGGTCGATCTCGAGGGCCGTAAACTCGCCGTACACGTGGCGGACCCTATCGTCCTCGTCGAGCGCGACGGCCGCGTCGGCGTCGTCGTGATGAACCGGCCGAAGCAGCTCAACGCCCTCTCGGGCGAGCTGATGGACGCGGTCGTCGCCGCGCTGCGCGAATTCGACTCTGATCCGGAGATCCGCGCGATCGTGCTCGCCGGCGGCGAGCGCGCGTTCGCGGCAGGGGCCGACATCGGCGAGCTCTCGGCCGGGACGCCGGTGACGCTGTACGAGAGCGGTCACCTCGAGCGGTGGGAGGCGATCCGCGCCGTCCGCACGCCGATCGTCGCCGCCGTGTCCGGGTTCTGCCTCGGCGGCGGCTGCGAGCTCGCGATGCTGTGCGACCTGATCGTCGCGTCGGAGACGGCGAAGTTCGGCCAGCCGGAGATCAACCTGGGGGTCCTGCCCGGCGCCGGCGGCACACAGCGGCTGACGCGCGCCGTCGGGAAGGCGGTCGCGATGGACATGATCCTCACCGGGCGTATGCTCTCGGCGCGCGAGGCGCTGACGCACGGGCTCGTCGCGCGGGTCGTCGCGCAGGAGGCGTGCCTTGCGGAGGCGAAGCGGGTTGCCGGCGAGATCGCGGCGAAAGGCCCGGTCGCCGTGCACCTCGCGAAGGAGGCGATCGACGCGGCCTTCGAGGTGCCGCTCTCGGCGGGAGTCGAGCTCGAGCGCAAGTCCTTCTTCCTCGCCCGCGCCTCGGAGGACGCCGACGAGGGTTTGAAGGCGTTTCTCGAGAAGCGCAAGCCGGACTTCACCGGACGCTGATCGCGTAGATTCCTTGCATGGCCGAGGTGGAGGTGACGCGGGAGGGCGCGGTCCAGACGATCACGCTCAACCGGCCGGACGTGATGAACGCGTTCAACCGCGCGGTGCACGCCGGTCTGCGGGACGCATTGAAGGAGGCGCGCGATCCGGAGGTCCGTGCGATCGTCATCACCGGCTCGGGTCGAGGTTTCTGCGCCGGCCAGGATCTGACCGAGTTCGGCGACGCCCCCAACATCGACGACGCGCTCCGCGCCACCTATCACCCGAACATCCATGCGATCCGCGCGCTCGAGAAGCCGGTGATCGCGGCCGTGAACGGTGCCTGCGCCGGTGCCGGCCTCTCGCTCGCGTGCGCCTGCGACGTGCGAATCGCCGCCGACAACGCCGTCTTCGTCCCGGGCTTCGTCGGTATCGGTCTCGTCCCCGACTCGGGTGGGACGTACTTCCTCCACCGTCTCCTCGGCGCGCCGCGGGCGTTCGAGTGGATGGTGTCGAACCGCAGGCTCACTGCAGCTGAGGCGCACGCATGGGGGATCGTCTCCGAGGTGATCGAGTCGGACGCGTTGGCCGAGCGAACCGCGGAGATCGCGGCTGCCTATGCGGCAATGCCGACACGTGCCGTCGCGATGACGAAGCGGCTGTTCGACCACGCCGACACGGCGACGCTCGACGAGCAGCTGGAGATGGAAGCGCAGCTGCAGCAGGCCGCGACGCAGACGGCCGATTTCCGCGAGGGCGTCGCTGCGTTCGTCGAGAAGCGCCCGCCGTCGTTCAGCGGAAGCTAGCGGTCGCGGCCGCTCAGGAGCGCGAGCACTTCCCCATCCTCGGGGAAGCGGTGCTCCCGTTGCTTCGAGAAGATCGTCCTTCCGTCCACGACGACGTCGTACTGGCTCTTTTCACCCTCGCGGGCGGTGGCGTCGATGCCGTGCTCGCGAAGCTCGGCCGCGAGACTCGCGGCCCGACGGTCGTAGCCGCCTCAGACGGGGCAGTAGAGGATCTCGACGGTCACGGAGGTGAGCCTACCGGCCGGATCGTGCGCTCGGCTCGAGCGGCCCCGTAAGGTTCTTCGCCGGATGCAGCCGCTCTCGTGCAAGCGCTCGGCGTTCGACGTGCCGCCCGAGATCGCGTACTTCAACACCGCCAGCCTCGCGCCGCAGCTCTACGCGGTCCGGGCGGCGGGCGTGGCTGCGCTCGAACGGCGTGCGCGACCGTGGGCGATCTCCGCCGAGGACTGGTTCTCCGACATCGAGCGGCTGCGGGCGCTGTTCGCCCGCCTCGTCGGCGGAGACGCTGAGGCCGTGGCGATCGTCCCGGCGACGAGCTACGGCTTCGCTGCGGCGGCGCGCAACCTTCCATTGGCGCCGGGAGTGCGCGTGCTCGTGCTCGCCGACGAGTATCCCTCCGGGATCTACACCTGGCGGGACGCGGCGCAGCGCAGCGGTGCAGAGATCCTGACCGTCGTCCGAGAGCCGGGACAGGGGTGGACGGAGGCCGTGCTCGACGCTCTCGACGAGCGGGTGGCGATCGTCAGCGTTCCGAACGTCCACTGGACCGACGGCTCACTCGTCGACCTCCCCGCGGTCGCCGCGCACGTGCGCGAGCTCGGCGCGCGGCTCGTCGTCGACGGCAGCCAGTCGGTCGGTGCCATGCCGATCGACGTCGCAGAGGTGCGGCCCGACTTCCTCGTCACGGTCGGCTACAAGTGGCTCCTCGGCCCGATGAGCCTCGGCTTCCTGTACGTCGCCGCCGAGCACCGCGACGGCGAGCCGCTCGAGCAGAACTGGATCTCTCGTGCGGGATCGGACGATTTCGGAGCACTCGTGGACTATCGCGACGAGTTCCAGCCGGGTGCGCGCCGCTTCGACGTCGGTCAGCGCACGAAGTTCGAGATCGCGCCGATGGCGATCGCGGCACTCGAGCAGATCCTCGACTGGGGCGTGCCGCGCATCTCGGCCTCGCTCGCACACGTGACGGGCGAGATCGCCCGACGATCGGGTGCGCTCGGCTTCGACCCTCCGTCCGACCGGGAACGGGCGCCGCACATGCTCGGCATTCGCCTGACGAGGGACGCGCAGTCGCGGGTGATCGCGATGCTCGCCGAGAAGCGCTGCTACGCCGCGCCTCGCGGCAGCTCGCTGCGGATATCTCCGCACCTGCACAACGACGCCGGCGACGTCGAGCGCTTGATCGAGGTGCTGGCCTCGGCTGCATGAGTCGCGTGGCCTTCGCTCTGCTGGGGTCGGCCGTGATCCTCGTCGGCGCGGCTTCGGCGTCGCCTGCGCCTGCCGGACCCGGCGTGATCGTGTTCGCCGCCGACCGAGCGCCGCTCTACTACGGCGAGATCTACCGTGTCGATCTCGACGGGAAGCGCGTCGACCTCAGCCGAAACGTCGCCCACGACGTCGCTCCGGCGATCTCACCCGACGGCAAGGCCGTCGCGTTCGTGAGCAACCGCGGCGGACGTGTCGCGCTCTACACGGTTCGTATCGACGGCACCCACCTGGCGCGCGTGTCGCCGTACTTCTTCACGCGCGGCGACGGTCAGGGAGCCGAGGGTCTTGTCGCGTGGTCGCCGGACGGGACGCGGCTTGCCGCCTCGATCGGCGGCTACAGCGGCGCGAGCCTCCTCTGGTTCGGCGACGCGCTCGGCCGCGGCCACGCAGCCCACAACGGAGGAGCCGCGGCGATCAGATGGTCACCGGACGGGAGCGAGTTCGCCTACCAGTCGAACGACTCGGAGATCGACGTGGTCACGCCCGCCGGAAAGCGACTCTGGACGGTGCCCGGAGACTACGGCCGGCCGTTCGCCTGGTCGAAGCGGAACCGGCTGGCGGTCGAGTACGACAAGACGATCGCCGTCTACGACGAGCGCGGGCGGAAGCTCACGTCGTTTCGCGGCAGCGACGCTGCGTGGTCGCCGGACGGGTCGCGTCTCGCGACGGTGCTCGGGCGCCGCCTGCAGGTTCGGCCCGGCGGCGTCGGAGCGCCGGCGGTCGACGCGCAGCTGCCGCCTACGACGGAGGGCGCAGCCTACGGGCCGATCGGCTGGCTCGGCGACGCGCGGCTGCGGGTCGCGAACGGAGACGGCTTCGTCGGATTCGACGTCGCCGACGACCGCCAGCTCCAGCTTCCGCCGTCTTTCGCGACCTTCGATTACCCCGACGCCGTGTCGGCGGACGGGAACGAAGTCGCCGCCGTCACCGTGCGAAAGGACTTGACGGCGACGCTCGCAGTCGACGGATATGGCGGAGCGGTCGGCGCGCCGCTCGCGACGGGGCCGCCGTGCAGCGAACAGCCGTGGTTCCAGGTCGTCCAGTTCACTCCCGACGCGCGGTCGCTCGTCTACCAGACGGGGTGCGCCGAGCCCAACGCCGACCTCTACTCGATCGGCGGCAACGGCAAGGGTCTCCGGCAGCTGACGAGCACGTCCGCGCACGAGTTCGAGCCCACGTGGTCGCCGGACGGGACGAAGATCGTGTACGTCCAGCAGATCGTCGCGAACAAGTGCGACGGGTGCCCGTCGACCATCTGGGTCATGAACGCGGACGGCACCGGGCAGCACGCGATCACCGTCGGAGAAGACGGATGGTTCGACGATTATCCGGCGTGGTCTCCGAACGGCCGCGCGATCGCCTACCAGCACGCAACCTACGACACGGGCCCGTCCGTCTGGACGATCCCCGCCGCGGGCGGCGCGGCCGCGCAGCTCCTTTCCCACGGCGACGATCCCGCGTTCGGGCCGACGCGGCTCGCATACATCCGAGGCGACGTCGCGCCGACGCTCGTCCGGACGTCGCGCTTCGACGGCACCGATGCGCGCACGGTCGCGCGCGACAGCGCGGCCGAGATCGGCTCGCTCGCGTGGTCCGGGAGCGGGACGCTCGCGTATCTCCGCACCGACGAGCACGGTCGGCTCTCGCTCGTCATCGGTCCTGCGCGGTACCCGCTCGGCAGCCTCGACGCGTCGCCGCTCGGCAGCGGGCTCGCCTGGTCGCCGGACGGAACCGAGCTTGCGTTCGACGCGACCGACCGCGAGGGCATCTCCGACATCTGGGTCGTGCGCGCCGACGGGACGCATCTGGTCCGGCTGACGACCGGCATCGGCGCCGTCGTCGGCCTCAGCTGGCGCTCCGGTTAGCCGAGGAACTCCTCCACCGCTGTGGCGAACCCGTCGACATCGGTCTCGTCGAGCGGCAGCGACAGGGCGACGAAGCCGCGGCGGCCGTAGGAGAACCCGCGCTCGAGCATGTGCAGGTGGAGGAGGCCGCGGAGCTCCGGCGCTTCCGGCACGTCGCGCTCGCTCCGGATCGGGCCCCGCGTGAAGTGGAGGCCGACGAGCGAGCCGAGGCCGGTCGCACAGAAGTCGACGTCGCCGTCGCCGGCGAACGCATTGAGGCGGTCGCGGAGGCGATCGCCGAGCCCGTTCAGACGCGCGATCTCAGCGTCGGTCAGCACTCGAGTGAGGCCGGCCGCTCCCGCGGCCATCGTGAGGACGTCGTTGTTGAACGTCCCGCCGTGCTGCAGCGCATCGGGTCGCGAGGGATCGAACCGACCCATGAGATCTGCGCGGCCGCCGAACGCTCCGAACGACAGGCCGCCGCCGACGAACTTCGCCATCGTCGTCAGGTCGGGATCGATCTCATGGAGCAGCTGCGCGCCGCCCGGCGAGAGCCTCGAGGTCATCACCTCGTCGAAAACGAGCAGCACACCGTGCTTCTCGGTCGACTCCCGCAGCGCGCGCAGGAACGCCGGGTCACCGGGAATCACGCCCGCGGCGCCTTGGAGCGGCTCGACGATGACGGCGGCAAGCTCGTTTGCGTGCTCGGCGACGAGCCTCGCTGCTCCATCCGCGTCGTTGTACTCGCCGACGATCCAGTCGAACGGCGGATTGAGCGGCGAGACGCCGTGCGCGAACAGGAGGATGCCGCCGTGGTACGCGCCGGAGAAGACGAGGATGCCGGAGCGGCCGGTCACCGCGCGTGCGAGCGACAGCGCGAGCAGGTTCGCCTCAGTACCCGAGTTGCAGAAGCGGACGAGGTCGACTGCCGAGAAGCGGGCGCAGATGGCCTCTGCCAGCGTCGTCTCGTATCGGTTCGGCGCACCGAGGACGATGCCGTCGGCGAGCGCCTCGCGAATCGCGGCGACGATGACTGGATGCGAATGGCCGTAGAGGCCGGCCGTGTACTCGCCGAGGAAGTCCACGTACTCGTGGCCGTCGGCGTCGACGAGTCGCGCGCCTTCGCCGCGCACGATCGTGAGCGGGAACGGCGGCTGGTGGATGGTGGTGCGGGTGTTCCCACCCGGCATCACGAGCGCCCGCTGCTCGTGCATCCGGTGCGACTCGGGATTCGCGGCGACATAGCGCGCCTCCGCCTCGGTCAAGCGCGCAGCGAGATCGGAGACGGCAGCCATCAGATCGTCTTGAACTGCTCGAACGGCTGCCGGCAGCTCTCGCAGTAGCGGAGCGACCGGCACGGCGTCGGACCGAAGAGGTTCTCGAGCCGCGTGTCGGTCGACCCGCAGTACGGGCACCGGTGCACGTGCGGCTGCACCTGCACGAGGCGCGGAGCAGGTGGCGCGAAGCCGGCGGCGCGGAGCTTCTCGCGCCCCGCCGGCGTGATCTTGTCCGTCGACCACGAGTCGTCGTGCACGACCTCGATCTCCGGCTCGGCGCCGAGGCCGGCCACCGCGTCCTCGAGCGCGCGCTTCATGAACTCGAGCGCCGGGCAGCCGAGAAACGTCGGCGTGAGCTCCACGTGGACGTGTCCTTGCTCGACGTCGACCGATCGGATGACGCCGAGGTCGACGAGCGAGACGACTGGGATCTCCGGGTCGGGGATCCCCTCGAGCGCCTCCCAGACCTGCTCCGCCGTCACCATTGCGCGCCCACCGGAGCGGAGCGTCGCACCATCGTCATCTCCTCGTGCAGGGCCGCGAACGAGTCGTCGAAGACGCCGCGCTCGACTGCCTCCACCTCCTCGAGCCCGACGCGCGCCGAGAGCGCGGCGCGCTGCTCCGGCAGGACGACGCCGAGCGCGTACGGCCACAGCTCGGACACTGCGTCGCGGAAGCGCGGCTCGTCCTGCAGCCGTTCGTGCCACATCTCCGCGTGCATACGGTGGTACGCCTCTTCCCGGTCGATCTTGGCCGCGACCGGAAGCTCGTCGCGGAGCGCAGTGATGCGGATCTCGTCTGCGACCTCGTACAGCCAGCGGCGCGCGATCGTATGCGCCCAGTCGAGCAGGTGCAGCTGCACGAGCGGGGCGCAGCGGTACTCGCCCGGCGGGCGATCGAATGCGAGCGCGTCTGCGTCGTCGGAGAGCAGCTCGTAGACGGCGCGCGCATGGCCGATCTCGTTTTGCGCGATGGACGAGAACGCGACGTCCTCCTCGAGCATCGGCGCGATGCCGGTCCACTCGGAGTCCCGCCAGCCGATGACGAGCTCGTCGTCAGCGAGGGCGAGGAGGGTGTCCGCGCGATCAGCCATCCACTGCCTCCCGAAATCCGCACTTTCCGCGGCCGTCGTCGTCAGCGAGGGCGAGAAGAAGCTCTCTCACGTGCCTCCTTCAGGCGGGCCTTGATCGAGTAGCCGTCGACCCGCCGGTACTTGAGGTCGAATTCGTCCGCCCAGTCCTCGACGTCGTGGATCGCGTCGCGCGGGACGAGCCAGAGGCCGACCGACTCGCCGCGCCGCCCGTACTGCTCGCGCGCCCACGCCTCCGCGAACTCTGAGTCGGGCGCGACGATGGAGCCGGCGTGCTCGAACGCCTGCCCTTTCCGTTCGCGGCGGAAGACCTCCCAGATCACGCTGCAAGGACGGTGTCGCGAACCCACTGCTCCTGCTCGAGGAAGCGGCGGCGGAACGCGAGCCGCTCCTCCGTCTTCGGGCCGTGGCCGGTGACGACGTGCTTCAGCTCGCTCCAGTCCGGCTCCGTGTACTCCCACGTGCCGTCGTCGCGGCGGCGCAGCTTCGGGTCCGGGACGGTGAGGCCGAGCTCCCAGATCTGCGGCACGTAGCCCTCGAGGAACTGCTGACGCGCTTCCTCGTTTCCCTGCGACTTGATCCGCCAGACATACATCGGGTCCTCGTCCTTCGGGATCGGGTTGCCGTGGAACTGCATGAGCGGCCCCCACCACCGGTTCAGCGCCTCCTGCACGAGCTCGAACTGCTCGGGTGTGCCGGTGACCATCGCGAGGATGACGTCGCGGCCGTGCAGGATGTGGAACGACTCCTCCCAGCAGATCTTCTTCATGATCCGCGCGTACGGCGCGTACGAGCACTTCAGCAGCGCCTTCTGGCTGATGATCGCGGCCGCGTCGACGAGCCATGCGATGACGCCGACGTCGCCCCACGTCTTCGTCGGATAGTGGAAGACGTTGTGGAACTTCGCCTTGCCGTCGACGAGGTCGGCGAGGCAGCGCTCGCGAGGCTTGCCGAGGTCCTCGACGACGCGGTAGATGAGCTGGGCGTGGCCGACCTCGTCCTGCACCTTCGCCGTCAGCGCGAGCTTGCGCTGGAGCGTCGGGGCGCGGAGGATCCACTCGCGCTCGGGCAGGACGCCCATGAGCTCGGAGTTGCCGTGCATCTCGATGAACTTCACGAGCTTCGCCCGGTAGTCGTCCGGCATCCAGTCGGTCGTCTCG
>Ga0070731_10002111_pt1 | contig 19460 bp, 16 predicted proteins | sample Coa_R1_2_FD_66448 | JGI IMG/M metagenome (GOLD analysis project Ga0070731, IMG submission 66448) | Surface soil microbial communities from Centralia Pennsylvania, which are recovering from an underground coalmine fire - Coalmine... | ecosystem: Environmental > Terrestrial > Soil > Unclassified ... | reverse complement strand
AGCGGCACGTGCACGGCCATCTGGTCGCCGTCGAAATCCGCGTTGTAGGCGGTGCAGACCAGCGGATGAATGCGAATGGCCTCGCCCTCGATCAATTGCGGCTCGAACGCCTGCACGGACAAACGATGCAATGTCGGCGCCCGGTTGAGCAGCACCGGATGACCCTTGGTCACCTCTTCCAAAACGTCCCAGACTTCCTTCGTCTGGCGCTCGATCATCTTCTTGGCCGAACGCACGGTGTGGACGTAGCCGAGTTCCTTCAGGCGGCGAATGATGAACGGTTCGAACAAAACCAACGCCATCTTCTTCGGCAAACCGCATTGATTGAGCTTGAGTTCCGGGCCAATGACAATGACGGAACGGCCGGAGTAATCCACGCGTTTGCCCAGCAAATTCTGGCGGAAGCGCCCACCCTTGCCCTTAAGCATGTCGGAAAGCGATTTGAGCGAGCGGTTGCCCGCGCCGGTCACGGGACGGCCATGACGGCCGTTATCGAACAGTGCGTCCACGGCCTCCTGTAACATGCGCTTTTCGTTGCGGATGATGACTTCGGGCGTCTTCAGTTGGAGCAGCGTCTTAAGCCGGTTGTTCCGGTTGATGACACGGCGATACAGGTCGTTCAGGTCCGACGTGGCAAACCGGCCGCCTTCGAGCGGCACGAGCGGGCGCAAATCCGGCGGAATCACCGGGAGCACCGTCAAAATCATCCATTCCGGGCGGCTCTTGGAAATCTGCAACCCCTGGAGCAGCTTGATCCGCTTCGCCAGCTTCTTCCGGATTTGTTTGCTCTTGGTTTCAGTCATCGCCTGCTGCAGATGCTCCACGCCCTTGGCCAGGTCCACCTTGGCCAGCGCGTCGCGCACGGCTTCGGCGCCCATCTTGGCCTGGAAAGCATCCGCGCCGTAGGTCTCGCGCGCTTCGCGGTATTCATGCTCATTGAGCAACTGGTTCTGCTTCAACGGCGTGTTGCCCGGATCAATCACCAGGTAATCCTCGTAATAGATCACACGTTCGAGATTGCGCGCCGTCATGTCGAGCACCAGCCCGATGCGCGACGGCATGCATTTGAAAAACCAGATGTGGCAGACCGGCACGGCCAGCTCGATGTGGCCCATGCGCTCGCGCCGGACGCGGGCGAGCGTCACTTCGACGCCGCAACGGTCGCAGACGATGCCGCGGTGCTTGATGCGCTTGTACTTGCCGCACGAGCATTCCCAGTCCTTGACCGGGCCGAAAATGCGTTCGCAAAACAGGCCGCCTTTTTCCGGCTTGAACGTGCGGTAATTGATGGTTTCGGGGTTCTTGACCTCCCCTTTGGACCAGGAACGAATGGCTTCCGGCGACGCGACAGAAATCGCGACGTAGTCCACCTGATTGACCTTGTCCAGCCCGAGCAATTCACGGGCGCTTTCTTTGGTGCTGATCATACGCGTTTGGGTTCAGCGAATATTTTTTGTTACAACAACTTAAACCGTTGCCAATGTGGTGGCCGCTGTTTCACCGTTGGCGGCATGTTCAGCCGGATTGGAATATCCGACTTTGACGTCGAGGCCGAGCGATTGCATTTCCTTGACGAGCACGTTGAAGGATTCGGGAATGCCCGCCTCCAGGGCGTTGTCGCCCTTGACGATGCTTTCGTAAATGCGCGTACGGCCCTGCACGTCGTCGGACTTGACGGTGAGCAATTCCTGCAGGGTGTAGGCAGCGCCATAGGCTTCCATCGCCCATACTTCCATTTCACCGAAACGCTGACCGCCGTACTGCGCCTTGCCGCCCAGCGGTTGCTGGGTGACGAGCGAATACGGCCCGACGGCGCGGGCGTGAATCTTGTCGGCAACCAAATGGCCGAGCTTCATCATGTAAATGTAGCCGACCACGATTTCCTGGTCGAACTGCTCGCCGGTGCGGCCATCAATCAAATGCGTCTTGCCGTGCTCCGGCAATTTCGCGTCCTTGAGATAGCTGCGGATGTTCTTTTCCTTGATGCCGTCAAAGACCGGCGTCGCAAACTTCATCCCCAGGATTTTCGCCGCCCAGCCGAGATGCGTCTCGAGCACCTGGCCGACGTTCATGCGTGACGGCACGCCCAGCGGGTTCAATACGATTTCCACCGGCGTTCCGTCGTCGAGGAACGGCATGTCCTCTTCCTTCACAATGCGCGCGACCACGCCCTTGTTGCCGTGGCGCCCGGCCATCTTGTCACCGACGGACAATTTGCGCTTTGACGCGATGTAAACCTTCACCGATTTGACGATGCCCGCTTCCACGCCCTCGCCCGCCTCGGCGCGTTCCATCTCCTCGTCGTACTGCATCTGCAAATCGTCGAACTTCTTTTTGAACTGCCCGATGATTTCGTTGATTTTGTTGCGGATGGGCGACGGGTCAATCTCGATGCGGTCGTAAACCGTTGCCAGTTTGCGCAACAGCGTCTTGGTGATCTTGCGGTTGGCCGGAATGATGATTTCGCCGGTCTCGCTGTTGACCACGTCGAGCGGGATTTTTTCGCCGAGCAGAATGTTGCTCAGCGCCTCCGTCAACTGGTCGCGCAATTCATCGGTCTTCTTTTTGTGATCTTCTTCGATTTGCTTGGAATGACGCCGTTCATCACTGGAACTCGTTTTGACGCGGTCGCTGTCCTTCTTGGCCGAGACCTTCACGTCCATGACAATCCCATAAGTACCCGACGGAACCTTGAGCGACGTGTCCTTCACATCGGCGGCCTTTTCACCGAAGATGGCGCGCAACAAACGTTCTTCCGGTGCGAGTTCGGTCTCGGATTTGGGCGTGATTTTGCCGACCAGAATGTCGCCGGGTTTGACCTCCGCGCCGACGCGGATGACGCCGTCGGTGCCGAGATTTTTCAGCGCTTCATCGCCCAGGTTGGGAATGTCGCGCGTGATTTCCTCGGGGCCGAGCTTCGTATCGCGCGCGCTGACCTCGAATTCGTCAATGTGAATACTCGTGAAGATGTCCTCCTTCACGATTTTTTCGCTGATCAGGATGGCGTCTTCGAAGTTGTAGCCGTTCCAGGGCATGAAGGCCACCAACACATTGCGGCCCAATGCCAGTTCGCCATCGCGCGTGCAGGGGCCGTCGGCAATGATCTGGCTCTTCTTCACGTGCTCACCCTTGTGCACCAGAATTTTCTGGTTGATGCACGTCGCGGCGTTTGACCGCATGAACTTACGGACGGGGTAAACCCAGACGCCGTGTTCCGGATCGTGTTTAATCTTCTTTTTGCCCTCGGGCAGCTTGCCGTCCTCGGTGACGATGATCTGGCTGCCGCTGACAGAGGCGACCTTGCCGCTTTCATCGGACACCACCACGGCGCGCGAGTCACGAGCCACCCGGTCTTCGAGGCCGGTGGCGACCAGCGGCGCCTCGGTCACCAGCAAGGGCACGGCCTGGCGTTGCATGTTCGAACCCATCAACGCGCGGTTCGCGTCGTCGTGCTCCAGGAACGGAATGAGTGACGCGGCGACCGAGACCAATTGCTTGGGCGAGACGTCCATGTAATTCACCCGCGCCGGCTCGACGTCCACGAATTCCCCGCGCGCCCGGCAGACCACGCGGTCGCTGAGGAAGTGGCCCTTGTCGTCAATCAAGGTATTCGCCTGCGCGACGATGAATTGTTCCTCGCGGTCGGCGGTGAGATAATCAATTTTTTCGGTGACCCGGCCGTTTTCCACCTTGCGATAAGGTGTCTCCAGAAAGCCGAATTCGTTGATGCGGGCAAAGGTGGCCAACGATGCAATCAAACCGATGTTCGGGCCTTCCGGCGTTTCAATCGGGCAAATGCGGCCGTAGTGCGACGGATGGACGTCGCGGACTTCAAAGCCCGCGCGGTCACGGCTCAAGCCGCCCGGCCCCAACGCGCTGAGACGGCGCTTGTGGGTCAATTCCGCCAGCGGATTGATTTGATCCATGAACTGGCTCAACTGCGAGCGGCCGAAGAAATCGCGAATCACCGCCGAAAGCGCCTTGGGATTGATGAGCTTCTGCGGCGTCATCGCCTCGACGCTTTGATCGAACAGCGTCATGCGTTCCTTGACCAGGCGTTCGGTGCGGGCCAGGCCGACGCGGCATTGGTTGGCCAGCAACTCGCCGACCGTGCGGATGCGGCGGCTGCCAAGATGATCAATGTCGTCCAGCGACCCCTCGCCCTTTTTGAGGCGCAGCAGATACTTCGTCGCAGCAATCAAATCGTCCTTCGTCAAAATGCGCGACTCTTCCTTGTCCTTGAGGCCAAGTTTCTGGTTGATTTTGTAACGGCCCACCCGGCCCAGATCATAACGTTTCGGGTCAAAGAACAGCCGCTTGAGCAACGCGCGCGAATTGGCCGCCGTCGGCGGGTCGCCCGGGCGCAAGCGCCGGTAAATGTCCTTGAGCGCCTCATCCTCGTTTTTGGCCGGATCCTTCTTGAGGCACTTGATCAGGACGCCTTCGTCCACGGAGGTGTCCACGACCTTGATTTTGTTGACGCCCAGTTCGGCGATTTGTTTCACCACCGCCTTGGACAACGGCTCAAAGGCGCGCGCAACGACCAGGCCTTTTTCCTCATCCACGGCGTCGTGGATCAACACCCGGCTCGACAGGTCCTCGAGTTTTTCGGCCTCTTTGACCGAAAGTTCCTCGATATCGTAAAATAACTTGATGATTTCCTCATCCGTGCCCCGCGTCTCACCGCCATCCTTGTCCTTGCCCTTGCCGGTGGCGCCTTCCACGTCCAAAAAGCTCAGCGCGCGGAAAAACGTCGTCGTCAAAAATTTCCGGCGGCGTTTCTTGCGGTCGAGATAGACGTACAGCAGGTCGCTGGTGTCAAATTGCGCCTCGTACCATGAGCCGCGGTCGGGAATGACGCGGAAACTGTGCAAAATTTTGCCATTCGGGTGCTGGGTGGCTTCAAAGGCAATGCCCGGCGAACGGTGCAACTGGCTTACGACCACGCGTTCCGCGCCATTGATGACAAATGTGCCCTGGGGAGTCATCAGCGGCAGTTCGCCCATGAACACCTTTTCCTCCTTGGCGCTCTTGCCTTCCTCTTTAAGCAGGAACGTGACGTAAAGCGGCGCGCCATAGGTCAGGCCTTCGCGCAGGCATTCGAGCCAATCCACCTTCGGCTCGCCGATTTCATAGGAATCATAATCGAGCATGCACTTGCCGTCGTAGCTCTCGATGGGAAACACCTCGCGGAAGACCGACTCGAGGCCGGCGTGCTTCTGGCGGCGTTTCGGCGGGGCGTCAGCCTGCAGGAATTCCTTGTAGGAATTGGTCTGCAATTCAATCATGTTCGGCGGCACCACGATCTCTTTGATCTTGCCGAAGTTGATTCGTTCTGTAATTCGCGATGGCATTGGGACTTTCCGGTTTGGCCGGCAACCGCGCCAGGCCGATATTTCTTATTCAACGACACAAGGCAGGCGCACCGCGTTCAACGGCCGGCCTGCCAAACCAAACTACTGCTTGCTGCTGTTCGTAATTTCCAAATCTTCCACCCGCAAAATTGCGGGAATGAAACGGCGCCCGCCAGCCGGGCGCCGCCCAATATAATTCAACTTTACTTGACTTCCACTTTTGCGCCCGCTTCTTCGAGCTTCTTCTTGGCCGCGTCCGTATCCGCCTTGTTGGCGCCTTCGAGCACGGGCTTGGGTGCGCCTTCGACCAGCGCCTTGGCTTCCGCCAGGCCCAGTCCGGCCTTCACTTCGCGGACGGCCTTGATGACGGCAATTTTCTTGTCCGCCGGCAGGGATACGAGAATCACGTCAAACGTGTCCTTGGCCGCGGCCGCCGGAGCAGCCGCACCGGCCGAAGCGCCGGCAGCCGCCACCGCAACGGGTGCGGCGGCAGAAACGCCCCACTTTTCTTCCAGTTTCTTCACCAAATCGGCGGCTTCAATCACCGTCAACTTGCTTAATTCCTCTACGAGGTTTCCAATGTCAGCCATATTACCTTTCGTTCGTCTCGTCGTCCGCCATGGTCCGCCTGCTCCCGCGTTGCGGGATCCGGCGCGACACGCCACGGCGGTTTTAAGTTCGCAATCCTAAACCGACGATTTACGTTGTTGTTTGTTTGTTCATCCAATCCACCGGCCGGGCGAATTGGAAATGGTTTTAACTTTTCTCGGACTTGGCCTTGATGACACGCGCGAGTTGCGACGCGGGCGTGTTGATCAGAATCGCCAGTTTGGTTGCCGGCGCATTCAACAAGCCGAGCAACGTGGCCCGCAAAACGTCCAGGCTCGGCAAATCGGCCAGCACCTTGATCGCCGCCTCTTCGAGCCGTTGATTGTTCAAGTAGCCGAACTTGACCTTCGGCTTGTCAAACTCCGCGCTGAAATTTTTCAGCGCCTTGGCCGCGGCGGAAATTTCCTTCTGCCCCGTGACCACGGCAATCTGTCCGGCCAGCACCCCGTTCAATTCACCCACGCCGGCCTCCTTGGCCGCAATCTGAAAAATGGAATTTTTCACGACGTGAATTTCCGCGCCCGCCTGCGCCAGACGTTTCCGTAGTTCGGTCAGATGAAGCACTTTCAGCCCCCGATAATCCACGACGATGAAGAACGGCGAACCGTTCAACCGCGCCACGTATTCCTTCGTCAAAATTTGTTTTTCAGCACGCATGATTCAAATCCTCGTTAGTTGTTTGAAAATTCCCGCACGTCCACCCGCACCGGCGGACTCATCGTCGCCGAAATCGTGCAGGAATGGATGTAAGTGCCTTTGACACTGTGCGGCCGCGCCTTCGCCACGGCCTCAATGACCGCGCGCGCGTTTTCTTCAATCTGGTTCGGCGCAAACGACACCTTGCCCACGGGCACGTGCACGTTGCCGGCCTTGTCGATTTTAAACTCAACGCGGCCCGCCTTGACTTCCTTCACGGCCCTGGCCGTATCGTCCGTCACCGTGCCGGTTTTCGGGTTCGGCATGAGGCCGCGCGGCCCCAGCACCTTGCCGAGCTTGCGGACCTCGATCATCGCCTCCGGCGTGGCAATCGCCACGTCAAAATCCGACCAGCCATCGTTGCACTTCTTGATCATGTCCTCAAAACCGACATATTCCGCGCCCGCGGCCTTGGCCGCGTCCGCCCCCGCGCCGCTCCGGGCGAACACCAGCACACGGACGGTCTTGCCACTGCCGTGCGGCAGCGGCACGGTGCCCCGGATCATTTGATCGGACTGTTTCGGATCCACCCCGAGACGGAACGCGAGATCCACCGTTTCGTTGAATTTGGCCTTGGGAAATTTGGCCAGGACGCCGACCGCTTCCTTGAGCGAATACGCTTTCCGGGCGTCCAGGACTTCGAGTGCTTTCTTGTATCGTTTGCTTGGCATTGGTCTGGTTGCGGTGCAAGCGAATCAAAGATTCTCCCGCATTTTGGTTTTTAATGTTTCGGACGTTTCAAAATATAACGGATTTCATCTTCGCCGTTGGGCGATTTAATGGGGACGGCAGCAACCAGCGTCCATCCTTCTTTCGCTGAATTATTCAAAGCCGCATCAACATTCGCAATATCAGCATTCCCGTAATCAACGGCCGTGTATTCCCACTGCGCCGTTTTGTTGTGAGTCGTGCAACAGCCAACAAATACAAATGAGGCCAGAACCGGAACTAATAAACATTTGAGTGTCGCTTTCAAATTCATGGTCTTCGCGTTTTGGCAGCACCTCTTATTCGACGACTTCAATACCCATGCTGCGCGCGGTGCCGGCAACGACCCGGAACGCCGCTTCGGGCGAATTCGCGTTCAAATCCTTTGACTTCATCTTGACGATGTCCAAAACCTGTTTGCGCGTCACCTTGCCGACCTTGTCCTTGTTCGGCGTCTTGGAGCCCGCCGTGATGCCCGCCGCCTTTTTCAACAGGATCGACGCCGGCGGCGATTTGGTGATGAACGTGAACGACTTGTCCTGATAAACGGTAATGACAACGGGGATCACCAAACCCGCGTCCGCCTTGGTCGCCGCATTAAATTCCTTGCAGAAGCCCATGATGTTGACGCCGTGCTGGCCGAGCGCCGGGCCCACGGGAGGCGCGGGATTCGCCTGCCCCGCCGGAATCTGCAATTTAATCTGTCCTGTGACTTTCTTTGCCATAAAACGTCTATGCCTTTTCCACCTGCCAGTATTCGAGTTCCACCGGCGTGTTACGTCCAAAAATGTTCACGGTCACTTTCAACTTGCCGCGTTCCGGGTCGATTTCCTCGATGATCCCGCTGAAATTCAGGAACGGTCCGTTGTTGATTTTGATCGTCTCGCCCACTTCAAAATTGACCTTGGGTTTTTCCGTCTCCTCCGACGCCGAAATTTGGGCCTTGATGGACTCGACTTCGTCGGCCGGCGTTGGTGTCGGCGGCTCCCCGCCCACAAAACCAATTACTCCCTGCGTTTCCTTGATGAAATACCAGGGCTTCTCGATGATGCGGTTGCTTTCGTCCAGCAACACCATGTCCACAAACACATAGCCCGGCCAGAGCTTGCGGCTCGACACGGTCTTCTTCTGATTGCGCACCTCGACGACTTTTTCCATCGGCACCAGGACCTCTTTGACAAAGTCCTGCATCTCGTCGGTCTTGACGCGCTTCTCGATGCTTTCCTTGACCTTTTGCTCCTGGCCCGAAAGCGTATGTATGACAAACCACTGGCTGCGCATGTTGCTCAGAGTTTAAAGAAAATTGCGAAAAAGATTTGGTCCACGGCGTAAACGAACACACCGAGCAAACCAATGGAAATGGCAATGACCGTGGTGGAGCCTTTTAACTCATCCCACGTCGGCCATGAGCACTTTTTCAATTCGTCCAACGTTTCCCGGCAATAATCAGCCAGACGCCGGATTTGCCCCTGCCACCATAAATAGGCAAAGATCGCCCCGATGACCGCCGCCCAGATCAAAATTTTAGTCCAACTGTTCACAAATTCATTTCTTCACCGTCCGGCCGGGCCGCCGCCCGCCGCATAACATCTCAGCCCATGCCCCCGGCCGGCTCCCGCATTGCGGGATTCGGCGCGACCGCTTCCCCCCGGCTTCGCTCCGGGCGAAGACTGGCGGAGAGGGAGGGATTCGAACCCCCGTTGGGCTTTCGCCCAAAGCGGTTTTCAAGACCGCCGCGATAGACCACTCTGCCACCTCTCCGAGGTGGTTGATAGTCTTTGGTTGATGGTTGATGACCGGCGCCTCCGCCTTATTTTGCCGGCCGCGATCAACTCTCAACTATCCACTCTCAACTCAATTTGGCACGGCAGGAGGGACTTGAACCCCCAACCAACGGTTTTGGAGACCGCTACTCTACCAATTGAGCTACTGCCGTATCCGCCCAATCCCGTTTGTGTTTCAGACAAAAAAGGAGCCGCGGGGTTCATGGTCCCGCGCCCCGAATTTGAAATCGCTTCAAGCAACCACTTCGCTGATCCGGCCGGCGCCAATGGTCCGACCGCCTTCACGAATCGCAAAGCGCTGGCCCTTTTCCATGGCCACCGGCTTTTGCAGGACCACTTCCACCGAAATGTTGTCGCCCGGCATCACCATCTCGACGTTCGCCGGCAGCGTCAACGTACCCGTGACGTCACTGGTGCGGAAATAGAATTGCGGCCGGTAATTGGTGAAGAACGGCGTGTGACGGCCACCCTCATCCTTCGACAGCACGTAAACCTCCGCCTTGAATTTCGTGTGCGGCGTGATCGAACCGGGCTTGGCCAACACCATGCCGCGTTCCACGTCCTCCTTTTTCGTGCCGCGCAGGAGCACCCCGACGTTGTCGCCCGCCGTCGCCTTGTCGAGCAGCTTGCGGAACATTTCGATGTCGGTCGCCACGGTTTTGGCCGTGTCCTTCAGGCCGACGATTTCAACTTCCGACATGCGATCGAGCACACCGCGCTCCACCCGACCGGTCACCACCGTGCCACGGCCTTCAATGTTGAATACGTCTTCAATGCACATCAGGAACGGCTTGTCCACCTCGCGTGCCGGGAGCGGGATGAACGCGTCAATCGCCTCCAGCAATTCCTGAATGGCTTTCGCGCCTTCAGGTTCATGCGCCAGCGCCTTTTTTGCGCTGCCGCGAATGACGGGCGTCTTGTCCCCTGGAAATTCATACTTGGTCAACAGGTCGCGGACTTCCATTTCGACGAGGTCGAGCAGTTCCTTGTCGTCCACGAGGTCAACCTTGTTCAGGAAAACTACAATGGCGGGCACGCCGACCTGGCGGGCCAGGAGCACGTGTTCCTTGGTTTGCGGCATCGGGCCTTCCGAGGCATCCACCACGAGAATGGCTCCATCCATCTGTGCCGCGCCCGTAATCATGTTCTTGATGAAGTCGGCATGGCCGGGACAGTCAATATGGGCATAGTGCCGCTTGTCGCTCTGATACTCGACGTGTGAAACCGCAATGGTCACCGTTTTGGTTTCGTCGCGCACCGTGCCGCCCTTCGTGATGTCGGCGTAGGAAATGGGCGACGCCAGACCTTTCTTCGACTGAACCTCGACCAGCGCAGCGGTTAGAGTGGATTTGCCGTGATCGATGTGTCCGATGGTGCCGACGTTGACGTGCGGTTTTGTTCGTTGAAATTGCTCTTTAGCCATTTTTATCTCCTGCGTTGGTTTCGTTATTTTTTATCAACAAATTGTCTGGAGCCCATGATCAGGATCGAACTGATGACCTCATCCTTACCAAGGATGTGCTCTACCAACTGAGCTACATGGGCACACTGAAATCATTAGTCCGACCAGATACGTCAAAAGACAAAAAACCGCTTCCCCTCACTTCTTTTCTTTCGAAAATCCGAGGGGCAACCGGCTCTTTAACTTTTTACGGCCCTGACGCCTCGCAAAGTAGCAGCTCCACCTGCCCTGTCAACAGGTTTTTTAACTAAATTTTACTTGCTGATTCCCCGTTCGCTCGACCGTACAAATTGGACCAAATAATCGATTTCCTCCAGTCCTGTCATCTTTTTCTCCACCTTCACCACGGCGTTGCGAAGGGTCAGGCCTTCACGAAATAAAATCTTGTAGGCCTGGCGCAATGCACTCTGGGCTTTATCGGAAACGCCGTTCCGTTCCATGCCGATTTTGTTGATGGTGCGCGTCTCCGCCGGATTGCCATCAGCCATCATGAACGGCGGCACATCCTGGACGACTTTTGAGCAACCGCCAATCATCGCCATCTTGCCAATCCGGCAAAACTGATGGATGGCCGCCAACCCCCCGATCACCGCGTAATCCTCCACCGTCACGTGCCCCGCCAGCGTTGCCACGTTGGACATGATGATACGATCGCCCAGCAGGCAATTGTGCGCGATGTGGCAGTAGGCCAGAATGTGATTGTGCGAACCGACGCGCGTGACCTCGCCGTCGCCCGTCGCGCTGTGGATTGTGACGTATTCGCGGAAGGTGTTATGACTGCCGATTTCCACGCGCGTCACCCCGCCCTTCCATTTCAAATCCTGTGTCTTCAACCCGATGCTCGCAAACGGAAAAACTTCATTCTCCCGGCCCACCCTGGTGTGACCGTCAATAACAACATGGGAGTGGAGCCTGCATTTATCGCCCAGCACGACGTGTTCGCCAATGACGCAATAGGGACCCACCTCGCAACCGGCCCCGATTTTTGCCTTGGGATGGATGATGGCGGAAGGATGAATCATGGAGATCTACGATATATGATTCACGATTTACGTGCCGCGCGAAGTGCGCGCGGTTCTTTTTTCCGAGCCTTCATTTCTTCGCGATTCATAAAAGTTCTGGGTTTCGACTTGTGTGAAGTGGCGTAAATCGTATACCGCAAATCGTAAATCTTTATGCGTCCCGGAGCATGAACGTGACCTCTGCTTCGCTCACAATTTCGTCGCCCACCTTGCAGACGCCCTGGGCCTTGCCGATTTTTCCGCGCGACCGGACCAGTTCGACCTCGATCACCAGCACGTCGCCCGGCAGGACCGGCTTGCGCCATTTTACCTCTTCGGCGGACATGAAGTAGGCGATTTGCCCCGCGTTTTCCGCCTGCCGCAGCATAAGTATGCCCGCGACCTGCGCCATCGCTTCCAACTGCAGCACGCCCGGCATGATGGGGTGTCCGGGAAAATGTCCTTGAAAATACGGCTCGTTGTTCGTGATGTTTTTTATCGCCGTGATTTTGTTGCCGTCAATTTTCACCACGCGGTCCACCATCAAGAACGGGTAGCGGTGCGGAATGATTTGCATCACCTGCATCGCGTCCAATCCCGTTCCGGCGTTTATCAGTTCGGTCAGGGCGGCGGTTCTCCCGCCATCCGCCCGGGCAGGAACGGGCGGCGGGCCAAAGGCCTGGGCCGCGCGCAATGGCCGGTTCATCTGCGCGGAAATCAGTCGGACCATCTCGCAATTCGCGGCGTGGCTCGGCCGGACCGCAATCAAATGACCGCGCACCGGACGCCCGAGCAGCGACAGGTCGCCCACAATGTCGAGCATCTTGTGCCGCACAAATTCCTCGGGATAACGCAGCGGCTCGGTGGTCAGCACCGCGTCGTCGCGGATGACGACCGCATTTTCCAGGCTGCCACCCTTGATGAGGTTGTTTTTGATGAGATGCTCGATCTCCTCGTAAAAGCAAAACGTCCGCGCATGGGACAGCTCCCGTTCCCAGGTTTTGGGCGTGACTTCCGTGCTGTAAAATTGTGTGAACTGGCCGTTCTTGTCCGCGCTCGTGCAGGTGATTTTGAAACCGTCATCAGGAAAAAGTGTCATCACCGTCTCGCCGGATTCCAGTTCGATTGGCTCGGTCGGCAAATACGTCTCGCGTTTTTCCGCCTGCGGCACGATGCCGGCGGCCTGGATGATTTTGCAGAACTCGCGCGAACTGCCGTCGGCTATCGGCGGCTCGTTCGAATCCAGTTCAATGACGGCATTGTCAATGCCATAACCGGCGAGCGCGGCCAGCACGTGTTCGATGGTGTGGATTTTCACATTGCCCTTCGCCAGCGTGGTTGAGCGGGTCGTCTCGCCCACGTTTTCCACACGCGCCTCGATTTCCGGTTTGCCTTCGAGGTCCACACGACGGAACCGCACGCCGCTGTTGGCGGGCGCGGGCAGGATGGTCATGTCCACCCGGTTGCCGCTATGCAAGCCGATGCCGGAAAAACTGGCGGGACGGTTGAGCGTCTGCTGATTGAGCACGGACGGATTGAACAAAACGGGAAGGCAATTGGCAAGATTGCATTAAGGATCCCGAATTGCCGCTTGCACCGTTCGCTTCCGCGTTTAACCTGTCACCGTGGCTTGGTTCACTGACCGTCATTTCTTTCTGCTCGCCGTTGCCGTTTACGGTTTAAGCACGGTGTATTCGGTTTTCCTGTGGCGAAAAGGTTTTCGCAAGGACGACCACGTCAATTATCTCTTGCTGCTCGCGGCGTTTGTGTTGCACACGGTGGCGATGGTCCGGCGCGGCTTCTCCATCAATCATTGCCCGGTCAACAACCTGTTCGAAGCCACCGTGTTCATCGCCTGGAGCGCCGCCGCCGCTTATCTCGTCATCGGCCTGTTGCCAAAGCTGCGGTTCCTCGGCGCGTTCGCGTCGCCGGTGTTGTTCGCCATCGGCGTGTTTGCGCTGATGCCGGAACTGGATCCGCCTCACGGCCCGACCCCGCAATTCACCGGCGCGCTGACCAGTCTGCACGCGGCGACCATCCTGCTGGCCTACGGCGCGTTCGGCCTGGGAGCGGCGGCGGCGGGCATGTTCCTGACCGAACAGCACGATTTAAAATTCCACAAGCTCCGGGCCGTGCTGTCTTTGCTGCCGCCGATTCAACGGCTCGAAATCGTCACCGGGCGTCTCGTGCTGGCCGGCTTCATTCTGTTCACCATCGGCCTCGAAGCCGGGCGCTACCTGCCCCGCGCTGCGGACGCAAGTTATTGGTCGGACCCCAAAGTGATCTGGTCTGCCTTCATGTGGCTGGTGTATCTGGCCCTGTTGGTCTCACGCCTGGCGCTGGCCCAATCCAGCCGCCGCTTCGCCTACGGCGTCATCGCCGCGTTCATCTTTCTGCTGCTGACCTTTTGGGGCACCAACCTTCTTTCACCGCTGCATCAGCCGTTGCATCATCCATGAACGTCGTTGTCATCGGTTTGAGCCATCATTCGTCGCCCGTGGAATTGCGGGAACGGTTTGCGTTTGCCGAAACGAAAATTCCCGAGGCGCTCAAATCGCTGCGCAACCTGGGTTTTGCCGAAGCCGTCATCCTTTCCACGTGCAATCGCGTGGAAATCTACGCCGCCACGACTCAGGAACCGGCGGCAACATTTGCGGAATTGAAACAATTTCTGGCACGGTGGAGCGAGACGGCTGGCAAACCGGAGGCAGGGTCATCGCGCTGCGATGACCGGACGGCGCAGCGCGCCGTCCCTACCAATATAGGCAACGAACTGTACACGCTGGCCGAGCCGCAAAGCCTGCAGCACCTGTTCAAGGTGGCTTGCGGGCTGGACTCGATGGTGCTCGGTGAAACGGAAATCCTGGGCCAGCTCAAGCAGGCCTACGCCCTCGCGCAACAGCACGGCCACACCGGCGCACGGCTGAACAAGGCGTTTCAACGTGCGTTTCACGTGGCCAAACACGTCCGCACGCATACCAGCATCCAGCGCGGCAGCGTTTCCGTAGCCTCGGCGGCGGTCGAACTCGCGGAAAAGATTTTCAACTCGCTCCAGGACCGGGAGGTGCTCGTCATTGGCGCCGGCGATACCAGCGAGAAAACCGCCCGGGCCCTGCGCTCGCGCGGCGCCAGGAGCATCATCGTCGCCAGCCGTTCGCACGAACGTGCCGCGGCGCTGGCGAATGAACTGGGCGGACGCGCCGTGCCCTTTGACGATTGGGCGGCGGAGTTTGAGAAAATTGACATCGTCATCAGCAGCACGTCGGCGCCGCATCACATTCTGGACCGCGCAAAACTCGAACCGCTGATGAAGGCGCGCAAGCAACGCCCCCTGCTGCTCATCGACATCGCCGTGCCGCGCGATATTGATCCGGCGGTGAATTTCCTGGAGAACGTCTATCTTTACAACATCGACGATTTGCAAGCCATCGCCGACGATTACCTCAAACAGCGCCAGGATGAAATCGCGCGGTGCGAGGCCATCATTGCCGAAAAAGTGAAGACGTTGCTGGAAACGAAAAATCTTCAGCCGCGGACAAGCACGGAAGGGCATGGATTGAACGCGGCGCCCGCAAAACTCTGACCGGATTTGTTGTTCTTTTCATCTGTGTATATCTGTGTTCATCTGTGGCCAAAGTATGGCCGCTGAACGCCCCATCATCATCGCCACGCGCGGCAGCGCGCTGGCGCTCGCGCAGGCCAACCTGATGGCCGCGCAATGCCGCGAAATATTTCCCAAACTGCGTTTTGAACTGAAAATCATCAGGACCACCGGCGACAAAATGCAGACCGCCTCAATGGCGAAAAAGGGAGAAGCGTTGCCCAAAGGTTTGTTTACGAAGGAACTCGAAGTGGCGCTGGTCAAGGGCCAGGCCGATCTCGCCGTGCACAGCTTGAAGGATTTGCCGACCGATCTGCCCGCCGGCCTTGTGCTGGCCGCCACCCCCAAGCGCGCCGATGTGCGCGACGTGTTGATCTACCGCGATGCCGAATTCATCAAGACCCGCGCCGCCGACACGGCCTCAGCCGACTGGGCGCCCGGCCAGGACGCATTGCGCGGTTTCCGGCCGCACTTGAAACTGAAGGATTTCCCGTCCAAGGCGACGATCGCCACCAGCAGCACGCGGCGCAAGGAACAATTGCTCGCCGCCCGGCCGGATTTGAGCGTCGTGGAAATCCGCGGCAACGTCAGCACCCGGATGCAGAAGGTCGCCGAGCGTGGTGAACTGGATGCGACCGTGCTCGCACTCGCGGGCATCACGCGGTTGAACTTCGAAATCAAACCGGACGGACGGCTTACCGGCGACGCGGTGCCGGATGGGCTGCTGGCGACGGTCCTGGACGTGGACGTAATGTTGCCGTGCGTGGGCCAGGGCGCGATTGGCATTGAGATTCGCGCGGACGACGAACGCATCGCCAAAATTTGCGAGCGGCTGAATCATTTCAACACGTTCCGTTGCGTGACAGCCGAACGCGCGTTTCTGCGCGCGATGGGCGGCGGCTGCCAGAGTCCGGTGGCCGCCTATGCTGAAATCAATGGCAGCCGGGTGGAAATGCGCGCGGTTTCGTTCCATCACGGGCCGGCAAAACGCAGTGACGGGAAACGCCCCATCGCCGAAGCAGCAGCACTGGGCGAAGAACTGGCGGCGCAGTTAAAATAAGAAGGAAGGGCAATTAGTCCCCTGCCCGACGGCGCGCACGGAGTTCCGCTTCCCACCACGGTCGCCTCGGCGAGACGACCCTACCTTCGCGCTAATTTTCAGCCTGGCTATTTTTCCAGACCAGCCAGAAGCGAATCCAATTGTTTCCGTTCGATATCGGTGGCCGTCCCGGCGACGATGTGGCCGGCGATGCTGCGCAGGATGTGGGCCTTGTCCGCCGGTAGATCATTCAAGGTGTCGTTGAGCAGGGTTTTGACAATGGTGACAAAGGTGTTGCCGTTGTAGTTACAGAAAGGGGCCAGCCGGTGGCATTGAAAACCGATTTGTAAAACTTCGGACAGGGATAATTTTCTGGAACGATTCTTTTCCCATAATTCCTTAGCCGGAGCATAGCCATCGGACGTGGGTTTGTGCAGGGCATTGCGGGCTTCACATAATGCAGCATTGATGGAAATGACCGTTTCCCAAGGCACTATTTGAAGCCAGTTTTTTACCAGCCCGGCCATTGCGGCTAGGCGGATTTTGACTTTTTCAGGCTGGCCTTGATTCGCTGTAAAGTCGCCACACCTTCGCTCTTCATATAACCTTTGCCCGTACGCGCCAAAATTGGCTCGGCTAGAAAGCGATGCTGCATGCGCAGTCCCTGCTTAACGGCTTCTTTCAGGAACTTATTTTCAGCCACTGTCATACCACCAAGATAACCAATGAATCCCATAATCGCAAATCCATTCTGGTTGACATAAAAACGGCGCGAACTTTCATTCGCGCCGTTGCTTCCCCGGTTTCTCCGGAACGTGTTTTACACGTCGTAATAAAGGAAGAATTCGTACGGATGCGGGCGCAGGCGGATGGCGTCGTGTTCCTTGCGCTTGCTGCTGATCCACATGTCAATGAAGTCTTCGGTGAAGACGTCGCCCTTGAGCAGGAACGCATGGTCCTTCTCCAGGCAATCGAGCGCCTCGCTAAGGCTGCCGGCCACATTGGGGACCTTCTTCAATTCCTCCGGCGGCAGTTCGTAGATGTTTTTGTCCAACGGCGCGCCGGGCTTGATTTTGTTCTGGACGCCATCGAGACCGGCCATGAGCAGCGCGGCAAAGGCGAGATACGGATTGGCCGCCGGGTCCGGCGGACGATATTCGAGGCGTTTGGCCTTGGGATTCTCGCTGTACGTCGGGATGCGGACGGCGGCGCTGCGGTTGCGCGCGCTGTAAGCGAGGTTGACCGGCGCTTCATAACCGGGCACGAGGCGCTTGTAGCTGTTCGTGGTCGGGTTGCAAATGGCGCACAGGGCCTTGGCATGCTTCAGCAAACCACCGGCGTAATAAAGGGCCATTTCGCTCAAGCCGCCGTATTCCTTGCCGGCGAAGAGCGGTTTGCCCTTTTTCCACAATGATTGATGGGTGTGCATGCCGGAACCGTTGTCGCCAAAGAGCGGCTTGGGCATGAAGCAGGCGGTCTTGCCGTGCTTGCGGGCGATGTTCTTGACCACATATTTGTAAATCATCATCCAATCGGCGGCCGTCACCAGCGTGCTGAAGCGATAGTCAATTTCCGCCTGGCCGGCGGTGGCCACTTCGTGGTGCTGGCGTTCGATTTTGACGCCGAGTTCCTCCATCACCAGGCACATTTCGGTGCGGATGTCCTGCTGGGTGTCGGCCGGCGCGACCGGGAAGTAACCTTCCTTGTGGCGAATTTTGTAGCCGAGGTTGGGCATTTCATCGCGGCCGGTGTTCCAAACGGCTTCCTCGGAATCGACGGAGTAGAACGTGCCGTTGCTCCTGGAGTCGAACTGGACGTTGTCAAAGATGAAAAACTCGGCTTCCGGACCAAAGAACGCCTGGTCGGCCAGGCCGGTGGCAATGAGATGTTTTTCCGCCTTTTGCGCGATGCCGCGCGGATCGCGGCTGTAGGGTTCCAGCGTGCCGGTCTCGGAAATGGTGCAGGTGAGACTCAACGTCGGGACCGCGCAAAATGGATCAATGAACGCGGTTTCGGGGTCCGGCATGGCGAGCATGTCGGAAGCTTCAATGGATTTCCAACCGCGGATGGAGGAACCGTCGAAGCCCAGGCCTTCGGTGAAAATGTCCTCGGTCATTTCACCGATGGGACAACTGAAATGTTGCCAGGTGCCGAAAGTGTCGACGAACTTGATGTCCATCATCTTCGCACCCGCTTTTTTTGCGAGTTCAATTACGCTCTTGGGGGTTGCCATATTTAGTGTGTGGATTTCTTGGTTGCTGTTGTTGGGCGCCAACGAAATTGACCGCTGCGTCTTGGTCGGATTTTGCCAACAATCAATACTGCGTCCACATTTTTTTGGCCTGATTTATTCACAATTTCCATGCCCTCATCCGCGAATTGCATTGGCGTAAACAAAAAACGGTACGGACTGTTTGTCCGCACCGTTTCCCCAGTTCCTCCCGGCTGGTGGGTCTTGAAAACTACTTCCTGGCCGCCTTCTCCTTCTTGATCGGGACCGTGGCAATGGTTTGGAGGATGCGACCGGCGATCTTGTAGGGGTCGCCCTGGGAGTTCGGTCGGCGGTCTTCCAGATAGCCGCGATAGCCGCTGGGAATGAAGGTCTGCGGCAGACGGACGGAGGCGCCACGATTGCCCACGCCGTAATTGAATTTGTCAATCGACTGCGTCTCGTGCAGGCCGGTCAGGCGCAGATGATTGTCCGGGCCATAAACGGCGATGTGCTCGTTCTTGTATTTGTCGAACGCCGCCATGAGTTTCTCGAAATATTCCTTGCCGCCCACCTCGCGCATGTGTTCGGTGGAGAAGTTGGTGTGCATGCCCGAACCGTTCCAATCCACGTCCTTGCCCAGCGGCTTGCAGTGCCAGACCACATCAACTTCATATTTTTCGCAGAGGCGCATGAGGAGGTAGCGGGCGACCCACATCTGGTCGGCGGCGTTCCGGGAGCCTTTGCCGAAGATCTGGAATTCCCACTGGCCCTTGGCAACTTCGGAATTGATGCCTTCGTGGTTGATGCCGGCGTCGAGGCAGAGGTCCAGGTGGGTGTCCACAATCTCGCGCGCGATGTCGCCGACGTTCTTGTAGCCGACGGCGGTATAATATTCGCCCTGCGGCGGGGGGAAGCCGCCCCCGGGCGGGAAGCCCAGCGGCACACCGTTCTTGTAGAGAAAATATTCCTGCTCGAAACCGAACCAGGCGCCGGG
>Ga0070731_10002110_pt1 | contig 19461 bp, 18 predicted proteins | sample Coa_R1_2_FD_66448 | JGI IMG/M metagenome (GOLD analysis project Ga0070731, IMG submission 66448) | Surface soil microbial communities from Centralia Pennsylvania, which are recovering from an underground coalmine fire - Coalmine... | ecosystem: Environmental > Terrestrial > Soil > Unclassified ... | reverse complement strand
GCCGCTGACGGCCAGGAGCGGCACGTTCGGATACGGCGACGACGAGATCGGCGCTCGCACCGGCGCCGCCGGCCACCTGAGGCAGATCGACGCGTTGCCGACCTCGGCGGCCCAGGGCCCGAGCCTCCCGAGCGATCCTTTCGGAACGCCGGCGAGGGTGGCCTTGAGCAGCGCAGGCCGTTGCGCGATCGGGGTGTCGGACTGCCAGGGAAGCGGCCCGTCATCGCAGCTCGTGGCGGCATAGACCGGGTCGACCCTGCCGACGAGCGGGGTGTCGGTGAGGTCGGCGAGACGAAGGAGCGGTGCGGGATCCCCTGTGCCTGCGGCCTGCACAGCCGCGGGCAGCTCCGCTGCCAGACCCGGGTCGAGGTCTGTCTGGATGACGAGCAGGAGGAATTCCGGCGCGGTCAGCGTCACGAGGCGCCGGGCTCCGTCGGGTTGGACGACGGGGCCTCGCAGCGGCTTGGCCGCGATCGAGTTGGCGAGCGTCACCACGTCTCGGCCGTAGTTCTCGTCGCAGACGTGCGCGCAGTACGCGTTCAAGATCGACGGCAGCTGGCGAAGGATCTCTTCCAACACGGGCAGCCCGGTGAGCGGCGAGGCAACCGAGTCGAGAACGAGGCGCTGGACGCGAGCGGGGAACGCCCGTGTGTACGCAAGCGCGAGATCGGTTCCGTACGAGGCGCCGTAGATGCCGATCCGGGGATAGCCGAGCGCGCTCCGAATCGCGTCGATGTCCATCACGTTGTCGCGCGTGCCGAAGAAGTTCCGTGCGGGCCCGAGCTGTTGCGCGCAGCGCGCAACTGCAGCCGACGCGTCCTGACCGGGCGCGACGCGCGCCACGTGGCATTTGAGCGGGCTCGAGCTGCCCGTCCCGCGCGGATCGAACGTGACGAGCGTGAAGTGGGGGAAAAGCAACGACCAGTACCCGCCGTCGCCGATGTCGAAGTACCGGGTCGACGCCTGCCCGGGCCCGCCCGCCATGAGGAACATCACCCCTCGCGCCGTGCCCGTCGCCTTGCGGACCTCGACCTGCAGCGACACCTTTCCGTGTGTCTCCCCGCTCCAGTCGAGTGGCACCGAGACCCGGCGGCACACGACGCCTCGTTTGCCGCACAAGGGCGGGCCGGCGCTCCCGCGCGCTGCCTGCGTGCCGGCGCCCCCGGCCGCCGAGCTGAACGTCGCGGTCGCGCCCGACGCCGCGACTGCCGCGAGCACCACCGCGAGCCGCGGAGCCTGCCGGAACACGGGCACAGTCTGCCCGCCGGCGGCGGACGGCAACCGCGCGTTGCACCGTTCGTCAGCAGCGGTCGGTCTGTGGCGAATTGCCGCGCGCCGGTGCCCACCGGTGGTTCGGGCGCGCCGCGGGCCCGGGCCCCGGTGAGAGCGAGCTCTCTCCGGGGCCCGGCCGCAGGTCGGTCAGAACGAGCGATACAGGAGGCTGTGGCTGGTCGTGCCGAGGTAGCCGGCGCCGGCCTGGTTGACGCTCAGCGCAGCCCTGACGGTTGAGCCGACCGAGAGCGGCACCGCGAACGACGTGCTCGAGCTCCGGCTGAGCGGCTGTTTGGCGACCGTCCGCCAGGTTCCGTTCATCAGTTGCTGCAGCTGCAGCATCTTCCCGTCGAACGAGCGCGCCGCCGTGACGCGGGCGGAGAGGTGGCCGTTGCCGAGCTCGCGGATCGTGAGAAGAGGCCGCACGCCGATCGTGACGCGAGCGCTCGCCTTCGAGCGTTCCCAGACCGCCTGGTAGGTCGTCTGGATGGACGGCCCGACGCGGTAGCTCCACGTCCCGTGGGCTCCGGTCGTGACGACGGCGACGGTGCTCGGGGTCGACCGGCCGAAGCGCCACGCGAGGATCGCGATCCGCGCGCGTGCCTGGCCGTTGACCAGGTCGCCGGAGAGCGTGAGCTTGTGGCCGGAGAGGACCTTGTACGACGACGGCGAGAGGGTCAGAGCGTAGGAGCGGTAGGTGAGTGCGTGGCTCGTCGTGCCGAGATAGCCGGCTCCGGCCTGATTGACGCTCATCGCGACCCGAAGCGTCGACGTCGGCAGCGACGGTGCGAAGGCGGCGATCGAGGCAGAGCTGAGCCGCTTGCGCGCGATCGTGTGCCACGTTCCTGCGGTGGCGCGCTGGAGCTCGACGATCCTCGTTGCAAAGGAGCGCCCACCGCTGACGTGCACCCACACGTGCCCGTTGCCGAGCTCACGGACCACGACCAGAGGCCGGACGCCGACCGTACGGCGCGCGCTCGTGACCGGCCCGGCGTGCGCGAGATAGGTCGTCTGGATCGCCGGCTTGACGTGCCAGCTCCAGCGACCGTCGGTGCCGGTCGCGACCGTGGCGATCCCGCGCGGCGCCGAGCTGCCGTAACGCCACGACTCGATCTTGACGGCGTGCTTGCCGCTGCCGCCGCCGAGAAGCCTGCCGGACAGCAGCAGCTGATGGCCGTACAACACCTTGTATGTCGAGACCGAAAGGGTCAGCTTCGGGTACGGGGCCGCCTGGGCGTTCACGGCCACGAACGGAAGCGCTGCGAGTGCGAAGAGAAGGATCGATTTGCGCATCAGATGGAACCTCCTGCGCCGGTAAACCTGCCTTGGGGGATGGGGCGCTGATTCCCAAACCTCGGGAATCCGAGTCGTCCGACACAAATTTCTTACTTTTCGCCGCGGCGGGAGGCCTTGCGGCAAGAGGGGGTGCTAGCGACCGATCGTCGCGACGAGCTCGCGACAGACGGCTGCGAGCCGGGCGGAGCTGGTGGCCGTGAACGCGTCGCCGCCGGTCAGGCGCGCGACCTGCTCGACGGTCTTCGGGTCCGGCGGGACCGGGATGGAGTTCTGCATCAGGCCGGAGCCGAAGGCGACCTTCCCGTTCGGCGTGCCGAGCGCAACGCCGTCGACGCGAATGCCCGCCGCCTCCGCGCGGTGCGCGGCCTGCATCGGCGTGACCGCGCCGCGATTCTGTGCCCCGTCCGACTCGAGCACGATCGCGGCCGGCGCCTCGTGGCCTGCCGCGGGGCGCACGCCGTCGCGCCGGAGTACCTGCACCGTCAGCTTCACGGCGGCGTCGAGCCCGTCGCCGAGCGCAGTCCCGGAGAGCGGCTCGAGCGAGCTCAGGCCCTCGCGTACCAGCGCGTGGTCGCGCGTGGGCGGGACGACGACCTTTGCCGACGTGCTGAACGAGACGAGGCCGACCTGGATCCTGTCCGGCAACCGGCCGAGGAAGGTCTCGAGCGCCTTCACGGTCGCGCCGAGGCGGGTCGGCGCGACATCGGTGGCGCGCATCGAGCCCGAGACGTCGACGAGCAGGACGACGGCGCGGTAGCGCGGGGGCACGGCGGAGCGCGACCCGTCGCCGAGGCCGAACACCGTGTTCCCGCTGCCGAACGCGGCGTACGCGCCCGCGCCTGCGGCGAGGACGACGAGCGCGGCGAGCAGGAGGCGCAGCCGCCTGCGCCGCCGGTGGCGGCGCGCTTCGTCGAAGAGCGCCTCCGGATCGGGCCCGCGCGGCGGGCGGCGGGGCGGCGCGGCGACGGTCAACGGAGCCCTTCCAGTGCGGTCATGATGAAGCTAGTATCACTAGCACCATGTTTCGTGTCAAGGTCGACCGCACGGAGGCGACGGAGCTCCACCAGCAGGTCGCCGCCGAGCTCCGCCGCGCGATCGCCGACGGCGAGGCAGGCCCCGGCGAGCGGCTGCCCGCGGCACGCGACCTCGCCGCCGTCCTCGGTGTCAACGCGAACACCGTTCTCCGTGCGCTGCGCACGCTGCGTGACGAAGGACTGCTCGAGTTCCGCCGCGGCCGAGGCATCACCGTCGCCGGCACCCCGCAACGCGGCGCTGTCGTCGAGCAGGCGCGCGAACTCGTCCGCTTCGCGCGCGAGCACGGCTACCGCACGGACGAGCTCGTGCGCATCATCCGAGCACTCGGCTGACGTTCAGTAGCGGTCGAGCTCGACGAGGCGCTCGTCGCTGATGCCGAAGTGGTGCGCGACCTCGTGCAGGACGACCCGCTTCACCTCGCGGCGCAGCCGTTCCGGCTCGAAGGCGGAGATGCGCTCGAGCGGGCCGCGGAAGATGGTGATCTTGTCCGGTAGCGCGCCCGAGTAGCCGCCGCTCCGTCGCGTCAGCGGCACGCCCTGGTAGAGCCCGAGGAGTGGCCGCCCCGGCGGCGGCTCGTCTTCGACCACGAGCATGACGTTCGACATCTGCTCGCGCAGATCTGCAGGCAGCGCGTCGAGCGCCTCCTGGACGAGCTCGTCGAAGTCGACCGCTTCTAAGTGTTCATTCACGTTCGTGTGCTTTGCTTTGCGCGTGTCACGTGTCGCCGCAGTTGTAGCTGGGCTGTGCCTGGTGGCGCCGGCGGCGGCGGCTGCCGGGACCGTTCGCTGGAACGAAACGGCGACGATCGACGGCGCGCGCGTGATGACCTATCACGTCGACTCGATCAGCATCCGCTCCACCGGCTGGAGCGCGCGCGTGTCGTTTAGGAACATCTCGAACCGGACGATCCAGGTCGGCTCGGAGTTCGGAGTCGCGTTCTATGCGGACCCGAAGGCGGAGGATCTCACGGAAGCCGTCGGGTTTGCGTCGGCGACCAAGTTCTCGACGCCGACCCCGACGACGATGAAGCCGGGCGCGTCGTGGACGGGCATCATCAGCGGGACGGGGAACCTGTCGACGAGCGGCACGTTCTACGCCCGCGTCGTCTTCGGCCCGTTCACCGGCTTGCCGGGCGAGAGCACGTCGATCGTGTGGATCACCGACCACAAGACGACAGTGCGCGGCAGCGGCGGTGCAGCACCGCCGCCCCCGCCGCCGGTCGGGCCGGTCATCTAGCTTCTCAGCGCCGCATGCCGCGCATGAACGTGCGGCCGCGCGCGCCGAAGCCAGAGCCCGCCGAACCTCGTCAGCGAGGCGCGCCGTGTGAAGGAGGTTGTGATTCCATACAGCCAGGCTAGAGCCCGGCCTCGGAATGCTCTGTGAGAAAGTTGGCGTCGATGGTGTTGTGGAAGCGCGCGGCATCGGGGGTCGCGATTGCAGGCCTGGCGCTCGCTCTCGGTGCGACCGGAGGCGCGCGCGACGACGTGTGGCCGGACGACCAGGTCGGAACGCAGTGGCCGACGTTCGCGGCGGTCCCCGCGCCGGAGTCGGGCGGAGGCGGCCTGACGGGCTGGAACGGCTCGTTCAACGGCTGCGCCCCGACGCCGCGCTACACGCTCGACTTCGCGTGCGACTACGCAGACGCACAAGGCCGACTCGGATACGTCTGCGTGGCCGCGCCGACGTTCGGCGATCCGATCACGAGCGCATCGATCGACGCGCGTATCGCCCCAGACGATCCCACCTACGGCACCGCCGCCCCGGCCGCCGTGTGCAACGCAGCGCTCGCGTATCGCCTCAGCCTCGGGTGAGCGTGGCAGGATGAGCACGACGCCGGGCGGTTAGCTCAGCTGGGAGAGCGCCTGCCTTACAAGCAGGAGGTCGGCGGTTCGATCCCGTCACCGCCCATCTGAACCCACGCAACCGTCCGGACAACCGCATGGTTGCGTGGGTCAAGTGGGTCGCCAGCGTCGGCGACGCTCGCAGCGTGCTCACCTCGGTGCTCCCTCGGCCAGCCCTTCGGTGTGCGACCTGTCGCTCCCGGAGCTACCCAAACAAAGTGGCCGTAGCTAGCCGTCTCTAGGCGAAACGGCTTGTATCGGGGTGGTCCCGGTTGGAGAGATCAGCTCGTTCGCCGTCCATTTGCGGCGTCTACCTCGCACGAATCTCGCACGTCGGGCCCTGAGCGGTGAATATCTCATCGTGGAACCACCGGCCATTGAACGCCAATGGACGTTCCCCAAGTCATGGGGTGCAATCGTTGGCCTTTGGACATTCGACGGTAAGAACGCCACATACGGTGGTCCGCAGGATCCGACAACCGCCTTCGGCATCGCGATCACTGATCTGAGGTTCCGTGGGGGTGTCGCCACGACAACGGTGACCCTGGATAAGGCCGAGGCAGCTGGTCGGATCGTCTTTGGCTGCGACTCGGAAACCGGCGCCTACTTCTCAGCCGGGATCGGAGGCGGAGAGTCCGGCTACGTCCTCGACGAATTCATCCCCGGTCGTGGATGGACAGCAATTGACGCGCGCGGCGCGAGCAAGAACCTTACGTCTGGTCGGTCATACGAAGTCAGCGTATACGTGTATGGGCAGCTCGTGTGGATGGATGTCGATGACGTCGAGGTGGTCCGCGCCGGGCTTCCGCACCCGCTTCGTGGGAACCAGGCGGGGGTGATTGCCTGGTCATCGGGAGAGGTGAGCTTCACGGATTTCGCCCTACTCCGGCAAACGCCCGAGGCGTTCGTCGTGATGCAATTCGGCCCGCCGTACGACGACCTCTATACGGATGTGATCGTCCCGACCTGTAAGGAGCTTGGCTTCGAAGCCCGACGCGCAGACGACGTCTACTCGCCGGGCATCATCTTGCAGGACATCGTCGCGGGCCTAGTCCGCGCCTCTGTGGTCATCGCCGAGATCACACCGACGAACTCGAACGTCTTTTATGAACTCGGCTATGCGCACGCTCTCGGAAAGCCAACCATCCTCCTCGCCGAGCGCGGAAACGCGCTTCCGTTCGACGTCAGCGGCTACCGGTGCATCTTCTACGACAACACGATCGGAGGAAAGGCTGTCGTGCAAGAGAGCCTCGCTCGCCATCTGAAGAACATCCTCGGTTCACAGTTGGCTTCGCAAGTCGCCAGCGAGAACGTCGAGGAGGACGTCGGGTAGCCTGGCAGGCGATCACCGACCTCCCGGCGCGGCAGGTCGCAAGCGCCCGTAGGCGCGCAACCGCCGTCCCGCTGTCTGATCACTTGCCGATCATTTCCGGCGTGCGAGGCGACGACCGGCCCGAAGTGGTCAGCATCGACCTACCGAAGCATGAAAAAGCTCCGGGCCTACGCGAGGCGTTCACGACCTTGGCGAACATGCGCGTAACGGCCCTCGACGGCGACCGGATCTCGTTCCGGATCGCCGAAAATACGCACATGCCGCACCCCTACCTCACGCTAACGAAGCTCTGCGACGCGACCACCAACCTCACCCGGGAAACCTGGCAACCCTCCTCAATAACCCTCGTATGGAGGAGATGCCCGATGCGGCGTCCCAGAGGTTCCCCGGCGGCGACTGGAGAGCAGCTATCCGGAAGCACGCGTCGGAGATCCGAGTCGAAGGACGGCCCGAGACCGAGATCGCGTCGCTGTCGGCGATGTTCCTCGGGATTCCGCTCATGGAGGTTCCCGAGTTTCTGACGCTTCAGATGCCAATGCTCTTCACTGCGTATCCCGAAGGCTCCCTCTGGTTTCTTCGAAGCGACGGGCTGCTTAGCCGCCGGTTCACGCTCCTCCGGATGCTCTATGCAAGTCGATTCGCCCGGGACGTGTTCGACGAGAACGCGGCGGGACGGCAGGTCCAAGTGATCGCTCTCCGCGACCAGTCACTTTCGCAGGGACTCCATGTTGGGCATCTGATCGACCCGCTCCTCCTCGTATTCTCTCCGGCCGTCGCTCGGCTTCACGCTCCGGTGGATGCCCCACGACATCATCTTCCTCACGGGCCAACCCAGCTCCATGGTTCGGAAGTACCCCGCAACCCCCTGGGCTCTCTACGACCCGGGCATCCAGGCCGCGTACGCATCGCCCGCCCGCTACGCCGACTTCGTCGTCGGGGTCCCGAGTGGAAACATCGAGTCGCTCCTTCAGTGGTGGGTCCACCGCCTCAACATCGTCTACAGCCACCTACTCGACCCGACGAGGTTCGCCGACGACCACGCGAGGCACGAACCCGAACGGCAGCTGGCGTGGTTCCTCACCTTCGAAAGGCTGCTTGCCGATCTCATCCTTGTCCAAACGAGCTTCAGCCTTCCGGAGCTGATTCGACAGCAAGCTGCCTTCGACCTCCTCGACAAGGCGGAGACGATGCTTGGCTTCGGCGTTGACAACTCTGGCAAAGGGTTCGAGGCAATGCTGCGTCGCTCCCGGATGCTCCCACGGCTCGACGAGATCTGGCAGAACCTTCCGATGCAGGTACAGCAGCGGTTCCGCAAGCACGCGAGAAAGCTATACGCCGCGATGTACGCCGACGTTCGCGCCCACGCCTACTCGCACCGAGTCACCGCAGGAGGCGTCAAGATTTGGTCGGAGAAACACGACGGTCTGATGTTCATCGACACGGAGGGCTACGTCTCTCAATTCGTCCGGGCCGTTCGAAACTCTGCTCACGGCTTTATCGACGTGCTCACGAGCGACAGTCGACGTCGGGATCGATCGATCCTCGGCTCGCACGACGGGACACTCCCGGCCGAGCTTCCCGACGTTGTCGCACTTCTCGGCTTCGCGCTCGTCGCCGACTTCGGCCGCGTCGCGACAGGGACCTGGCTTCCCAGCTAGACCGGAACGCCGACCGCGTGGCGCAAGGAGTGGAACGTCGAGCGTCGACGGCAGCCCGGCCGAGTCGCTTGCCGGGCTAACTTGGCCTGCGCACATCAGGAGGCGACCGTCGCCCGCGCGGAGATCTGACACCAGAGCAGGTCGATGACGTCCAAGGACCTAGATCCGTCACTTGTGCCGCCTGGGAAGCTAGCCGAAAGGCGCCACCGTAACCATTCGGTGTTATCGCTGGCTCAGGTGCTCAATCTATGGTCTGCGTGTGTCCAACCGTCGCCGCAAGTCCCCGAGCCGCGGTCCTGCCGGTTGGGAAAACTGGCAAGCCTTCTCAAACGGCTCGGTCTCCGTCGGAGCATTTGAGGTCGCGCTCTACACAGACAGCCGTGTCGTCGCGGAGGTAAAGCAGCTTGGGCCGTATCAACTCCTAAACACGGTACCGGCGGTGTGGGCCGCTCAGCCAGGCTATGCGGAGCTCGCAGTAGTCCTTCGCGTCGAAGTACATGACGACCACGAGCCCGACTATCAGCGCGATAACTGGAATCGCGCGGACCTCGGGAGCTATCACGGCGGAACCCTTGGCGACGAAATCGCTTCGCTGATTGCACTGATCCTCGGAATCCGGATGCGCGCAGGTGGCACCACGCGAACTTTTGGCTTCCTCGGAGACGACCCGCGCGGCATCCCTGGGGAGTTCGAGCATCTTCGCCCGCCTCTCGTCCCACCAAGACGCGGGCAGCCTTCAGTGCTCCCGACAATCGCGGTGGACGGCGCTCTGCTGACGGACGCCGTGCCGTTGATGGAAACCTATTCACGTCTGAAAATCGAAGACGCGAGTGAACTCGTGCGTGCCGCCCGCTTTTACGAGCGGGCGATCTGGAACGCAGATGCAGACGCCGGAATAGCCTGGCTCGAACTCATAAGTGCGGTCGAGGTCGCCGCTGGGCATTGGCGGAGTCACACGGCCTCGGATGCAATTGATCGGCTGAGACGCAATGCGCCGGGTCTCGCGGCGGCAGTTGACCCCGCTGGAGAGGAGATCGTGCAGGCCGTCGCGCGTGAAGCTGCTCATCTTTTCGGCGCGATCGATCGGTTCGTCAGCTTCCTCGATGCGCATCTCCCGCCAGCACCCGAACCGCGACCCGAGCAACTTCAACTCGATTGGACGAATCTCGGCCGACCGTTTCGCGCCATCTACGACCGCCGCTCTGACGCGCTGCATCGAGGCGCGCCGATTCCGTGGGTGATGTGTGTCTCCCCGCGACGCACGGAAAACGGGGCCTACGAGGAGCACTCAGGCGGCCTCGGTTCGTGGAGCGGCGGCGCGTACTGGCCCTCGACCGCGACGCCAATGAACCTGAACACTTTTGCCTACGTCGTGCGCGGAGCCCTCTTGTCCTGGTGGAAGGAGATGGCACCTTCGGCGCCACCGGACTCGTGAGGCAGGTCGGGGAGCCTCTATCAACGCGCTAGGGAAAGCAGAGGCGCGTGCGGACTCGAACACGCCCTGCAGACAGGGACTTCTTGCGATCAGGGGTGCACCAGGGTGAGCACGAGCCCACGGGGCATGGGGGTCTTAGCTACCTCCTCGGAGCCGCCGCTCGACGATCCGGCCGCTATCTGGGACTCACACGGCGCGGCGCGAGCTACGAGGCTGGCCTTGGAGGGTGCTTCGCGCGAAGATGCCGTGATGTCTGCGGGCGACATGGCCTACCTGTCCCCAGAGGCGCGCGCTCGGATTGAGATCGACCGAAGGCTTGTCGCGGCCGGGTGGGCAGTGCAAAGCGTCAAGGCGGTCAACCTCTACGCCTCGCGCGGGGTCGCGGTGCGTGAATTCGTTCTGGCTCCTGGGCATGGGCGGGTCGACTACCTGCTGTTCGTCGACGGCAAGGCCGCCGGGGTGCTGGAGGCGAAGAAGGAGGGCGAGACGCTCACCGGCGTCGCCTGGCAGACCGCGAAGTACATGGATGGGCTGCCCGAGGACGTGCCGGTCGCGCTGGAGGGGGCGCTGCCGTTCGTGTACCAGTCGACGGGCACCGAGACGAGGTACATGAACGCGCTCGACGTGGATGCGAAGAGCCGGGATGTGTTCTGGTTCCACCAGCCCGCCACGCTCGCCCGGTGGCTCGACGAGGCACGCCGTTACCCGAACGGCACGACGCTCCGTAATCGGCTGGCGCAACTCCCGCCGCTGGACGGGTCGCATCTGTGGCCCGCGCAGGCGCAGGCGATCAGGAATTTGGAGGAGTCGCTCGCGGCCGACCGACGCCGGGCGTTGGTGCAGATGGCGACCGGGTCGGGGAAGACGTACACGGCCGCAAACGAGGCCTACCGCCTGATTAAGCACGCTGACGCTCGCCGGGTGCTGTTTCTCGTCGACCGGGCCAATCTTGGGCGGCAGGCGTTGAAGGAGTTCCAGGGCTTCACGGTGCTGGACGTGAATCGCAAGTTCACCGAGCTGTACAACGTCCAGCATCTCCTGGGGAACTCGATCCAGGAGGTGGCGCGCGTCGTGATCTCAACGATCCAGCGCCTCTACTCGACGCTGCGCGGCGAAGAGCTAGAACCCGACCTGGATGAGGTGTCGGCGTTCGACGTCGCACCAGCGGCGCCGGTGAGCGTCGAGTACAGCGCGTCGGTCCCGCCGGAGACGTTCGACATCGTGATCGTCGATGAGGCACACCGGTCGATCTTCGGCGTCTGGCGGCAGGTGCTCGACTACTTCGACGCCTACGTGATCGGGTTGACCGCGACGCCGAACAAGCAGGCGTTCGGCTTCTTCAACCAGAACCTGGTGATGGAGTACACGCACGAGCAGGCGGTCGCCGACCAGGTGAACGTCGACTTCGACGTGTACCGGATCCGCACCGAGATCACCCAGAGCGGCAGCAAGGTCGACGCCGGGATCGTGACCGCGTTTCGTGACCGCAAGACGCGGGCGCGGCGCTGGCAGCAGCTCGACGAAGAGGTCAGCTACGGCGCCGAGGCCCTCGACCGCGCCGTCGTCGCCCAGGACCAGATCCGCACGGTGCTGGAGACTTTTCGCGACCGGCTCTACACCGAGATCTTCCCAGGCCGAAGCGAAGTCCCGAAGACGTTGATCTTCGCCAAGGATGACGCGCACGCCGACGACATCGTCCAGACTGTCCGCGACGTCTTCGGGAAGGGCGACGAGTTCGCCGCCAAGATCACCTACCGGGCGACCGGCCGCAGACCCGAGGACCTGATCGCTTCCTTCCGCAACTCGTACAACCCACGGATCGCGGTGACCGTGGACATGATCGCGACCGGCACCGACGTTCGCCCCTTGGAGTGCGTGTTCTTCATGCGCTCGGTCAGGAGCCGTACCTACTTCGAGCAGATGAAGGGCCGCGGCGTGCGCGTCATCAGCGACGCCGACTTCCAGACCGTCACGCCGGACGCAACCTCGAAGGACCGGTTCGTCCTCGTCGACGCCGTGGGGGTCACCGAGACCGACCTCGTCGACTCGCCGCCGCTTGACCGCGAGCCGACCGTCCCCCTCGAACGACTGCTGAACCGGATCGCGACCCGTATCCCCGACGCGAGCGCGGTCTCGACGATCGCAAGTCGCATCGCCCGGATCGACCGTGGTCTCACGAGCGAGGAGCGGTCGGAGCTTGAGCAGGTCGCCGGTATGAGCCTGAGCGACCTCACGCGCGGCATGGTCGAGTCGGTCGACCCGGACCGCCAGCTCGATGCAGCCCGTACCGCCACCGGCAAGGAGGAGCCCGACGCCAGCGAGATCGTCGCCGCCACGAAGCAGCTCCTGGAAGCGGCCGTCGCGCCGCTCGCGACCAACCCGGAGCTGCGCACCCGGCTCGTGGAGCTTCGGCGTCAGCAGGAACAGATGATCGACGCCGTCTCAGCCGACGAGCTGATCGAGGCCACGTACTCCAAGGACGCAACCGATCGCGCCCGCGAGACCGTCGAATCGTTCGAGCAGTTCATCGCCGAGAACCGCGACGAGATCGCCGCGCTCCAGATCCTCTACTCACGCCCGTACACCCAGAGGCTCACGTTCGCCCAGATCAAGGACCTCGCGAACGAGATCGCGAAGCCGCCGCGGCAGTGGACGCCCGACCGGCTCTGGCGGGCATACGAGGCGCTCGACCGCTCCAAAGTGCGCGGATCCGCGAGGCACGTCCTGACCGACCTCGTCTCACTCGTTCGGTTCGCCCTCCACGAAGAAGACCAGCTCGTCCCGTTCCCCGATCGCGTCGAGGAGCGATACCACGCCTGGCTGCTCCAGCAAGAGAACGCCGGGCGCGACTTCACCACGGAACAGCTCGCGTGGCTCGACCGCATTCGCGACACGATCGCCTCCTCGCTCGGCATCAGCCGCGCTGACCTCATGGACCCGCCATTCGCGGAACGTGGCGGTCTTGGCAAGGCGGTCGAGATCTTCGGCGACCAGCTCGACCCACTCCTTAGCGAACTTACAACCGTGCTCGCCGCGTGACACTGCGCGTGCACCCGGACGACATCGTGGCGTCCTCCACGTCTCCGGTCCTCGGGAAGCACGACTCCTGGGAACGTGTGCGTCTCGGGGAGGTTGCGGACCTGCTGAACGGATTCGCGTTCAAGTCGGCGCAGTTCAGCCATGAGGGAGTCGTACCGCTCCTACGCATCAGAGATGTCGGTTCGTCGGGCACCCAGATTGGATACTCGGGCGACTACGACCCGCGATACATCGTCAAAGCTGGGACAATCGTTGTAGGGATGGACGGCGACTTCCGTGCCGCACGGTGGAGGGGCCCGCCGGCGCTCTTGAACCAGCGCGTCTGCGCGATCACAGTTAGGAATCCAAGCCTGTACGACGAGAGCTTCCTGCTGTATGCGCTACCCGGCTACCTCGACGCGATTCACGATCAGACATCATCGATCACGGTGAAGCATCTCTCATCGGAGACGATCAACGAGATTCCGCTACCGCTTCCGCCGCTCGCCGAGCAGCGGCGGATCGTGACCGCGATCGAGGAGCAGCTCTCCCGCCTCGATGCCGCAAGCGCATCCCTCGCCGCCGCAGTTCGGCGCTTGGACGTGTGTCGCGGTCAGTTCGTCGAAGACACGATGCACGGCGAGTGGCCGTCGACCACCCTTGGAGAGATCGCGGAGATCGCGGGCGGGGTGACGAAGGACGCCAAGCGTCAAACGGACCCCGCATTCGTCGAAGTGCCCTATCTGCGTGTCGCGAACGTCCAGCGCGGTTTCCTTGACCTTCGGGAGGTCACGACGATCCGTGTGCCAGCGGAGAAGGCCGTCGCCCTTCGACTGGAGGTCGGCGACGTGCTCTTTAACGAGGGTGGCGACCGCGACAAACTCGGACGCGGCTGGGTGTGGTCGGGCGAGATCGAGGGCTGTATTCACCAGAACCATGTCTTTCGCGCACGCCTGTGCCACGGCTTCGACCCGAAGTTCGTCTCTTGGCACGGCAACACCTTCGGACGAGACTGGTTCGAACGTCACGGCCGTCAAACGACGAACCTCGCGTCGCTCAACCTGACGACCCTCAAAGCGTTTCCGGTGCCGGTGCCCCCGCTTGAGGAGCAACAACGGATCGTGGCGGGGCTGGAGGCGCGTCTGTCGGTGCTGAATACCCTTCGCGGCGCGGTCGAGCGGGCGCAACGCCGCTCGACGTCGCTCCGTCGTGCAGTGCTCGACCGTGCCTTCCGCGGCGAACTTGTTCCGCAAGACCCGTTGGACGAGCCTGCGTCCGTTCTGCTTGACACGATCCGGTCAGAGCGAGAGGCGGCACCTGTTCGCCGCCGTAGGGTGCAAGCTTGAGCACTCAGAACGGGCTCGTCCAGCGGCTGTGGAACTACTGCAACGTCCTCCGCGACGACGGTCTGTCGTACGGCGACTACCTGGAGCAGCTCACCTACCTGCTCTTTCTAAAGATGGCGGACGAGCTGACGAAGCCGCCGTTCGACCGCCCGGCATTCATCCCGGAGGGCCTTGGCTGGCGAAGCCTCATCGAGCGCGACGGCGACGAGCTGGAGGTGCAGTATCGGCACGTCCTTGACGATCTCGGTCGTCGCCCGGGGATGCTCGGCGTCGTCTTCAGGAAGGCGCAGAACCGCATTCAGGATCCGGCGAAGCTCCGGCGCCTGATCGTCGATCTGATCGACCGAGAGAGCTGGATGGCGCTCGACGCGGACGTGAAGGGCGACGCGTACGAGGGGCTGCTGGAGCGGAACGCGGAGGACTTGAAGTCGGGGGCGGGGCAGTACTTCACCCCGCGGGCGTTGATCCGGGGGATCGTGGAGGTGATGCGGCCGGAGCCGGGGATGACGATCTGCGATCCGGCGTGCGGCACCGGCGGCTTCCTGCTGATCGCATACGAGTGGATCGTGGACCACTCGCAGTTCCTGGACCCGGAGCAGCGCGACCACCTGCGCTTCGAGGCGCTGAAGGGCTGGGAGATCGTCGACAACACTGCTCGCCTCTGCGTTATGAATCTGCTCCTGCACGGCATCGGCGCCGAGGACGCTGCGAGTCCCATCGTCGTCGACGACGCGCTGAAGGCAGACCCGGGCGAGCGCTTCGACATGGTGCTGACGAATCCGCCGTTCGGCAGGAAGTCATCGATGACGTTCGTGAATGCGGAGGGCGACGCCGAGCGCGAAGACCTCGTGGTCGTCCGGGACGACTTCTGGGCCTCGACCTCGAACAAACAGCTCAACTTCCTCCAGCACGTCAAGACGCTCGTCAAACCTGGCGGCCGGGCGGCGATCGTCGTCCCCGACAACGTGCTCTTCGAGGGGGGCGCGGGCGAGAGTGTACGACGGAAGCTGCTGCACGAGTGCGACGTGCACACGCTCTTGCGGCTCCCGACCGGGGTGTTCTACGCGCAGGGCGTGAAGGCGAACGTGCTCTTCTTCGACCGCAAGCCCGCCGCAGAGACGCCCTGGACGCGTGAGCTGTGGATCTACGACCTGCGCACGAACCAGCATTTCACGCTGAAGCAGAACCCGCTCCGGCGCGAGCACCTCGACGACTTCGTCGCCGCCTACAAGCCGCAGGCGCGCCACCTGCGCGAGGAGAGCGAACGGTTCCGCCGCTTCACCTACGAGGATCTGCTCCAGCGCGACAAGGTCAGCCTGGACATCACCTGGTTGCGGGACGAGTCGCTGGAGGACATGGACAACCTGCCGCCGCCGGAGGTGATCGCGCAGGAGATCGTCGAGGACCTCGAAGCCGCGCTCGCGGAGTTCTCCGCGATCGCAGAGAGCCTGGCCTCGCGCCCAGTCTCAAGTTAGACTCGCCCAGATCCTGCGACTCCGGCCCCACCGAATCGAAGGGAGAACCGGATGGCGCACTTCACTCTCGTAACGACTGACGGCGAGTCGCTCGGCGCGACCGCGCTTGCCCGTCCTGACTGGCCCGTCGGCAGCATCATCTATCGCGGCCGCCGCGGGCCGAATCTACGGGTAGTCGACGTACTCGACGCGGACGACCCTGAGGTGTTCGCGGTGCTCGTCGTCGAGGAAACATAGACGGTCTGCGTGCAGAGGTGTTCGTCCTGAAAGACTGCGGACGTGTCGGAGGACTACTTCGGCGAGGGTGTCGCAGGCCGCTACGACGCCTCGCTTGGCGAGCTTGCGAGCCGGGCCGTCGTCGAGGCGACGGTTGACTTCCTGGCCGGGCTCGCGGGCGGCGGTCGTGTGCTCGAACTTGGTATCGGCACCGGGCGGATCGCGCTGCCGCTCGCGGCCCGTGGGGTCTCGGTGTGCGGGATCGATCTGTCGGAGGCGATGGTGGCGCGGCTGCGGGCGAAGCCGGGCGGCGACGCGATCAAGGTGACGATCGGCGACTTCGCAACGACGAGAGTCGAGGGCACCTTTGCGCTCGTCTACCTCGTCTTCAACACGATCATGAATCTCACCAGGCAGAACGAGCAGGTCGCGTGCTTCGAGAACGCCGCCGCGCATCTGGAGCCTGGCGGTTGCTTTGTTGTCGAGGTCGGTGTCCCGGCGCTGCGGCTGCTGCCGCCGGGGGAGTTGATGCACGTCTTCTCGTTCGAGAGCCCGACGCGATTCGGGATCGACGAGTACGACCTCGCCAGTCAGCGCCTCGTCTCGCATCACTACCGCGAGCAGCCCGACGGGAACCTCGTGCGATCGTCGACTCCCTTCCGGTACGTCTGGCCTGCCGAACTCGACCTGATGGCGCGGATTGCCGGGATGAGCTTGCGCGCGCGCTGGAGCGGCTGGACGCGGGAGCCGTTCACGAGCGACAGCCGCAAGCACGTCTCGGTCTGGGAAAAGGCGACGGCCTGATGACGACGCTTGTGGGAGCGCGTGCCGGGAGCGGCTTGATCCTGATCGTGCTTCTGGTCGTCGTGGTCGTGCTGCTCGTGCGTCGGCGGCGTCGATAACGACGCCGCACTGACCGTTCATTTGCTGCCGGAAGCGGGTCGACGTCGCCATGATGGAGCACGGGAGGGGCGCGTACCCTTCTGACGTGCCTCAGAACAGGGGGGAAGGAGGCCGGTTTCAACCCGGCGTCAGCGGAAATCCTGGCGGACGCGCTGGCGGCCTCGCTCGGAGGACGCGCGAACTACTTGGCGGCGACGGCGAGCCGGTCATTCTGTTCTGGCTGCAGGTGCTGCACGACGACGGCGCGAAGATGTCCGAGCGACTGGAGGCCAGCAAGCTGCTCGCCGACAGAGGCTGGGGGAAGGCGCCTGTCGTTTGCTCGCCCGAGACGGGCGCGACCGCCGAACCCGAGGTGACGGATGAGCAACGGGACATCGTCGTTGCCACGTTCCGCAAGGAAGTCCTGCGGCTGTCGGCCGCCGCGGAGTAGTGACCGAGCAAGCCGATGAGCAGGTGCGCTGAACCTTCGCTCAGTGCGGCGTCGACGCCGACTCGACGCACGAGCGACGGACACAAACTATTCGCAACCCACTCCTTCGTTGCACATCGCTGGCTGAAGCATGTGTATATACATCCTTTCGGCCGGATCGTACGATGCTCTCGCAACGTGCGGAAAAGTTTGGCGGCGACCCTTGCGCGTGGTGTTGCTGTCTGATTTTCTTTCGCGCTCGATGTCGACGGCGCTACAGATGCCAAGCGGTCGTGGTCATTGAGCGAACGTCGGTGCTCGGGCGGACGAGGGACTCTTGGCAAATTCACTGAGCTGTGACGCGCTTCGCGCATTGCGTGACGTCCTTCCACCCGCGCTCTTCGATGTACTGGATGCGCGTCTTGACGCGGCCGAACTCGATGAGTCTCTGACATTTAGGACGGCTGTAGGTGAATCCGGTCCGGGCGTGACTCGCCGCATGGTCGTCTGCTGGATTCGCGAACTGATCGAAAGCGGCGAAAGGAACAAGGCCGTCGAGATGGCCGAGGCTCTGGCAAACGAAGACATGCAGACGATCGCCGACATGATCGGCGGCGACGCCAGCGATCCGACGGTGATCATTGACGAACCGGGGTCGTACGGCATCGTCATCTTGCAGCCGCCCGCCCGGGCGCTGAAGTGGGCCTCGTGCCGCCCCGAAGGAATCCTTCGCGCGCGTAGTCGCGAGCATCGCGCAAGTTCGACGCGGCGGTCGGGTCGCGCCCGGTCGCCGAGCGGGGCTGGTGACGATGACCCATCTGACGATCTAGAAGCTCCGGCCGCAGCCTGCTTCGGCGGCGGCCGTTCAGTAGGAACGGCTGCATGAGCGGCCTCTCTCGGCCGACTCCGGCGCCGAAGAAGCCGGGTTACCTTTGCCCGAGCTGCAGCGAGGACTTCGCCTCCGAGGCCGCGTTCGACACGCATCGAATCGGCAAGCATGCGTACACATTCGAAGAGGGGCTGCGGGATTCGCCACCGCGCGGCTGGAAGCCTTCGCCGAAGGACCCGGTGTGGACAGCGCGCCAGGACGGGCGTCGGTGCCTGACGGTCGAGGAAATGGAAACCGGAGCGAAGGAGTTCCTCAGGAACGCCTTCGGGCGCTGGACGCTGGCCGCGACCCTCGCAAGCGCCCGCCGCGTCGCTGGGCGGTCCCCTAACCCGTCTAGCGCGGCCCCGCGGGCCGGGCGCGATGGAAGGCAACTCGCGTTGCCCGACCTAGAGGAGGGGCCGCGGTGACCGCTGACGGCGGTGTCTTCCTCTCGGGGAGGAGCTGGAGGAGCATGACTCGGTTCGACGGGGTCGAACTCCGTCTCCTCGACTCGAACCCGGCGATGGTCGAGACCGCGCTTGCGACGAGACGATCGCTGGGCCTTCCGCGAGCTTGCGGTCGCGCGGCGTGGAAGGGCAGGCAGCTCCGCTGGTAGGCCTCGGTTTCCGGTTCGGCCCGACGCCGGTGTGGGCGTTCGAGGCGCTCGCGCGCGGCGAGCTGACTGCGGACCGTTTCGTCGTCATCGCCGTCCTCTTCCACAACGCTTGGACGAAGCTCCTGCGCGCCCGGAAGCCGACGCCGACGTTGTCCCTGGGCACGCTGGCGGCAGCGATTCGTTACGGCCACGACCTTGATTCACTTTCAAGGCAGCTGCGGCGGATGCGCGCCGACGGACTGTTCGACTACCGCGTCGCCGGCACCGCGAAGAGCGGCTACAGGTACGAGTTCCTCCTCTATCCGGACGGACCGCGGCCGTCCGCCCTGCGTCCGACCTTTGATGCCCAGGCGCAGAGTGGATTAGCCGACCCGCCGGAGAGCCTGAGCGCAAGCGCCTGTCCGACTTCATCCGGTCATCGTCCGACCTCCAGCGGGGTCGCGACCCCTGGCCTGGAAACGGATGCGGCTCGTCCGCACGCCATGGTAGGTCCGACCTCCCTAGACGTTCGAGACGACAGCAAACCTCTCAGTAAGGGAGCGAAGGAGGGTGAAGCGTCTTCTTCGCGCGCACGCGCGGGCGAGGAGCAAAGTGACGAAGACCAGGAGGCGGAGCCCAATCAGCTGGCGGATGAGCAGCTTGCTTGGATCGGCACCGCGCGGTTCGGCGACGTCGTCTCCCGGTACGGCGGCCCGCGCGCTGTCGATCCTGCCGAGGCAGCCGACCCGGAGTCGAGATCG
>Ga0070731_10002109_pt1 | contig 19470 bp, 16 predicted proteins | sample Coa_R1_2_FD_66448 | JGI IMG/M metagenome (GOLD analysis project Ga0070731, IMG submission 66448) | Surface soil microbial communities from Centralia Pennsylvania, which are recovering from an underground coalmine fire - Coalmine... | ecosystem: Environmental > Terrestrial > Soil > Unclassified ... | reverse complement strand
TTCCATCAACGTCGAAGGGGCAGGCAGTTTCAGCATCGAGGTGGAGGGAACAATGACCGGCCGCGTTCCAACCGTCACCGAAGTTCGGTTGCGATTCAATGGCGGCGGGCGACCGAGCCTGGTAACCATTGACCTGCACGACATCGGATATTTCAACGGGGCCATCCGGCTTCGCAACGAAAAAGTTGCCCGCGTCAACACCCTGATTTTTCGAAGACAGCCGGGGCCGACCAAAATGGAGATTACGGTGGCGTCGGTGAAACGGAAGGGCGCCGACGACAATCTTTGGCAGGACGTCGTGGGCAGCTTGAAGGCGACCACGGTGAACCTGTTTCTCAAACCGATCGCGGTGGAACCCTCCGGAAACGAAGCGATGCTTGATTTCGGTCTCGCCCTCGCATCAGGGTCTCCGACGTTCACCTTCCCGCGCGCCAGAAACCTGAAAGCAGGCGACATCGGATCCGAGCGCAAAGCGATTGCATCCAACTGATCAAGGCGATGCGTGAAACCAATCCACCGAAGGCCGGAGACTCGACCGGCATTTCGACGGCACTGCATGGCGACCCGGAAGATGGGTGAAACACCCTATAGTACCCGCGCAGTCTCCTGCCCTATTCTCAAACCGTGACGGTCAATCTTGAAAAAAAACATCGTTGTTCGGTCAAGTTCTTCGCGGGCGCTGCCGACGCCGACGACGGCGAAAAAGCCGGAATGATGATGATGCCTGCCGTAATGCGCACCCGGTTAAGGTTCGAGGATATGACCGCTTTGTGACTCTTGATCCAAATCTTAATAAAATTTCCCCATCTGTATGAATAAATTGCCTGAAGCTCCTTGCGACCCGGCTGCCGAGCCGGATCAAAACCGGGCAACCCTGCCCCATCGCATTCTCGTGGTGGAGGACGATCGCGAACTCCGCCAGATCAATGCCAAGGTGCTGATTCACTCCGGCTATATGGCGGACGAGGCTGAGGATGGCGCCGCCGCCTGGGAGGCGCTTCAGACCTATCGCTACGATCTTCTGATCACGGACAACAACATGCCCAAACTGACAGGGATGGGGTTGATCAAGAAATTGCGTTCCGCCCGCATGGAATTGCCGGTCATCATGGCCACCGGAACCGTGCCCGCGCAGGAACTGGCCCAAAATTTGTGGCTTCAACCCGTCGCCACACTGGCAAAACCCTATACCACCGACCAGTTGCTGGATACGGTCCAGAACGTCCTGCGAACGGTGTGCTCAAAAAGCAACCATCCCCGCCGGGCCCCCAAACCCAGCGACATGGGAGCGTTCTCGGTTGAACGATACTCCGCCAGTCGCAAGCCGGAGTGGGACACCTTTTTAAGCTCAGCCAAGAACGCGACCTTCCTTTTCTCCCGCGACTACATGGACTATCACAACGACCGGTACGCCGACCATTCGTTGATGATTTTCAACGACCGGGCATTGGTTGCCGTGTTGCCAGCGAACCTCAACGCCGAAGGCGTACTGATCAGCCATGAAGGGTTGACCTATGGCGGACTCGTGGTCTCCCGAGACGCGACGCTGGGTGATGTGCTGGCATGCTTCCATGCAGCCTTGCATCACCTGAGCCAAAGGCATATTTCCAGACTGATTTACAAGCGGATTCCGGGTTTTTACAACACGCTGCCGGACGACGAAGTGGCCTATGCCTTGTTCCTCCTCGAGGCCCGGCTTTATCGCCGCGATTGCGCGACGGCGGTGGCGCAGGCGGACCGGCTCCCCCTCCGCCGGGACCGCAAGAGTCTGATCAAGAAAGCAATCGATTTTGGGGTCCGGATCGTCCCGGAAACATCGTTTCAGCCGTTTTGGGAACAGGTGCTGGTGCCCCAACTGGCTGCCCGGTACGGGGCCAAACCCGTGCACACCCTCGAGGAAATCACCTTGCTCGCCTCACGCTTTCCCGAACAGATCAAACAATTCTCGGCCTATTGCGGCGACGAAATTGTCGCCGGTACGACGATTTACGAGACACCGACCGTAGCGCACGCGCAGTATGCTTCGGTCACGGAAAAGGGACGCAAACTGGGGGCGCAAGCTTACCTGTTCAATTCACTGATTGAACAATACAAGGACAAGCGTTTCTTTGATTTTGGCATCTCCAACGAGAAGGAAGGCCGTGCCTTGAATCATGGCTTGCTGGAGTGGAAGGAAGGTTTTGGCGCACGTTGCTACGCGCATGATTTTTACGAGATTGCGACCGGGAATTACCCGAATCTGGAACCCGTGCTGCAGATCCGGTCCAATATCGCCTTGACGCCGCCAGGGACGGGACAGGCATCGCCTTCCGCCTCCGGCGATCGGCCCGTCCGGGCATATTTCGCGCATCCAAACGCACTTGTTGACGAAGGGGTTTTGATCGGCACAGGGACGCGAGTCTGGGCTTTCGCCCATGTTGTGGGTGGGGCGGCGATTGGAGAAGACTGTAATATTTGCGATCACACGTTCATTGAGGGAGGAGTTAAAATCGGCAATCGTGTGACGATCAAGTGCGGCGTCTTTCTCTGGGACGGCCTGACAATTGAGGATGACGTTTTCATCGGACCCAACGCCGTTTTCACGAACGATTCCCGTCCGCGCAGCAAAAAATATTTAAAAGCGCCTCTCCCCACCGTGCTGAAGGAGGGATGTGCGCTGGGAGCGGGGAGCACAACCCTTCCAGGCATCACCGTTGGGCGTTGGGCCATGGTTGGCGCCGGTTCCATTGTCACTCATGATGTCCCGGATTACGCCCTGGTGGTGGGCAGCCCGGCCCGGTGGCGTGCCTGGATTTGCCGCTGCGGAGAAAAACTTTTCCCCACCTCCGGCCGGCTTCTGGGCTGTGCCTGCGGGCGATCCTATGAGCAGCTCGCTGAAAATAAAGTGAAAGAATTTACCGTGAATGGCGGTCGCCAAAACCTGCCGGGGAACCGGATTAGGACGGACCTCAGTGAAGTCATCATCAAAAGCAACGGACACCCAGCGGCCAATGGCCGGTGAAGCCGGGTTATGCTCCGGGGCGGTCCGGTGGCAGGTATCGCGTTCCTGTCTGAAACTCCGGCCTGAACAGCAGCGGTGCCAATCATCAATTTCTTGTTAGGAAAACACCCCATGGCACCCGGACGGTTTCCAGCCGTATGCTCACGGGATGATGATCCATCACCAGAATAAGCCACCGCCGTTGGGCGGGTTCTTCGCAGTTCTTCGCGAGCGTTTACGACACCGGCGGCAGCAAAAAGCAGAAATGATGATGCGGTCTGCTGTCAACGCGCACGTGGTTGAGGTTCGAGGACAGGATAGCTCTGTGACTCCGGATCCCGACAGATTTTTCCATTCCGATGAATCAACTTCTTGAAACTCCCTGCGACAAGGCCGCCAGACCAGCCAGGAACCAATCGGACCAGCCCCACCGCATCCTGGTGGCGGAGGACGATCGCGAACTCCGCCTGGTCAACGCCATGGTGCTGGCTGACGCCGGGTACACGGTGGACATCGCCGAGGATGGCGCTGCCGCCTGGGAAGCGCTTGACGCCAAACGCTACCATCTTCTGATAACCGACAACCTCATGCCCAGGCTGCCCGGCATTGAACTGCTCAAGAAGCTCCGTTCTGCCCACATGGAGTTACCGGTCATCATGGCCACCGGAACGGTACCCACGCAGGAACTGGCCCAAAATTTGTGGCTTCAACCCGTCACCACGGTGGAAAAACCTTATACCATCGACCAGTTGTTGGACACGGTGCAAATAGTCCTGCGTGCCGCCGACAGTGCCCCGGGCAACTCGAGCCATAACCAGACTGGTGAAACCAGTTATCGGCGGATGGTCTACAGCTGCGATGCATCCGCTTCCTGGTCCCGAGTCCGGTTGACGTTCCCCCGGCCCGAACACTCGTGCCGGGGTTGAATCCATGTAAAACGCACATGGGGTGAACACCCTATGGTGGAAACGCCATTGCCTGCATATAAATAAGAAAATTATACGAAACCGCTTTTCTTTGCATGAGCGATAAGAAGACACACACGCCACAATCGAGAATGACGCTGGAAGACATTTATTTCGTCCTTTTCAGAAGGAAGTGGATGATCCTCGGCTTTTCCCTGGCCGGAATTCTGGGCGCATTGGCGGTTTGTCTGATCAAACCCCCACAGTACAAGTCCGAGGCCGAGCTTTCGCTGAGCGCGTTGGAGGCGAAGCCGATTAGTGTGCCAGGGGAGGAAACCCGGCCGATGAATGCGCCCAGCGAGGACATCATCGACACCGAGATCGATATCTTGAAAAGTCTGGATCTGGCTCAACAGGTGGTTCAAGCCCTGACCCCCGCGAAAATTCTGGCCGGTCGCGGCGGTGGCGCAGAAACCAATGATGCCACGGAAGCGGCCTATTTCATCCAAAGGAGACTGACGGTGGAGTCGGCGCTGGGCAGCAGCGTGATTCACATCACCTTCCAGCACCCCGACAAGGAAATTGTCCAGCCGGCTTTGAGTGAAATTATTGATGGTTATTTTGTAAAGCATTTCAAGATGCGGGGTGGCGGCGTATTTGGCGACTTTTTAACGAATGAAACCACCCGGTTACGCGGCGAGCTGATCCAAACGGAAAAGCAGATTCAGCAGGCGCAAAGCGAAGCGGGCGTGATCTCCACCGAAGACTCAACCGCCGCTTATTCCAGCCAAATAACAAAACTTCGCGACCAAATGTCCGGCGCCGAGGAAGAACTGGCGAAGCGTCAGGCCGCGCGGAAGGTTCTGACGGCAACCTCTGGCGAGCCGCTGGTAAGAATTTCCCCGGAACAATATGATACCTATCGGCGGATTTCCGCGCGTCTGGTCTTTCTCAACAATGAGGAGGACGATTTTTTGACACGACAGGGATTCACCGAGGAAAACGTGCTGGTCAAGGAGGTGCGCAACCAGATTGCCGATGCCCAAAAAATCAAAACCCAGCTCGAGGAAAAATATCCTCCGTTGGCCAGCGTCGCCATGCTCTTGCCGAATCCAGCCCGGGGAACAACGGGCATGCCCGACGATTTGCCGGATGACTCGATGCAGATCGCGGCGTTGAAAACAAAAATTGAATTTTTGCATTCACAGTTGAACCAGGTCTGGGCCGAGGCAACCAGTTTTAAACAGGCGGAAGCCACCATTTCCGGATTGCAACAGAAGAAAGAATCAGCCGAAGCCAACCTGAAATATTTCACCGACCACCTGGAGCGATCCCGCATTGACGATGAGTTGAACGATGGCAAGGTCTCGAACATCAGCATCATCCAATCGCCGACGCCGCCGCTGAAAGGCTGGTCGAAAAAATTCGAGAAAGCTGTGGGCGCACTGGCAGTGAGCGGCCTTCTGGCCGGACTGGCGCTGGCCTTTTTTATGGAAGTGATTCTGGACCGCTCCGTAAAGCGACCCTCGGAAATTGAAACCACGCTTGGATTGCCGCTGTTCATTTCCATTCCCGATGTGGAAAAAAACGGTTATGGAAAACGCGCCCGGCGGATTGGCGCCGGACGATTGCAGTTGAACGACACCCCCGGCCATACCAGGGGTGGAGGAACTCCGCCCGGCACGAGCATTGCCCCGTGGGATCGTGAACATCCGCTGCGCCGGTTTTACGAAGGGCTGCGTGACCGGCTGATTGTTCATTTCGAAGTGAGAAATTTGGTTCACAAGCCGAAGCTGGTGGCCGTGACGAGTTGTGGCCATGGTGTGGGCGTGAGCAGCATCGCCGCCGGGCTGGCCGCCACGCTTTCCGAAACTGGCGACGGCAACGTGCTCCTCGTCAACATCAGTGGAGACAAGGGGGCGGCCCGGCAATTTTATCGGGGCGAGCCGGGCCACAGCCTGGATCAAGTCCTGGAGACCGAGAAAAACTGCACACTCGTCAAAGCCGACCTCTACACAATGACCGAACAGACCAATGGCGACGTACTGCCGGCCAATCTGCCCAAGAAACTTTCGGCACTGATGCCCAAACTCAAGGCCAGCGAATACGACTACATCATTTTCGACATGCCGCCGGTCAACCAAACCACCGCCACCGCCCGGCTTTCCGGCCTCATGGACATGATGCTGCTCGTCATCGAAGCCGAAAAGACCAATCAGGACGTCGTTAGACGCGTCATCCAGCTGCTGGCCGAATCCAAGGCCACCGTCAACACCGTGCTTAACAAGTCCCGGAATTACATCCCGGCCAAACTAAGCCAGGAATTTCTGAACTATGTCTGAAACGGCAAAGTAGCTTCATGGGATTTGTGGAACCGCGTTTCCCGATGCATATCCCGGCAATGAGAACGGACATCTGACTTTCGGGCTTGGCGCGCCTCATCCAGTTTCGCAACGCCAACAGTGTGATCCCGTCATCAATGCCGTCCTGCATGGAGATGTCGGGCAGCAAGCGTTGCCTCCCTTTCGGAAACCCGGCCTCCAGCAGCAGCTGCGAAACGATCGAATTCCGGTAGGGTAACACCCCATAGCATTGCGAAATCGCCCGACTTATTCTCAGCCATTGGAAAAAGAGGATTCGTCCCAAGTTGAACGAAGTCATCTCAGTCAAACAACAACAAATCAACCGGGCACCGATGAACGCGCTTAATAATTTATTCCTTGAAGAACGGGCAGGCCGATCAGAGGCGAAATCCGGCCTTGGCCGGATGATGCCATCATCAATGACGGCCGAAAATCTGGTAAATGTGGAAACTAAGAATATGAATTTCCCAATCGAATTGAACCAAACGACGCACTCCCCCTCACCCAGGGCAATTCAAAACTTGAACTGGAAACGCACACTGGATGCCCTTCTCATCTTGCTGAGCCTGCCCGTCCTGATTCCGCTGGCATTGCTGGCAGCCCTGTTGATTCGCAGCGGTTCGCGCGGGCCGGTCCTGTTCAGGCAGGAACGCGTTGGTTATCGCGGGAGGCGTTTCACGTGTTTCAAGTTTCGAACCATGTTTGTGGACGCCGACACAACCACGCACCAGGGACACCTGCATCAACTGATGAATTCGAATACCCCCATGATGAAAATGGACTCACGAGGCGATGCACGCATCATTCCGTTCGGCTTGTTGCTCCGGACGTCGGGCCTGGATGAGCTGCCTCAGTTGATCAACGTGCTGTGGGGTGAAATGAGCCTGGTGGGGCCGCGTCCCTGTTTGCCTTACGAATACGACAACTATCTCCCATGGCAGAAGGAACGGTTTGGAACCGTTCCGGGTTTGACCGGGCTCTGGCAGGTGAGCGGAAAAAACAAGACCACCTTTGTGGAAATGATTCAATTGGACATCAAGTATGCGAAAGCCAAAACCCTCTGGTGGGATTTGAAAATCATTCTCATGACAATTCCAGCCTTGATCATTCAAATGTTGGAGACACGTCGGGCCAGGCAGGCATCCTCCCGCCCCATCCGCCGGATAACCGGTCATTTTAAGGGTACTACCCGGTCGCATTTCTTTACGAAGGCAGCGCTGGCCGGTGTAGTTCAGGCCAGAGATGGTGAATATGATTGGATAAGCAAAGAACCGAAATTGAATTTATAACATGGCAAAACAAATCAAAGTGGGGGTTGTCGGCTGCGGCTATTGGGGACCCAATCTGATACGCAATTTCAGGTTACTTCCCGATTGCAGCATGAAAATGATGTGTGACGTCAGTGAAAACCGTTTGGATCATCTTAAATCACTATACCCGGAGGTCGAAGGCGAGCTGAATTACCATCACATGCTTAACGGTGTCGGCCTCGACGCGGTCGTTATCGCCACGTCGGTTCGATCACATTTCCCGATGGCCAAGGCGAGCCTCCTGTCCGGCAAGCACACCTTCATCGAAAAACCCATGGCGGCCTCATCCGCGGAGTGCGAGGAGTTGATTGATATTGCCGTGGAAAAGGGATTGGTACTGATGGTGGGGCATACGTTCCTGTATTCGCCGGCGGTCAGGAAAATCAGGGAAATCGTGCAGCGCGGCGATATTGGAGAAATTCGCTACATTTGTGCCCGGCGACTGAATCTGGGACTTTTCCAGAAAGACATCAACGTGGCCTGGGATCTGGCGCCCCATGATATTGCCATTATTTTGCACATCATGGAAACGGAAGTGGTCACCATCAACTGCGCGGGCAGCGCGCATATCACACCCGGGGTGGAGGATGTGACAGCCATGTGGCTCAATTTTTCAGGGAAACGCTCAGCCATCATTCACAGCAGCTGGCTCGACCCGAGAAAAATCAGGGAAATGACCATTGTCGGCAGCAAAAAAATGATCTTCTACGACGACGTATCGCAACTCGAGAAAGTCCGGGTCTTCGATATGCGGGTTGAACGGCCGCCGCACTATGACACCTTTGCTGAATTTAATTATGCCTATCATTATGGAGACGTCCACGTTCCTTATCTCAAACACGAGGAACCGTTAAAAACCGAATGCCAGCATTTTCTGGATTGCATCAACCAGGGGACCACTCCCTTGACGGATGGTAAAAAGGGTCTTGAGCTGGTTCGCCTCCTGGAGGCGTCCTCCGAATCGTTAAAACGAGGCGGTGCCTCAATCAGTCTTGCCGCCCGAAAAACGCAACCATTGAACGTCCTGGAACCCGAAACCGGCCAGACCCATGTTGGCGGTCGGCATCGCGAAGAAGAAGACTTCGCGCCAAACCGACAGGAAGCGGCGATTGATGTTTCCGGTGCGGGCCGGACAAACCCGTCAGGTTCGACCTTGTGAATTTTCGTGGCGTCCGGGGCAAAATCTGAAATGGGGTGAAGACCCCATAGCTGCCGCAGCGTTCCCCGGCTTATATTCACAGTATGAAACATAAAAAATTTCCTCCAGGGCAGAACCAAAACCCGGCCAGCGTCTCAAGGTCGGCACCGGGTGCAAACTTCAACCAAAACGAAATTGATTTTGCGTCATCACCGGACGAAGCGGCGAGAAAGTCCTACTTCAGCCATGCGAACCAGGGTTCACGGAATGGACATGAGGTGCAGCATTGGTTGGAGGCCGAAGCGCAAATGCTCACCGAACGCAAACTCACCCGGACACACGGGTTTCACAACCGGAAGTAAAATCAAACCGGCCACCCGACTAACCACGAAGGAATTGCAATTTTATGAAAGCCTTGAACAGCGCACTCGCGGAAGCGGACGAGCCGGATGATGCCGACACGACGGATCTGTTCATCGAAATCTCACGCCGAACAGACAAGTGGTTATGGTTTGTTGAAGCTCATTCCCAAGCCACAAAATAAAAAGCCATTTTCAAGACACAAACCAAACCAGGAAACAAACGAAACACATGAAAACCAAATTCACCCTGCTGGCAATCGGCAGTTTACTGCTGCTGGCTGCGCCAGTATTGCTGGCACAAAACATCTTCACCTCCAACACCCAAACCCGGCAATCCCAAAGACCGTTTGAGGGCGAACGATTGCTGCTTCCGGCTGGCCTCAAGGAGAAGTTGAATCTCACCGATCAGCAAGCAGCCGAACTGAAGCCAATCGAGGACGACTTTGCCAACACCAGCGAGCAATATCAGATGGCCAATCAACCCCGGATTGATGCTGCTCTGGAAGCGAATCGTCAGGCGCGTGCATCGGGCGACACTGCACAAATTCAGGCGGCGCGGCAACAGTTGCAAGCTGTCTGGGCCGGTCTCCAGCCATACCGGGTGGCAGCCGTCAATAAAATCAAGCCGCTGCTGACACCAAATCAACTCACCATTTTGGAGGATCCCAAGAACCAGTGGCGTGAGAATCATGTTCATGAAGCGAACGACCCGTCGGCGAATTGAATCATAACGGCACCGATCCACCATGATCCTGCGGATACCACGGAAACAACCGGTAATTAAAAGATCATGCCAGCCTTAACCACCAAACAAATCAACGCTCACCTGAAATCCATTCCGGATTGGTCGAAACACTCGCAAACCATTTGCCGCACCTTCAAGTTTGAGGGATTCCTGATGAGCATCGCTTTTGTGCGCCGAATCGCCAAACGCGCTCAAAAAATCAATCACCATCCGGATATTGATATTCGTTTTGACCAGGTGAATTTGACGCTCACCACGCATGATGAAGGAGGAATCACCGAAAAAGATTTCTCCCTGGCCCGGCAATGCGATGTGGTTTTCTCCAGGTTTTTAGAGTCGTGATCAACCCGGATTCCAGGCCGAAACCAGACCAAGCAAGCAAAAGATATGAACACTCTCATCATTACCCGGGACCTGACCAAACAAGCCCCGCACAGCCCGCGCGATCGGATCGGCGGATTCGTCATCGCGATCCGCGCCGTTGACAAGTGCCGCGCCGGCCTGGCGGGAACGCCGGGCGAATATCACTATGATTGTCCGCTGGATAACCTGCTCTTTGGTTTCAAGGGTATCACGGGTGAACAATTTAAAACTGCCGTCCAGGCCTCGAAAGATTATGAAGACGTCGGCGCCTGGCTCCAGGCCAACGGCACGGCAAAAACACCCGTTGAAATCAAAGCCTGGTCCGATGAAATGGAAGCCGGCAGTCTGATGAAGAACCCGGAAAAGCGGGCCGATTTCATCGAAGACTGTTCCCGGCTGGGACTGAACCCACAGATGAATTCCACGTTCGACTGGCTCGAGGCGGATGACCGCGCGAGCTTCAGCCGCAAACCCGTGTAAAATCTTTTACCGTCCACGCAACCCAAAGCCGTTTCGCATAATGAGAATCGAATCCCGCCGGAGAATTCACACTTTGGCTCTGGCGGTCCTGTCGTTGTACCTCCCGCTGTTCGCCCATGGGCAGGAGACCGCCGGCGGCTTTACCAATGCGCCGGCGGCGGACTTGCCGCGCCGAAGTCAGACAGCGTCGGAAATGGTGGTGCTTCCCCCATCCGTCCCCGACCCACTCGAACCGCTGAACCGGGTGATGTGGGGCTTCAACAAGGCCCTGATGACCGGGGTCATCAAGCCGACAAGCAAGGTTTATCGGTTTGTTGTCGTGAAACCGGTCCGGACCGGAATTGGAAATTTTGGCCGGAACCTTACGTACCCGGGACGATTGATCAACAATCTGCTCCAGGGCAAGTGGCGCGGTGCGCGCGATGAATCCTATCGGTTTGCCTGCAACACCACCGTCGGGGTGGCCGGGTTTTGGGATGTGGCCAGCAAATGGAAAATTCCAAAATCGGACGCGGATTTTGGCCAGACGTTCGGCCAATGGGGCTGGAAGCCGGAGTGCTTTTTAATGCTGCCGGTTTATGGCCCGAGCAGCGAACGGGATACCATTGGCCTGGTGGCCGACACAGCGGCCAATCCGCTGCTCTATATCGCACCTTACGACTTCGTCGCGGCAAATCCGCTGACCTATCTCGGCCCGTACTCTTATTGCGCCTACGCCGTGATGTATAACGATCTTGCCGACTCCGTGGACGAATATGTGCGCTTCAGCAAGGCCGAAATGGACCCGTATTCCGAGATTCAATACGCCTGGACCTTCGAACGGGAGAACCGGGTGGCGGATTTCCAGGTGAAAGGAAAACAGGACGCCGCCTCGCTGGAAACCCTCGAATCCGTCTTTTTCACCTTCAAAGACCCTGAATTCCCGGACCGGAGCAAGACCCGGGCGGTTCTGATTCCGGCAACGGGCCGGAAATTAAAATTCACGTTCTGGTTGCAGCCGGGCAAGGCGAACGTCGTTTACATCGTTCCAGGGCTGGGCTCGCATCGGCTGGCCGAGACCTCCATCGCCCTGGCCGAACTGGCTTATGACAACGGCTTCTCCGCCGTGATCGTCAGCAGCCCATTCAACTATGAGTTCATGGAACACGCTTCGACGGCGGCGATGCCGGCTTATCTGCCGGTGGACGGTCAGGACCTGCACGTTGCGCTCACCGAAATTGATCGCCACCTGCACGCGCTGTATCCGAACCGGTTGGGCAACCGGGCGTTGATGGGTTATTCCATGGGTGCATTTGAATCCGTGTACATTGCGGCCACCGGACCAACGAATCAGTTTTACGTCGTGACGAAGGGGCGGGTTGTGCGCTTTCTTGAGGGGAAACAGGGCGTAAAAGAAGTGAGCGTTGCCCCCGTCACGAATCAGTTGCCGCTGATTAAATTTGACCGGGTTGTCGCCATCAACACCCCCATTCGCATGGCGTATGGGATTTCCAAACTGGACGAATTTTATCGGGCGCCCCTGAAATGGCCGGAGACCAACCGGACCGACGACATCGAAAACACCTTTCTCAAGGTGGCCGCCTTGAGCAAACTTTCCCTCACACCACGATCCACCCTGCCATTCAACGCCATCGAATCCAGGTTTCTCATCGGCCTGACGTTTCGATTCATCCTGCGGGATGTTATTTACAGCAGCCAGCAGCGGAACAATCAAGGCGTTCTGCATCACCCGGTCTGGAATTGGCGGCGCGAACCGGTGTATCGGGAAATCCTTCAGTATTCCTACCAGGACTATTTTGAGAAGTTTGTGATCCCGTATTATCAGGTCCGCGGCCTGGCTTCGCCGGTGGCAAAAACGCTGGAGACGGCCGACGATCTGCGGACGTATGCCGCCAGTCTGCACGCCGACCCGGACATCCGCGTCATCGTCAATCAAAACGATTTTCTCCTGACGGACGAAGACCTGGCCTGGCTTCACGCCACGTTTGACCCGGAACGATTGACGGTCTTCCCGCAAGGCGGTCACCTGGGAAATCTTTCCAATCCGATGGTGCAAAAGGCCATTCTGGCAGCGCTTACCCCCATGAGACCGCCCGATCCCAAACCCGAAGCTCCACCGAAGAATTTATACCCGTGAAATTCCGGCTTCCGCGACCGTCGCCGCCGCTGTGTGACTCGAAGAACGTAGGGTTATACCCCATGGAGAAGTTCCCGCCCATCGCATAAGGTCACCCCAGAAAGCGATATGAACCAAATTATGAAAAAATTCCTGTTTTTGACCGGCATCGTCTCCCTGCTCTCCACCACCGGATGTATTTTTCCGGAAGGCGGACGTGGCGGGCGCGCGCGATACGAACATCATGACGCCGTCGTGGTGGGACCTCCGGCAGTGGTTGTGCGCGCCCCGGAAGTGGTGTTGCGCCCGCCGGAAGTCATCGTACGGTAGTTTGCGTTCGTGATAAGTTCCGACCGACGGGTGGCAAGCCGGCTCATTCTGAGCCGGCCCGGGACTCATCGGATCCGAACTTTCAGGAACACCGCGTGTGTTTTGTTTCAAGCAAATGAATCCATTCGTACACCATCCGACAACCAATCACCAAGACCAGGGCTTTCACGAAGCGGCATGTGGTCTGAATAAGCATCAACACAAAATTCCCCTGGCCGTCAAAATTGCCGGCACCTGCTTCCTCGTCGTTCTGGTTCCGATTTATCTGCACACCTATGGGCCCACAAACTTCCTATGGTTCTGTGACGCCGCACTCCTTCTCACGGTGACGGGCATGTGGCTGGAAAGCTCCCTGCTCATCAGCATGTGTGCCGTCGGTATTCTGCTTCCGCAATGTCTCTGGCTCATGGACTTCGGGAGCAATTTGCTTGGGTTTCATTTTCTGAACCTGACCAGCTATATGTTTGACCACCAGCTGCCACTTTTCACGCGCGGACTTTCGCTGTTTCATGGCTGGCTGCCCTTGTTGCTCGTCTGGCTCCTGGTCCGCCTGGGCTACGACAAACGGGCTTTGTCGGCCTGGATGGTTTTGGCCGCAGGGTTGGTGTTCGTCTGCTACTTTTTTACCCCGCCCGCCGGCACCCATCTGGCGAACCGCAACATCCCCGTCAACATCAACTATGTTTACGGGTTCAACAACCGGCAGCCGCAAACCTGGGCAAACCAAAACCTCTATGCCCTGCTGTGGCTTGGCGCCCTGGGACTTTTCGCCTTTCTCCCAACCCACCTGGCCTTAAGCAGAATCTTCGCCGCGACGCGCCGGCCGGCCTGAAACTCCCCGTTCGATTTCCTTGATCATTTCCGCCAGCCCGAATGGGCCTAATTCATAAATGCTGTTAGGGTATTTTAAGAATAAAATGGAGCCAATGGCCGGGATTGAACCGGCGACCGACGGTTTACGAAACCGTTGCTCTACCACTGAGCTACATTGGCTTTCGCCACTGAATTGAACTCTTGACAGGATAATAAGTTTTTCGGCTGCAAAAGCAACTTTGTTTCCATTCCGAAATCGCCTTTGAACCCATCCACGCTTAAATGGGATTGAAGACTTCCAGCGCGGTGCTGACGCCGGCCACCAGCGCCTGGACGCGGGTGGACAGCGGAAAATCGGATGGCGCTTCGAGCGTGTACCCTTGCCGTGACTTGTGCACGATCAGATAAAATGCCTCGGCCCATTGCGGGCGCGTGCGGGGGTCGAGGTTCGGCCGGATGATGCCGTTTTGGGCCGGCCGGTCTTCAATGATTTCCGACCGGTCAATCGGACAAACTTTTTGGACGGCTTCAATTATCTTTTCCGCCAGTGACGGCCGGCCGTCGGGATTCTGTTCATAGAGATAAAAGCCGTGCGACTCCCAGTCTTCGTGCAGGCAGAGATACAGGTCGATCGGTGGCTGGCGCTCCAGCCAGGCAATGTGCGCAAGGACCTCGGCGGATTGGGTATTCCGATAATCCCGGTTCAGGTCAATGCCGCCAGGGTTCTCGCGCCGGTTCAAGGTAAAACCGGTTGGATTCAAACACGGCAAAAGAAAGATTTCCAGGTTCTCCGGCCAGCGGTTCTCTTGAACCAGTCGCAAGGCCGCCAGCGGCCCGGCCGGTTCGTCCCCATGGATGCCAGTGCTTAAATAAATGCGGGGCGCGAGACGCGCGGCGCGAATCGGAGGGCGATGGAGGGCGGGCAGGTTGAATTCCCCCTGCTTTCCAAACGTTTCGGCAGTCCAGCCGAGTGGCAACGCCGTGGCTTCGATCTCGCGCAGCACGGCGCGAATGTCAATTGTTTCACCGTGGTAACCGCCGTGATTTTTGCCCAGCCGCTCCATTTGTGACCATCAAACTGCCACTGCTTCGGTCACCTTGCCCACTTCGCCACAGGCGCAGCCGGCTTCCGCCTGATCGGAGAACCCGTGCTTGTCCCAGCTCGGATCCAGGCCGAGGTCCTTGAGCATCTGGAGGTCCTTTTCGACAGGCTGATTGAGCGTGGTAAGGTAGTTGCCAACCATCAGGGCGCTGGCGCCGGCCATGAAAATCAGGCTTTGCGCGTCACGCAGGTTCACCGTGCGACCGCCCGCAATCATGATTTCCTGCCGTGGCAAAATAAAACGGAAGCAGGCGATGGTCTTTAGAATTTCCAGGACCGGCAGCGGCTCGTTCTTCTCAAACGGTGTGCCTTTGATGGGATTGAGGATGTTGATGGGCACGACGTTGGCACCGATTTCCTTGAGGGCAAACGCGAGGTCGCAGCGGTCTTCACGCGTTTCACCCATGCCGATGATGCCGCCGGAACAAATCTTGATGCCGGCTTGTTTCAAGTGGCCAATGGTTTCGAGGCGGTCATCATAGGTGTGTGTGGTGCAGGTTTTGGGAAAAAATCGGCGGGAACTCTCCAGGTTGTGGCCATAACACTCGACCCCCGCTTCCTTCAAACGGTCAGCGACGCGCTGGCTTTTGATGATGCCGAGTGAAACATCGGGACGGGTTTTCCCGCTGGCTTTCATTTCGCGGACCCGGTCACAAACCTCGTCCAGCATGGGGCCCTCATTCAAACCTTTCCATGCGGCGACGAGGCCGACGGCGGTGATGCCGTTTTGGCCGGCCTCCTCGGCGGCTTCCTGGACCGGTGCGGGGTCCACAAAGCCGTATCGGGGTGAGCCGGTCTGGTGGAAGGAAGACTGCGCGCAAAAACTGCAATTTTCCGAGCACGCGCCGGCCTTGGCGTTAACGATGGAGCAGAGATGTATTTTGTTGCCCTTGAAATGTTCACGGATCCGGTTCGCCCAGGACAGCAAATCAAAAATGTCGGCGCTGCTTTCGATGTGAAAGAGCCCCAACGCCTCGGATCGGGTAATTTCACCGCCGCCCAAAATCCGCTGTCCCAATCCGGCGACCGGCACCGGGTTGGCGGCGTCAACTGACTTCGTCATCATGATTGACAACGTAGCAGGAGAGACGACAGATGCAAGCGGGGATTGCCCGGAACCGGCCGGCCTGGAACCGGGATATTACTCGACTACTTTACCGAGAATATCCTGGCGCGGAACCGCCCCAAAATAACGGCTGTCCATGCTGTTGTTGCGGTTATCGCCCATGACAAAATATTTGTCGCCGAAGCTGACGAATTCATTCCCATTTCGATCGTAGGCATAGGTGGGCGTGCCCGGCAGAAGATACGGTTCGCGCAACAAACGGCCATCAATGTAAACCCGGCCATTCTTGAGACAAACCGATTGACCGGGAACCGCAATGATCCGCTTGACCAAAAGCATATTGTCCTGGGGATCCCTGACGGCCACGATGTCGTCCTGGCGCGGCTCACTTACCAGGTAGCTATAACGATCCAACCAATAATGTCCCGAATTTATCAGTGTGGGGTACATACTGTCACCGACGACCTGGACCGATTGAATGACGAACCGGCTGATCAGCAAATAACTGACGGTGGACAGCGACAAGATCATTACCAAACTCCAGCACTGACGAAAAAACCACGGCCACGAAATTCGTAAACGCCAGATTTTCAAATAGAACGCCACATCTCTGAAGAACTTCTTTAAGGCGAGGTACGTCATACTCACGTTCCCAGTGTACCAATTTTATACATTCATGCAAGTGAAAAACGGGGGAACTTGCAACCGCAACGAACATCCTTTGTTTAACGATAAAAGTGATAAATTAGCCCGCCATTACAAATGGTTTGGTGGTCAGGCGACCAGCTTTTTGGCAAATTAATGGACACCCGACTGCTCGCCCAGATAGCTGGCCAGTGAGGTGATTTGCATGTCTGACAATGGGCCGCCGTCAATAGTCGAGAACGCCGGCATCAATGAGCCTGGCTTGCCATGGGCAATCCAGATACGCCAAAATTCAAAATTGGTCGGTGTTTTGAGCGCATGTAAATCCGGCACCATGGTGGCACGATGATCCCCCTCATGACAAATGGCGCAATCAGCCTCGTAAAGTGCCTGGCCATATTTGCCCTCTCCGCGCTGGACGTGACAAGTCACGCAATCCCCTTTGAAAACAGCCTGCCGGTCGGCAACGGCAATTTTAACATTCTGCATGCGTTCGGCCTCAGACATCCTTGGCATCACGAAGGGAAGAATGGTGATTTTGAGCTGTAGCGTTTTGAAGCCCTGGTCGGTATAGACAGTCAGGCCCTTGTATAAGGTGCCGGTGGCATTGAAAAGGTTCACGGTCGCCTCGATCTGGCCATTGGTACCCGGGGCCAGGGTCCATGGCAACGGCGGCAACTTCGCCGTAGTGCAGCCGCAGGACGGATGCACACTCAAAATAACGACGGGGTTGCTGGACACGTTGGTAAAACTGAAAACAAAATCCGCCGCCCGGGCGTTCGCGTCGACATTTCTTTCTTTTGATTCACCATCCCAGGCAAGCACGCCGTCCGGCAACAGCCCTGACGCGTTCGCCAGGGTCGGCACATACACCGGTGACGTCGTTACCACGGTATTGGTGGCGGCCAGCAAGCCGATGCCGGGGAGAATGACCCCCAACATTCCGCAAATAAATCGACGGCTCAATTTCATCATGGCGCCAAAGGCTAGGCAGTTTGAGCCCTTTTGACGAGCAGGAAATCCACAAGGTGACCGCTCACGGTTCCATCCGGTTCAGTGCGCTGAGCACGGCGCGCACCGAGGCCAGCTCGATATTTGTGTCCACCCCCGCGCCCCAACGTGACTTGCCATCGGCAGATTTGATTTGAATGTAGGCAATCGCCGCCGCCGCCTCGCCGGAACTCAAGGCATGCTCGCTGTAGGCGGCGATTTCAAATCGCGGCACGCCGATTTTCCCAAACCCGTGAACCAGGGCGGCCAACGGGCCGTTGCCCTGGCCGGCCAGTTCAACCGACTTCCCGTCATGCATCAATTTCGCCCGACAGCGAACGGTGCCGTTTTTACTCTCGGTTTCAAATTTCTTGAGCTGCCACGGCACGGCGCGCTCGATGTATTCCTTCCAGAACATCTGCTTCAATTCCGCGCCGCTCACTTCGCGGCCGAGCTGGTCCACGGCGTCGTTGGCAATCGGGCCAAACTCGCGTTGCATGTCCTTGGGCAATTCGATGCCGAACTGGCTTTCCAACAGATAGGCCACACCGCCTTTGCCGGACTGGCTGTTGACCCGGATGACTTCCCGGTATTCACGCCCGATGTCCGCCGGATCGATCGTGAGATACGGGACGTCCCAATGCGTGCGCCCGTTTTCCTTCCATTCATTCAACCCTTTGCGGATGGCATCCTGATGCGAACCGCTGAACGCGGTGAAAACCAGTTCGCCCGCGTAAGGCTGGCGCGGCGGCACCGTCATGCCCGTGCAGCGCTCGTAAACCTCGATGATGGAATTGAGGTCCGTGAAATCGAGCTGGGGATCAATACCCTGCTGGTAAAGGTTCAATGCCACGGTGACGATGTCGAGGTTGCCCGTGCGTTCACCGTTGCCGAACAGCGTGCCTTCGACGCGGTCTGCGCCGGCCAGCAAGCCCAATTCGGTGGCCGCCACCCCGGTATAGCGGTCGTTGTGCGTGTGCAAGCTGACGATGAGCGCGTCGCGGTTCTTGATGTTCCGGCAAATCCATTCGATCTGGTCGGCATAAACATTCGGCATCGCAACTTCCACCGTGTCCGGCAAATTCAGAATCATCTTCCGTTTCGACGTCGGCTGCCAGACCGCCATGACGGCTTCGGAAATTTCCCGGGCGAATTCCACTTCCGTGGCACTGAAACTTTCCGGCGAATACTGGAGCATGACCTCCGTGCCCTTGAGCCGGGGCAGACGTTCCTTGATCCAGGTCGCGCCGCGCACGGCCACCTGAATGATTTGCGCCTTCGACATGCCAAAAACAACCCGGCGCTGGGCGGGCGAAGTGGAGTTATAAAGATGAATGATGGCTTTCTTCGCGCCGGCGAGCGATTCCACGGTGCGTTCGATCAAATCCTCGCGCGCCTGCACGAGCACCTGGAGCCACACATCATCCGGCGCGCGGTTTTCCTCGATGAGCCGGCGATTGAACGCAAACTCGGTGTTCGAGGCGGACGGGAAACCGATTTCGATTTCCTTGAATCCGATTTTCACGAGCGTCTGGAAGAGTTCAAGTTTCTGGCTGACGTTCATGGGCACGGCGAGCGCCTGGTTGCCATCACGCAAATCCACGCTGCACCAGCGTGGCGCCCGGGTGAGAACGCGGTTGGGCCATTGCCGGTCGGGCAAGGCGACCGGCGGGAACGGACGGTATTTTTTCGATGCTGGTTTGTGCATGTTCTTCTTTAGTTGTGGCGGCAGCGCTTCCGTTTGGCAAAACAAAAACCCCAC
>Ga0070731_10002108_pt1 | contig 19475 bp, 16 predicted proteins | sample Coa_R1_2_FD_66448 | JGI IMG/M metagenome (GOLD analysis project Ga0070731, IMG submission 66448) | Surface soil microbial communities from Centralia Pennsylvania, which are recovering from an underground coalmine fire - Coalmine... | ecosystem: Environmental > Terrestrial > Soil > Unclassified ... | reverse complement strand
TCGCGAAGACCATCCCCTTGAAGACGCCGCTCCAGTCGCCGACCGCGTGATGCGGATTGAACGGCTGCAGGTTCAGGTCGCCCGCGTTCGAGAACATCATCCATAGCGCGAGCGCGGCGAAGATCGCGATCTCGAACCCGCCGAGGATCACGCCGGCCGTCGTCGAGAGGCGGATGTCGCGGTACGTGAGCAGGAACACGATCACCGTCATCAGCACGACCCAGACCCACCACTGGCCGCTGTAGCGCCAGCCGATCGAGTTCGAGAAGACGTCGCTCATCGCCCAGCCGAACTCGAGATAGAGGAACGGCGCCACGAGCGGCTGGAAGAGGATGAAGAGCCACGCGACGAGGAAGCCGGCCCACGGCCCGAGCGTCCTGCCGGCATACGTGTACATGCCGCCCGCCGACGGGAACAGCTTCGCGAGCTGCCCGATCGCGGTGGCCGCGCAGATGCAGGCGATCAGCGCGAGCCCGACCGAGAGCGGGAGCGCCTGCCGGGCCTGCGGCACCGAGATGAAGATCGAATACGCCACGGCGGCTGCAGGCGCCATGTGCGTGATCGACTGGAACAAGACTTGCGGCAGGCCGATCGAGTGCTCGCGCAGATGCTCGAACCGCCCACCGGTCGCCGAAGCGGCTTCCATACGCACTCCTTTCGGGAATGACGCGATGCGGCGAGTGTCGCGCACTCGCCGGACGCTGGGCAAGCCCGGGAGCCTCTAGCGCCAGGGCGGGGGATTGTGGACCCAGCGGCCGGCGACCATCGTCGCGACCACCTGCACCTCCTCGATGTCTCCCTCGAAGGGATCCCGGTCCAGCACGACGAGATCGGCGGCCCGGCCGGGAAGGAGCGTTCCCCGCGTGCGCTCGTCGTGGGAGAGCCACGCGGGTGCGACGCACGTCGCGTGCAGCGCCTGGTCGAGTGTCACGCGCTGGTCCTCGCGCCAGTGCTTCAGCACTCCGGCGACGACGCCGGCCCAGGGGTCGAGCTCCTCGACCGGTGCGTCGGAGCCGTTTGCGACGAGCGCCCCGGAGTCGACGAGCGAGCGGTACGAGTAGGCGCCCTCCAGGCGGTCCGGCCAGAAGCGCTTCGCGAGGTCTTCGTCCGACGGCGCATGCGTGAGCTGAACCGAGACGGCGACGCCGATCCTCGCGAAGCGGCCGACGTCCTCCGGCGTCAGACACTGCGCGTGCTCGATCCGCGGCCGCAGCCCGCGCGGCTGCCACACCTCGCGCGTCGCGTCGAACGCATCGAGCGCCTCGCGGTTCGCGCGGTCGCCGATCGCGTGCACGCCGACCGGCCACCCGATGTCCGCCGCCTCGCGGACGATCTCTGCGAGCTGCTCGCCGCTCGTGATCTGCACGCCGCTTCCGTCCGTCATCCACGCCGTCTGCGAGCCGAGCGTGCCGTCCATGAACGCCTTGAGGTAGCCGAGCCGCAGCATCGACGAGCCGGCACCGCTGCGGAGCCCGATCTCGCGCAGGTGGGGGATGTTCTCCCACGGCGTCGACTGCCACACGCGCAGCGTCAACGGCGTCTGCTGCTCGAGCTGCTGCCAGAGGCCGATCGCGCCGAGCCATCCGTCCTTGTCGTGCACGCACGTGACCCCGCGCGCGTTCGCGATCTTGGTGCCCTCGCGCATGGCGTCGACCATCTCGTCGGGTGCGTACTGGCGATAGCGGTCCTTGAACCGCCACGCCGACTCCTCGCGCAGGATCCCTGTCGGCTCGCCGTGCTCGTCGCGTTCGACGACGCCGCCCTCGACCTCGAGGTCGCCGCCTGCGAGCTCGAGCGCGGCGGTGTTGAGCCAGAGCGAGTGGTAGTCCTTCGACCACATCGCGATCGGCCGCTCGGCGTCGACCGCGTCGAGGGCCGCGCGTGTCGGCTTGCCGTCCGTCCACTCCGCGTCGCGCCATCCGTAGCCGCGCCGCGATCCGCTCTGTCGAATGCGGTCGACCGCCTCCGCGAGCGAAGCGGCGCCGTCGAGCTTCGCCTCGCGCTGCGTCATCGCCCACGTGGGGAAGTGGACGTGAGAGTCGGTGAAGCCGGGGAGGACGCAGCGGCCGCCGAGATCGACGACCTCGGGCGTCGCGAGCACGGTCTCGTGCGTTCCGATTCCCCCGGCGATGCGGTCGCCGGCGATCGCGAGCGACCGTGCGAGCGGCAGCGAGGGGTCGAGCGTGCGGATGGTCCCGTTTTCGAGGATCATGGCCCTATGTTCGATCATGTCGGTCTCAACGTGCAGGACTATCGGGCGAGCCGCGCGTTCTACGAGACGACGCTCGCGTCGGTCGGCTGGGGCGTCGTCATGGATTGGCCGGACCACGGCGTCGTCGGGTTCGGTCCGGAAGGCCGGCCCATGTTCTGGCTCCACGAGCGCGAGCCGTACGGCACCGGCACGCACGTCGCATTCACGTGCGACGATCGCGCGACCGTCGACGCGTTCCACGCCGCGGGCCTCGCCGCAGGCGCCACCGACAACGGGCAGCCGGGCGTCCGCTGGTATCACGAGAACTACTACGGGGCGTTCGTCCTCGATCCGGACGGCAACAATGTGGAGGCCGTCTGCCACAAGCCGGAATAGCGCCGTTGCCGAACAGCACCGTCTGCCTGTCGTTCGACTTCGACGCGATGTCGGTGTGGTTCGGGTTCGAGCGCACGACGCCCGCGATGCTCAACCGCGGCGAGTACGGCGCGCGGGTCGGCGTGCCGCGGATCCTCGATCTCCTCGACCGGCGCGGGATCCGCGCGACGTTCTTCGTTCCCGGTCACACCGTCGAGTCGTTTCCCGATGCGGCGCACGCGATCCTCGACCGCGGCCACGAGATCGCGCACCACTCGTACGCGCACGTCGACCCCTCGCGGCAGTCTGCAGACGAGGAGCGCGCCGACATGGAGCGCGCGCTCGCCGCGCTCGAGCGCATCGGCGTGCGGCCGCTGGGCTACCGCTCGCCGTCGCTCGACCTGTCGGATGTGACGCTCGAGCTCGTCGAGGAGCACGGGTTCGTGTACGACTCGAGCCTGATGACGGACGACTTCCGGCCGTTCCATCCGCGCATCGGCGACCGCGTCGCCCGCGAGGAGCCGCTCGTGCGCGGGCGCGAGTCGCCGCTGTGGGAGCTGCCGACGTGCTTCGAGCTCGACGACTGGCCGCACTTTCAGTTCAACTTCGACCCGCCGCGGCACGGGCTGGCGCCGCCGAGCGGAGTGCTCGAGATCTGGCGCGGCGAGCTCGAGTGGATGGACGCGAACGTCGACGGCGGGGTGATGACGGTGTGCATGCACCCGCAGGTGATCGGACGCGCGCACCGGATGGCGATGCTGGAGCGCTTCGTCGACGCGGCGTCCGCGCTCGGCGTCCGCTTTCGGACGCTCGGCGACGTCGCCGGGGCTCTCTCGTAGAATCGTTCCGCGTGGCGTGGGACGACCTGACCTCCGAACAGCGCGAGCTGCGCGACCTCGTGCGGACGCTCGCGCGGGAGCGGATCGCGCCGCGCGCCGCGGAGATCGACGCTTCGCACGAGTTCCCGTGGGACGTGGTCGAGCTCTATCGCGAGAAGGACATCTTCGGGCTCTTCTTCGACGAGTCGGTGGGAGGCCTCGGCACCGGGACGCTGGCGGCGCTCATCGCCATCGAGGAGGTGGCGAAGGTTTGTGCGACGAGCGCGCTGATCCTCACCGTGCAGGAGCTGGGCTCGCTGGGGCTCAAGCTTGCCGGCAGCGACGAGCAGAAGCAGCGCTGGCTGCCGAAGCTCGCGAGCGGCGAGTGGTTGTGCGCGTACGCGCTGACCGAGGCCGGCTCGGGCTCCGATTCGGCGGCGATGCGGTCGACGGCGACGCGCGACGGCGACTCGTACGTGCTCACCGGCTCGAAGCGCTTCATCACGAACGCGTCGGTGGCGACGGTCTACACGGTGTTCGCGAAGACGGATCCGGCCGCGGGGCACGCCGGGATCTCGGCGTTCGTCGTCGAGGCGGACGCGCCCGGTTTCGAGGTGACCCGACTCGAACCGAAGATGGGTATCGCCGGCTCGACCACGGGCGAGCTCGCGTTCGACGACTGCCGCATCCCGGCGGCCAACCTGCTCGGCGACGAGGGCGACGGGTTCAAGATCGCGATGCGCATCCTCGACCGCTCGCGCCCGGGAGTGGCCGCGCAGGCGCTCGGCATCGCGCAGGGCGCGACCGACTACGCGCTCGAGTACGCGAAGACGCGCGAGACCATGGGTAGGCCGATCGCCCAGCACCAGCTCATCCAGGCGAAGCTCGCCGACATGGAGACCGAGTGCGAGGCAGCGCGCGGGCTCCTCTACCGGTTCGGACGCATGGTCGACGAAGGCGCTGACGGCGCCGAGCTGACGAAGGCGTCGGCGATGGCGAAGCTCAAGTGCGGCGACGTCGCCATGGCGGTCACGACGGAGGCGGTGCAGATCCTCGGCGGCTACGGCTACATCAAGGAGTATCCGGTGGAGCGGTTCATGCGCGACGCGAAGATCACCCAGATCTACGAAGGCACGCAGGAGATCCAGCGGCTCGTCATCGCGCGCGAGATGCTGAAAGAGTCGCGCGCGTTCCTCCTCGCCGGGGTCGCATAGTGGAAGCCGATTTCCTCGAAGAGATCCGGCCCGGCCTCTGGACGTGGACCGGCGAGCACCCGGAGTGGACGCCGGAGATGACGTGGGGGCCCGAGGTGCGCGCGTATGCGGTGCAGATCGAGGACGAGCGGTATCTGATCGACCCGGTGCAGCCTGCGCCGCGCGCGGACGGGATCCTGCTGACGGTGCCCTGGCATCGCCGCGCGGTCGACGAGCTCGGCATCGAGGTGCTCGACGATCCGCCGCCCGGCATCGAGGTGCGGCCCGGCTACTTCCCCGAGGAGAAGGTGTACTGGCTGCCGCAGCACAAGGCGATCGTCCTCGGCGACTCGTTCATGGACGGAGACGTACCGCCGTTCGAGCTGGCGAGCGACGATCCCGACGCGTCGAATCGCCTGCGTGCGCTGCTCGAGCTCCCCTTCGAGCTCGTCCTCCCGACGCACGGCGACATCACCGACCGAGCCGGTTTCGAGGCGTCCCTCTAGCGCCCGAAGATCCCCTTTCCGTCGCCGTCGAGCGGCACCGAGGTGTGCTCGTGCTCGATCTTCCATCCGTTCGGCGTCCGCCGTAGCCCCCAAGTCATGCGGTTCGTCATCGAGCGCAGCTCCTCGCCCTCGGGCGAGACGGCGCTGAACCTGACGAACGCGTGTGCCAGCGCGACGTCGCCGCCGATCGTCTCGCGGACCTCCTGGAACTCGACCACGATCCGGTCTGTTCCGACCGAGGCGAACCATCCATCCGCCATGCGCCGCACGGCGCCGGCTCCTTCGAGCGAGAAGTTCCCCCACATGTCGAAGTTCCGTGTGTCGTCGGCGTAGAGCGCGGCGAACGCCTCGGCATCCTTCTTCCGCACGGCGGTCGTGTACGCCGCCGCCATCTCCTCGACCACCATGCTCTCCTCTCGTCGACCGAGTGTCGTTACCGTATGCGCGATGGGGCTGGACGGGATCCACCATGTCACCTGCATCACGGGCGACGCGCCGCGGAACGTCGACTATTACACCGGGACGCTCGGTCTCCGGCTCGTGAAGAAGTCGGTGAACCAGGACGACCCGACGGTCTACCACCTCTTCTACGCCGACGAGGAGGGCGATCCCGGCTCGGACATCACCTTCTTCGAGTACCCGGGCGCAGCTCCGGGACGCGCGGGTGCGGGGATGATCCACACCGTCGTCTGGCGCGTCGGCTCGGAGGAGGCCATCGACTTCTGGCGCGACCGAGTCGGGGGCGTCCCGTTCGGCGATCCCGAGGGACTGCAGCACGACCTCGTCGTCGCCGACGTCTCGGACAAGCCGCTCGTCGCCGACCATCCCGAGATCCCGCGCGAGTTCGCGCTACAGGGATTCGAGGGCGTACGCGCGTACGCACGCGACCCCGGCGCGAACGCGCCGTTCCTCGAGGCGCTCGGCTTCGTCGACGGCGAGGCGCGCGGGCCGTCGCGCGGCGGGTGGATCCGCTACGAGCAGGTCGACCGCGCGGGCGTTCCAGGCGCCGGCACCGTGCACCATGTCGCGTGGGCGTGCGGGCTGGACGAACAGGAGGAGTGGCGGCAGCGTGTGAGCGAGGCGGGCGGTCGGCCGACGCCGATCATCGACCGTTTCTGGTTCCGGTCGATCTACTTCCGCGAGCCGAACGGCGTGCTGTTCGAGATCGCGACGCTCGGACCGGGTTTCGCCACCGACGAGGATCCGGCGCACCTCGGCGAGGCCCTCATCCTCCCGCCTGCGTTCGAGCACCTGCGCGCCCAGGTCGAGCCGCTGCTCACGCCGCTGCCGAATCCGCGCGTCCGCGTGTAGCTACGGCTGCAGCGACGAGGTGTCGACCACCTCGAAGTCGCTGCCGGTGATCCGCTCGAGCGTGTGGAGGGCGTCGTTCGACCATCCCGGGCTCGGCGCGCCCGTGATGTACCAGCTCGACCCGTTGTCGGCGAGGATCATCCCGTACGTCTTCAGTGCCTGGAGCACGATCCGCGCCTGCCTCGGGAAGCCGGAGATGTCGACATCCGCCTTCAAGCGAACGCGCAGCCCCATCGGCGGCAGCGACGGGTCGTCGGACGACGACGCGTCGTGTCGCGCGGGATAGACGTACGCACTCCGCGTCCGCTCTGCGGTGAAGCGCAGCGCGTGGTCGATGACGCCGCGTGCGACCTCGTCGTACCGTGCGAGCCCGGGGAAGATCGGAAGGCCTGCCGCGTCCGCCGAGGTCCATCCCGCCGGCCGCAGGTGGTTCGAGCGCAGATCCCACGTCGCGCCCGAGCCGGCGTGCCAGCCGGTCGAGGTGCGCTCCAGTGCGAAGAGCTCGTACAGCCGGCACGAGCTGCGGTCGACGAGGATCGCGTGGTGGTCGCTGCCGCCCTCGATGTGGACGTTCTTCGGGATCGGATACGCCACGTGATCCGACTCGTCGGAGTAGTCGAAGCTCACGCGGGAGCGCGGAGTCGACTTCGAGACGACGTCGAACGGGATCCCGATCGACGTGCCGTCGTACAGCCCCGAGCCGAAGTCGGGGTGGAGGGCCGTGTCGAGGCCGATCGACGCGATGAGCTGCGCCGAGTTCGCCGCCACCGGCAGCTTGTCGACGCGCTGGTTCCACGGGTTGTTCGCCGGGAAGATCGGGCAACTCGGCGCGGCCGGCAGTCGCAGCGCCTGTGCCGACCCGCCTCCGATCAGGAGCATCAGGGCCGCGACGACCGCGATGCGCCTCATGCGGCAGGCAGGGTCACGGTGACGCGAGTCCCTTCGCCCTCGCGGCTCTCGAGATCGATCGAGCCGCCGTGCTGGTCGACGAGCGCCCGAGTGATCGCGAGCCCGAGCCCGGTCCCCGGCACCGCCAGCTCGCTCGCCGCCTTGGCGCGGAAGAAGCGCGAGAACACGTGACCCTGCTCGTCGGCGGGGATGCCGATGCCGGTATCCGACACGACGATGCGTGCGACGCCGTCGTCGCCCCGCAGCTCGACCCGGACCGACCCGCCGTCGCGGCTGAACTTCACGGCATTCGACAGCAGGTTGTCGACCACTTGCCCGATTCGGCGTTCGTCTCCGAGGATCGTCGGCACGTCATGGGCATCGATGTCCACGTGCACGTTTTTCTCACTCGCCCACGGTCGCACGCCGGCGACCTGCCGCTCCACGAGCGCCGTCAGGTCGACCGGCTCGCGCCGGAGGTCGACCCGCCGCGCCTCGATCTGCGCGACGAGGAGCAGGTCCTCGACGAGCTGGTGCAGCCGCTCGGTGCTCCGCCGGATGACGTCGAGGTACATCCGCCCGGTCTCTCCGAGGCCGTGCTCCTCTTCCTGCAGCATCTCGATGAAGCCGGAGATCGACGTCAGCGGTGTCCGCAGCTCGTGCGAGACGGTGGCGACGAATGCATCGCGCATCCGCTCGAGCTCCTTGTCGGCAGTCACCTCGCGCAGCGTCCAGATGCGCCCGACCGCGCGCCCGCGGCGGTCCTTCACCGGGGATGTGAAGCCGCGGAACACCCGTCCCGTTCCCTGCAGCTCGAACTCGTCGGTCGTCGCCTCTTCGGGAGAGTCGGCGATCTCGAGCATGCGCGTGCGGTAGCGCTCCGGCTCGGCGAGCTTGTCGGCGATGTGGAGCAGGCGCTCGGTCGCCGTGCCGGTCACGGGCAGCCCCAGCTCGAGGCCCATGCGCACGAGCGGCTCGTTGACGATGAGGATGTTCCCGTCGATGTCGGTAAGGCAGATGCCGTCGAGGGTCGCGTCGAGCAGCGCGCGCTGGCGCGCCATCGTGCTCGCCCGCTTGATCTCCGCCGTTCGGAGGAGGTTGCCGACGAACCCGGAGCCGACGCCGACCACGCACAGAACGGCGACGCGCGCGAGCGACTGTGATCCCGTCGGATGAAGTTTGTCGGCATGAGCACCGACGATCCAGAACACCGCCCCGGCGCCCGCTGCGGCGACACCGGCGGTCACACCTCCGTCGACGCCGATGAGCATCACCCACGGCGCGTAGATGATCGCGCCGAAGAGGTTCGTCGAGCTCGTCCCGAGGACGATGCCGAACGTCGCGAGGATCCCGACGGTCCCGATCCCAGCGATGACCCACCGCCTGCCGAGAAGCGCCCGGCTCACGGCAGCGCGACCGGCGGATAGGCGGCGCGCACCGTGTCGATGAAGGCCGCCATCCGCTCGGCGAGAGCGGGGTCGACGATCTCGAGGACGTTCTCCGCGTTCAGCTCGCCCGAGTGCGAGAGGTTGAAGCTGCCGACGAAGACGATGTCGTCGGCGACCGTCACCTTGGCGTGCATGTAGTCATGCACGGACCCGGGCGCGTACGGCGTCGAATTCTTCCCGGCGAACGAGGCGCGCGTCAGCACCGTGCGCAGCAGCGGCATCTTCCACGTTGCGTTGCCGTTCTGCTCCCATTGGCGCAGCACCTCGAGCACCTGCGTGCGGTCGACGATGCCTGCGACGTCGACCTTCCCGTCGCAGACGACCTGAGCGAGCGTCGCGAGGATCGGCGCCGACGAGAGGACGGGCGATGCGATGCGCACGCGCCGCGCCGCGGTCCCGATCGCCTTCGCGATGCGGTGTGCGAGCCGGTCGCCGCGCCCGGGACAGAACCACGCCCGCACCGTCGTGCCCGATATTTGGAAGGGAGCCGTGTCGACGCGGCCGCTGTGCTGCACGTCGCGCCGGGTCCAGAGCTGCTCGAAGTCGACGGCGTAGTGCGCCGCGAGCTCCGTGGAGTCGGCGGTGAGAACGACGTTCTCCTCGCGCGTCCACGAGTCGGCGGTCCAGTTCGTCGAGCCGGTCCACACGGACGCGCCGTCGCGGACGACGTACTTGTGGTGCATCAGATCGGGAACGCCGGGGATGGCGGCGGTCGGGAACGGGAACGCCTCGATCACGTCGGGATCGGTCTTGGGCGGCGCCGGCACCGGGATCGTGCCGGGATGGTCGACGTTGTATGCGAGGCGGACGGCGACGCCGCGCTCGTGTGCGGCCCGAAGCGCCCCGCCGACAACCGCGTCGAGGTCGTCGGGGAGGTGGAAGTCGTAGACCGCGATGTCGAGCGTGTGCTGCGCCGCGGCGAGGAACCCGGCGAGCGCGTTCGCGGTGTCGGCGGCCGGCTGGCCGCCGTCGGTCAGCGTCCGGACTTCGATCGGAGCTTGGCCTTGTACTCGCGCTTCGCGGCCTGGTAGTCGACGAGCGCCTGTGCGGAGTCGACGTCGCCGAGCGTGGGGTGATTCGGCGCGACCTCGCGCGCGACGTCCACGTCGAACCGCTTCGCGAGCACGGCGGTCATGCTCCGCACCTTCATGTCGCCGAAGCCCGGCAGCGCGCCGAGGCGCGTCTTCAGGTCGGCGCCGTCCTTCGCATCCGTCCACACGCGCGCCGCGTCGCCGCCGTACTCGTCGGCGACATATTGCGCGAGGTCGTGCACGCGCTCCGCCATCGTGCCGGGGAAGCGGTGGACGGCAGGCTTCTCCCGGAACGCGGGCTCGAGGTCGATCGCCGCGAGCTTCCTCGGATCGAGCGTCCCGACCCGCTGCTTGATGCGGAGCGGCCCCTGGAACGCCTGCTGGACGGTGATCTGCTGGTCGAGCGCGAACCCGACCAGGAGCGCGAACGGGTCCTCGGCGAGGAGCTTGTTCGCCTCGTCGTCCTCCGTGAACCACAGACGGTCGGGGGCCATCGCGTGATCCTACGCCGAGGCGGCGAGGACGGCCTCGCAGCGTCGGAGGAACGGCTCTGCCCGCTCGGCGGCGAAGAAGGCGCGGGCGGGCTCGAGCTGGGACAGGTCGCCGCGCTCGGCCGCGATGAGGCGCACCCACGCCTCGCCGAACCGAACTTCGATCGCCGCGAACGCATCCGCCGTCTCGACGAAGCGCCCTCGCGCGAGCATCTCGGCGGCTCTCATCCAGACGCTTTTCGGCGGCAGGTCCGCCATCGCCAGAAACGCGTCCATGCGACCGAGATCGGCCATGACGAGCAGGAATTCGAACGTGATGTACGGGCCGAAGGACGGCGTCGCGACGATCCGGTCGACCACTCCGTCCACCTCCTCCGACCTGCCGGCGAGGAGCAGCGTCATCGCCAGCGACGACAGCACGGGCGCGATCGACTGCGGCTCGCCCGCGCGCTCCGCCTCCGCCAGCGACGCCTCGAGCAGACGGACTGCCTCCTCCGTCTCGCCGCGGGCCCCGTGGATGAAGCCGCGGATGAAGCGGATCGCCGTCGCCACCTGGGACTGCGCGAGAACGCGGCGCTCGAGATCGTCGGCGGACGCCAGGACTCCGTCCCAATCTCCCTCGAGCATGACGTCGATCAGGAGCTGCATCTCCGACCACTGCTGGGCGCTCGGAATGCCGTAGCGCGAGGCCACCGCGATGCTCTCTTCCAGCACCGCCTTTGCCTCGCGCATCCGGCTGTGCGTCGAGAGGACCGAGGCAAAGTTGTTCCGCGCGAGCGCCATCTCCATCGGCGCCTTGGCCCGGTCGGCGAGTTCGACCGCTCTCTCGAGGTCGTCGAGGGAGCCCTCGTCGTGCAGCTTGCTTCTCGCGACGCCGCGGGAGTTGAGTGCGTTCGACTGGAAGTCCTCCCGGTGAAGCTCTTCCGCCATCGCGAGCGCCTCGTTTGCGAGCTCGATCGCGTGCGCGGGATCGCCTCCGATTCCCTCCAGGCGCGCGGCCTGCGCGTACGCTCGCACACGCGCGAGGGATGTCGGGAGCGCGGCGCAGAGCTCGAGCGCACGCCCGCGGTGCGTGCGCGCCCGCTCGCCGTCGCCGGTCCACCAGGCCATCCAGGCGAGGAGCGACTCTGCCTCGGCGGCGCCTGCGATGTCGCGGCGGTCCTCGAATCCCGCCCGTGCCGCCTCGGCCGACGCGAAGTCGAACTCGTTCTCGCCGTACGCCTTGCCGCGGGCGAGGCGCAGCCTGAGGTCTGGACGGTCGTCGAGAGCGAGCGCTTCTGCAGCGAGCGCCGCTGCTGCGCTCCATGAGCTGAGCGCCGCAGCGCGCTCGGACGCCTCGGCGAGCGCGGCGGCCGCCTGCGCGCGGAACGGCGTCGGGTCGGCACCCGAGGCTTCCGCGAGGCGCAGCGCCTCCCGGTAGTGGTGTGCGAGCATCTCCGCGCGGTCCTCGCTGCGGTCCGGTGAGAGGGACTCGATCCACTCCGCTGCCGCGCAGTGGCGCTCCATGCGCCGGGCCCGCGGGATCTGTCCGTACGCCACGTCGCGCACGAGCAGGTGGAGGAATGCGTACTGCGTCTCGCCGGCGACGGCGGAGCGGCGGTCGCGGCGAATGAACTCCTTGCGCTCGAGCGCGTGCAGCACGTCCTCCGAGCCGGACTCGAGCGCGGACGGCCAGAAGACCTTGCCGAGCACGGAGGCTTCCTGCACCAGCGCCTTCTCCTCCGCCGGCAGCTGGTCGATGCGTGCCGCGATCAGTCCCTGCACCGTCTCGGGCAACGGCGCATCACCGCCGGGGCTGTCCTCGAGCATGCGGGCGAACTCGGCCGCGTACAGGGGATTGCCCTCGGCTCGGGCGAGCACGAGCTGTTGCTTCTCCGCGGGCATCACGGGCAGCAGCCGCGCCGTCGCCTCGTCCGAGAGCGCCCCGAGCGAGATCGTCGTCGCGTTGCGCTTGCCTCCACCCCAATCGGGCCGGCGGTCGAGGAGCTCCGGGCGGGCCGTCGCGAGGAGCAGCATCGGCACTCCGACCGCCCACTCGGCGAGGTAGTCGACGAAATCGAGGAGCGTGTCGTCGGCCCATTGCAGGTCCTCGAACACGAGCACGAGCGGACGCTCCTCCGCGAGCGTCTCGAAGAAGCGGCGCCAGGCCGAGAAGGCTTCGGCGCGGCGATCGCGCGACTCGTCGGTCTCCTCGGCGACGCCGACGAGCGCCTGCAGATGCGACAGGACCCATTCGTCCTCGCATGCGGCGGCGAGCTTCTCCCTCGCAGTCTGCAGGTCGTCGCTTTCGAGGATTCCCGCCTGTGCTTTCACGATCTCGCCGAGCGCCCACACGCTCCGGCTCTCGCCGTACGGCAGCGAGCGCCCCTGGCGCCACCAGTAGACGTCGGGGTCGGCGTCGAGGATCGAAAAGAGCTCGGCAACGAGCCGGCTCTTGCCGATGCCGGGGACGCCGACGAGCGTGACGAGCTGCGCCGTCTGCTCGGCCTTGCTCCGCTGGAACGCGTCGGTGAGGAGGAAGACCTCGCGGTCGCGGCCGACGAGCGCTGCGCGATGCGTCTGCTCGACGTCGGTCCCGAAGCGGGGCCGCGCCGCGACCACCCGCCACACCGGCACCGGCTTCGACTTGCCCTTCGCTTCGATCGACGGCGCCTCGACGTACTCGATCACGTGCCTCGTCGCGCGGTAGGTCGCCTCGCCGACGAGGATGCCGTTCACCGGCGCCGACGACTGCATGCGCGACGCAGTGTTGACGACGTCGCCGGAGACGAGCGCCTCCCCGGCCGCCGGATCGGCGTCGAGCGCAACGAGCACCTCGCCGGTGTTCACCGCCGTCCGCGTCTCGAGGTCGGGGACCGAGTCGCGGATCGCGAGCGCCGTCAGCACCGCGCGCACCGGATCGTCCTCGTGCGCGACCGGAGCGCCGAAGACGGCCATCACCGCGTCCCCGATGAACTTCTCGACCGTGCCGCCGCGCTGCTCGATCTGCACGCGCAGCCGTGCGTGATAGGGAGCGAGCATCGCCCGGACGTCCTCCGGATCGAGCTCCTCGGCGCGGCTCGTGAAGCCGACGAGGTCGGTGAAGAGGACGGTCACGACCTTCCGCTCCTCGCGGCCCATAGTCCGCAGAGGCTAGTCCAGGAAGGGGAGGATTTCTTCCTCGCCGCGGAGCATTCGCCCCTCGTCCGTGACGAGGACCGGGATCTCACGCGTCCCGACGGCGCGCTCCATCTCGTCGCGGTCGTCCGGCTCGCGCGGCACCTGCAGGGCGACGAAGTCGATCTGCTTGTCGGTGAGCCTCTCCCGCACCCCGCCCTCGGCGGTGGGAACGGCGCATCCTCGATCCGGGTCGTCACCGATGCTCCGGGTGCCGCTCCGAGCGAGCCTTCCTTCCATGAGGAACCCGTTTCGCAGCGAGGCGGCCGCGTTCCACTTCCTGCTGCTCACCGTGGCTGCCTTCGGCATCGTCGCCGCGGCATCCGCCGCGGGCGGGACGATCGCCGCGGCCGCCGTCTGGATCGGCGTCTCGCTCGTCGCGGTCGCGATCTACGCGCGCGGCAGGGAGAGGTCCGAGCCGGAGACGATCCCCCACGTCGGCCCCTCCGACGAGCGGCGCGTGATCGTCGTCGCGCCGATGATCGCGTCCGGGCTCCATCGGCTCGCGAACGACGTCGACCGCGAGCGGGAGCAGGCGAAGGCGCGGGCAGCCGCGGTCGTGGCCACGCTCGGCGCGCCGCACGTGCTGGCGACGAGCGCGGTCGGCGAGGACCCGGTGGCCGCCGTCGGCGACGCGCTTCGCACGTTCGGCGGCGACGAGATCGTCGTGCTCGCCGGCGACGACGGCCTCGTCGAGCACCTGCGCGAGCACTACGCCCTGCCGGTCACGCAGATCACCGGCTGACAACTACCCTCTCCATATGGAGACGCTCGAGGTCTTCTCGGCGGCGACGCGGGCCTGGTTCGAGCGAGAGTTCCCTGCGCCGACGCCTGCGCAGGCGCAGGGCTGGCCGGCGATCGCATCGGGGAGGCACACGCTCATCCAGGCGCCGACGGGCTCCGGCAAGACGCTCGCAGCGTTCCTGTACGCGATCGACCGCCTGACCCCGACACCGGGCGCCGGGCTGCGCGTCCTCTACGTCTCGCCGCTGAAAGCGCTCAACTACGACGTCGAGCGCAACCTGCGCGGGCCGCTCGCCGGGCTGCAGTCGCAGCTGCGCGTCGCGGTCCGCACGGGCGACACACCGCAGAAAGAGCGCCGGCAGATGCTGCGGGAGGCGCCCGACATCCTCATCACCACGCCCGAGTCGCTCTTCCTGCTCCTGACGTCGCAGGCGCGCGACCTGCTGCGGACGGTGGACACGGTGATCGTCGACGAGGTGCACGCCGTCGCCGGGACGAAGCGCGGCGCGCACCTCGCGCTCTCGCTCGAGCGGCTCGAGCGCCTGAGCGGCGGCTTCCAGCGTGTCGGGCTGTCGGCGACGCAGCGACCGCTGGAGGAGATCGGCGGCTTCGTCTCCGGCGGCCGGCCGATCGAGCTCGTCGACGCCGGCGTCGCCAAGGAGCTCGACCTCGAGGTCGTCGTCCCGCTCGAGGACATGCGCGAGCCGAGCGAGCAATCGTCGATCTGGCCGTCGATCTATCCGGCGCTGCTCGAGCTCGTGCGCGCGCACCGCTCGACGATCGTCTTCGTCAACAACCGGCGTCTCGCCGAGCGGCTGGCGCTGCGGCTGAACGAGCAGGCGGAAGAGGAGGTCGCGCGTGCGCACCACGGCTCGCTCGCGCGCGAGCAGCGCACCGTCATCGAGGAGGACCTGAAGGCGGGGCGCATCCCGTGCCTCGTCGCGACCTCGTCGCTCGAGCTCGGGATCGACATGGGCGCCGTCGATCTCGTCGTGCAGGTGGAGTCGCCGAAGTCGGTCGCGCGCGGGCTGCAGCGCATCGGCCGAGCCGGCCACACGCTCGACGCGGTGTCGAAGGGCCGCATCTTCCCGAAGTTCCGCGCCGACCTGCTCGAGTCGGCGGTCGTCGTGCAGCGGATGGAGGCGGGGCAGATCGAGGAGACGCAGATCCCGCGCAACCCGCTCGACGTGCTCGCGCAGCAGGTCGTCGCCATCTGCGCCGACGAGGAGATCGAGGTGGCGGAGCTGCACCGGCTCGCGCGCGGCGCGTATCCGTTCGCGGACCTTTCACTCGCCCAGCTCGAGAACGTGCTCGACATGCTCGCCGGCCGCTATCCGTCGGACGAGTTCGCGGAGCTGCGCCCGCGCATCGTCTGGGACCGCACGGCCGGCGTCGTGCGCGGACGCGAGGGGGCACGGCGACTCGCGGTCACGAACGCGGGGACCATCCCGGACCGCGGTCTCTTCGGCGTGTTCGTCTCCGACGGCGGGGGCCGCGTCGGCGAGCTCGACGAGGAGATGGTGTACGAGGCGCGCGCCGGCCAGGTGATCGTGCTCGGCGCGTCGTCGTGGCGCATCGACGAGATCACCCGCGACCGCGTGCTCGTGTCCCCCGCGCCCGGCGTCCCCGGCGCGGTGCCGTTCTGGAAGGGCGAGGGCGTCGGCCGGCCCTACGAGCTCGGCGCTGCGATCGGGAAGTTCTCGCGGGAGCTGCTCGCGCGGAGCGATCCGAGGATCGACGGCCTCGATGACCGTGCGGCGTGGAACCTGCTCGAGTTCCTGCGCGAGCAGGAGCGCGCGACCGGCGTCGTCCCGTCCGACCGCACGGTCGTCGTCGAGCGCTTCCGCGACGAGATCGGCGACTGGCGCATCTGCATCCTCACGCCGTTCGGCGGCCGCGTGCACGCGCCGTGGGCGATGGCCGCCGGTGCGCGCCTACGCGAGTCGCTCGGCGTCGAGGTGCAGTCGATCTGGTCCGACGACGGCATCGCGTTCCATCTGCCGGACGCGGACGCGCCGCCGGCGACCGACCAGCTGCTGCTCGCGCCGGACGAGCTCGACGAGCTCGTCATCGCCGAGGTGGGGCAGACTGCGCTCTTCGGCGCGCGCTTCCGCGAGAACGCGGCGCGCGCGCTGCTCATCCCGCGGCGCCGCCCGGGCGAGCGGACGCCGCTGTGGCAGCAGCGGCTCAAGGCGCAGGGCCTGCTGCAGGTCGCGCGCAAGTACGCGAGCTTCCCCATCGTCCTCGAGACGTACCGCGAGTGCATGAACGACGTGTTCGACCTGCCGGCGCTGAAGAAGCTCCTGCACGGGCTGCGCACGCGCGAGATCGACCTCGTCGACGTCGAGACGTCGAGTGCGTCGCCGTTCGCGTCGTCGCTGCTCTTCGACTACATCGCGACCTACATGTACGAGGACGACACTCCGCCGGCGGAGCGGCGTGCACAAGCGCTGTCGCTGGATCGCGACCTTCTACGCGAGCTCCTGGGGCAGGAGGAGCTGCGCGAGCTCATCGACGTGGACGCGCTGGCGGAGGTGGAGGCGTCGCTGCGGCCGAAGCCGCGCAACGCCGACGAGCTGCACGACCTGCTGCGGCTGCGCGGTCACCAGTTCGAGTTCGATCCCGGATTCGCGGAGACGCTCGTGCGCGAGCGGCGGGCATTCCGGTTCGGCGGTGCGTTGGCTGCGGCGGAGGATGCGGGCCGCTATCGCGACGCGTTGGGAGTCATGCCGCCGTCGGGCCTGCCGGACGCGTTCCTCGGAGGCGGGCCGGACTCGCTGCGGCAGCTCGTCCGGCGGTTCGCACGCGGCCGCGGGCCGTTCACGACCGCGGAGGCGAACGCGGCGTTCGGCGTGGACGTGGAGGAGGAGCTGCGCGGGCTCGAGGGCGACGACGAGCTCGTCCGCGGCGAGCTCCGTCCCGGCGGTGTCGAGCGCGAATGGTGCGATCCCGACGTGCTGCGGCGGCTGCGGCGCGCGTCGCTGGCTGCGCTTCGCCGTGAGGTCGAGCCGACGGAGCAGGCGGCGTTCGGCCGGTTCCTGCCGAACTGGCACGGCATCGACCGGCGCGCGTCGCTCCGCGAGGCGCTCGTGCCGCTGCAGGCGCTGCCGCTGCCGGTGTCGCTGTGGGAGTCGGAGGTGCTGCCGCGCCGCGTGCCGCAATACCGGACGGAGCAGCTCGATGCGCTGTGCGCGTCCGGCGAGCTCGTCTGGGCCGGCGCCGGGCTCGACCGCGTGGCCGTCTTCTTCCGCGACGATGCGGGGCTCCTCGGGCCGCCGCCGGCGGCTCCGGCGCCGGAGGGCGGCGAGCACGACGCCATCCGCGCAGCCCTTGCCGGCAGCGCGCTCTTCTGGTCCGACTTCGGCACCGAGGACCTGTTGCCGGCCCTCTGGGACCTCGTCTGGGCGGGCGAGGTCACGAACGACGCCTGGCAACCCCTCCGGGCCACGTCCCGCTATCACACGCCCCGGTACCAGGTACCGTCACAAAAGCGTCACGGAAGGCGCTTCTCCCGGACCCGGGCGGGCGGGGCGACCGCGACGCAGGGACGATGGTCCCTCGCGGCCGGCCTCTTCGCCGGCGAGCGCGATCCACGCGCACTCGCGGAGCTCCTCCTCGAGCGGCAGGGGATCGTCACGCGCGACGGCGTGCGTAGCGAGGGCATTCCCGGCGGGTACGGCGCCGTGTACCAGCAGCTGCGTGCGCTCGAGACGCTCGGCACGTGCCGCCGCGGCTACTTCGTCGAGAGGCTCGGCGGCGCGCAGTTCGCTCTCGGCGGCGCCGTCGAGCGGCTGCGCGAGCTCCGGCCGCGCGAGGACGAGGAGCCGGAGGCGCTCGTGCTCGCCGCCGCCGACCCGGCCCAGCCGTACGGGGCGGCGCTGCCGTGGCCGAAACGGTCCGGGTCGCGCGCCGCTCGCGTCGCCGGCGCGCACGTCGTCCTCCTCGGCGGAGAGGCGGCGCTCTTCGTCGAACGGGGCGGCCGCTCGCTCGTCCCGCTTCGCGACCCGGAGGACGAGTGGCTCCGCGTGGCGCTCGCTGCGCTCGTCGCGCACGTGAAGCGCGGCGGCGCCAAACGCCTCGCGGTCGAGCGGTTCGACGGCGAACCCGTCGTCGACACGGCGGCGTTGCAGCTACTCGTCGAGGCCGGCTTTCTCGCCGGTCCACGGCGCGCCGTCCTCCGTGCGTAATTCGTGACGCTCTTGTGACGGTACCTGGTACCGGTCTCTGATCAGCTGCGGGGGAGGATGAGGTCGAACCGTGTCCCCCACGGGCCCGGCTGGTAGTAGAGGTCGCCGCCGTGGGCGTTTGCGTACGCCTTCGCGATCGCGAGGCCGAGGCCGGTGCCGCCGCTCTCGCCGCCGTGCTCGAACCGCTCGAAGAGCCGCGGCACGAGCTCCTCGGGAACGCCTCGGCCCGCGTCGGCGACCGTGATGCGCACGTGACGGTCGCGCTGCTCCGCGTCGACATGAACCGGCGGGGCGCCGTGCTGCCGCGCATTCGCGATGAGATTCGACACGACGCGATCGATGACGAGCGGATCGGCGACCACGGCGAGCCCCGGGTCGACGAGGACGACGACGTCGGGACTCCCCCTCGCGATGTCGCGCAGCGTCTTCTCGAGGACGAGCGGCTGCGGCTGCACCGCGATCGCGCGGGCGTCGAGCCGCGACAGGTCGAGGAGCTGCTCGATGAGCCGCCGCAGCCGGTCGCTCTGGACCCACGCCGTCTCCTCGAGCTCGCTGCGCACGTCCTCCGAAAGCTCGTCGCCGCGTGCTCGGAGCGTCGTCAGCAGCCCGTACACGCTCGTCGCCGGCGTGCGCAGCTCGTGCGACGCGATCGCGACGAAGTTCAGCTTCATCTGATCGAGGCGCACCATCTCCTCGTGCACGCGCGCCTTCTCGATGGCGAGAGCCGCGCGCTCGCCGACGAGCTGCAGCAGCTCGACGTCCTCACTGTCGAAGCTGTGCAGCTCGAGCGTCCCGACGTGGAGGACGCCGATCACCTCGCCACGGACGATGAGCGGCACGCCGAGCATCGACCTGATCCCCTTCTGTCGGAGAATCGGGTTGAGGACGTCCGCGTAGTCGAGGTTCGGGAGGACGATCGGTCGCCGTTCGGCCGCGACGCGTCCTGCGAATCCGCCGCCGACGGGGATGCGCACCCCCTGCTCGACCTCCTCCTCGATCCCGAGCGCCGCACGCGCGACGAGCTCGTCCCGCTCGACGTCGAGGAGGAGCACCGCGCAGGTGTCGACACCGAGCACGTCGCGAGTCCGCTCGAGCAGCGCCTGCAGCAGATCCTCGAGCTCGAGGTGCGCGAGCGC
>Ga0070731_10002107_pt1 | contig 19480 bp, 19 predicted proteins | sample Coa_R1_2_FD_66448 | JGI IMG/M metagenome (GOLD analysis project Ga0070731, IMG submission 66448) | Surface soil microbial communities from Centralia Pennsylvania, which are recovering from an underground coalmine fire - Coalmine... | ecosystem: Environmental > Terrestrial > Soil > Unclassified ... | reverse complement strand
GCTTCTTCGAACCTTTTCCTGGTACGGCTCAGGCCTACGGGATGGACCAGCATCACCCGCGAAGTGCTGCAGCGTTTCGGAAGCGAGGGCAAGGGCGAGATGACTCTGGGCTCTTTGCTCGCCTCTCAGCGCCTTCCTTATCTTCACCCTGATTATCCATTGGAGATGGCGCTTCGCTACGTCGACCAAACCTCGCTGCTGCCCGTAGTCAGCCGGGCAGACTTGCGAAAGCTGGAGGGCGTGATTTCGAGTGAGGATGTCCTCGCAAAGTATCGCGTGGTCGTACAGTAGGCCACAAGCGTGGCCTGGAGCGGGTAGCGCGTTGGCAAAGAGTGTAATAGCTATCGCCAAGGAAGTAAGACGGAACCGACGTACCATCTGAGCCCTCGTGCGATGTTCGCGACAGCATACTCACGCGTTGCCCGTTCTCGCAATCCTGCCGCTTGGCCCTTACGATTCTGGCTCGCCACTATGCTCGGGATTTCCGCCCGGCTCCGGAAAATCTGTATCAGACGACTTCAGCAGGGGGTCCTGGTCGCGATGGCCAAGCTGGCCTGCAAGCGAAGTATTACCGTGCTCATTCTGGTCGGATTCAACTGCGCCCTTCCCGCAATCTTCATCCCGATGGGCCTTGCGCCTGTTTGCCGGTTTCTTTGTCTGTGGCATTTGCATTCTCCTCAATTGAATGGCATGCACCTGAGAGGGTATCTTTCAAGTTCTAGGCGCAACATGGGGAATGTGGTGTATATAGGAAGGGAAGTTCCTATAGTCTAACGCGGGGGCGGTATGAAACGCTGGTTTGTAGTTCTTCTGGTTGTTCTATTTTGTGCGTTCAATCTCAATGCCGCAAAGCATCACCATCATCGCGCTACAAAACATCATTCCCATCACGCCAAACGGCATCCGCAGCATCGCCGCACTTACTAGCTTTGGCACACACGCTATTCGGATTGCTGTTTTGCTGTCGTGCCGGTGGTAGCGGCGCCCATCTTGCGCAATTTTTCCTTCGCCTGCAGCGCCTCATTGCTTCGCGGATAGCGCTGAATCACATGGCGCAGCTCTGCGACTCCATCATCTTTCTGTCCAAGTTCGATCAGAGCCAGTCCTTTTTTCAGATCCGATGAAGGTGCTTTGTTGCCGGTTGGAAAATTCTGCAATACCTGGTCGTAGTTCTTGATTGCTCCCTGATAATCGCCCTGCTTGAATTCAATTTCTGCCAGGTAAAAGTATGAATTCCCGGCAAGGTCCGTATTCGGATAAAACTTGACGTAGTCGGAAAATTCCTGCTTCGCCAGATCGTTGTTCCCCGCGTTGTAATCTCGCAGGGCATTGTTATAGAGGACATCCGGTGGAGGAGCTTGTGCCAACGCTTGCTGCTGTGCTTGCTGAGCTGCTGAGCTTGCGGCCTGATTCTGCTGAGACGCCTGTACGTCATCCAGTTGCTTCCCAACTTTCGCGAGACGGGCTTTTAATTCATCCAATGAATCGTTGAGCGCCTGGATCTGGCCGGACAGCTGCTCCACCTTGCCACTATTGTCGGTCTGTAACTTTTCCAGGCTGTTCTGCAGCGCAGTCATGGCAGCAGTGACTTTGTTCATGCTGTCGGTATTTTGGTCCATCAGGTTCTTCATCACGCCCATGCGCTCGTCGAATGACTGCTGCATGTGCGTCATCTGGTCCTGCAAGGCTTGCACCTGGGTTTGCAGTTGAATCATTTCTTTACTCACACCCCAGGCTGCAGGCGTAGTCAGTGACAAGCTCGTTAGAACCACCGCCAGGCTCAGGTATTTCAAGGTTTTCATCGTCTATTCCCGTGGAAACAAAGGTTTAGGTCAGAAGCGCAGGCAAATGCGTTTGCCTGCAGAACTCTGCTTTTCAGGATAACGCGTTGGAACACAAATGTCTTGCCCGGGTGAGACACTGACCGACGCCGGCCAGACACGTCCGAGAGAGTAGAAGGTACGGAGCGCTCAGGCTCCGTACCCCATCCTCCTACTTCCCATAAACGAAGTGATCACGGCGATTCTGCAGCCAGCACTGTTCGTTGTGCTCAGTGCAGAACGGCTTTTCTTTGCCGTAGCTGATGGTTTTAACATTGCTTCCGCTGACACCCGCCTGGACCAAAGCATTCCTAACCGCATTTGCGCGGCTATCGCCCAAGGCAAGGTTGTACTCCGTTGAGCCACGCTCATCGCAGTGTCCTTCGACCGTGAACTGCAGGTTCGGATGCGCCTTGAGGAAATCGGCATCTCCCTGAACTGCAGCTTGCTGATCCGGGCGAAGATCGGACTTGTCGTAATCGAAGTAGATGTCCTTGATGTTCTGCGCGAACATCTCCTCTTCGCTGGGCGTTGCAGCCGGAGGCGGCGGAGGTGGCGAGGTCACAGTTATCCGCGCCGTTGCCGTCTGTGTTCCACCCGGTCCCTTCGCAGTCAGCGTGTAAGTGGTGGAATCGGTCGGCGTCACCTGCTGCGACCCCGTCGGTTGCACTGCACCGATACCATCGATGCTGACGTCGGTTGCATTGCTCGTCTCCCAGTTCAGCGTGGTCGATTGACCCTTCTCAATGCTGTTGGGATTAGCGGTCAAAGAGGCTGTCGGTGCGGCCGGCGGAGGCGGCGGTGGCGGAGGCGGCGGGGGTGCGGTTTTCTTGTGACAAGCGCCCAGAAACATAACAGCGCTCAATGCAAATATCAGCGTGATCCACTTCAGTTGTTGCTGCTTCACTTTTCCTCCCTTGAAAAATGGCGCGCAAAAAAGCGCGTCTCGAATTCGAGCGGTCTATCCCCAATCAAAAGAGCGTTCATTCAGACCTAAAAAGTACTAAGAGTGACAAAACCCAATCTACTACTTCCAACTCCAATTCGGTTGTGTATTACTACCGGTGACTGTTAGTGGTTTTTGGTTCGTCCCATCGGCCAGCATCGTCCAGATTTGCTCGCTGCCCGAACGATTGGACTGAAACACAATGTGACGTCCGTCAGGGGACCAACTCGGAAAATCGTTTCGGCCGGCCTGATGCGTTAATTGAACAAATCTCTTGCCAACAATGTCCATGATGTAGATGTCGTCACCGCCCAAGATCCCCGGGCCGTAGTGCCGGATCCAGGAAAATAGTAAGAATTGTCCGTTCGGCGACCATGCCGGCGACACCGCATAACCTTCCTCGGTAATTCGTTGAATGTTCGTGCCGTCGCTTTCCATGGTGTAGATCTGTGGCAAACCTGTGCGGCCGCTAACCCAGGCAATCTGCGCCCCAGTTTTTGGATTCCAAACCGGAGAAACATCAGGGCCTTTCACATCCGTAAGGCGCTTGATGTTTCCGCCCGATTGATCCACCACATAAATCTCGGGATCGCCGGTGCGGGACGACGAAAACGCAATCCTGCCCCCATCCGCCGACCAGGCCGGCGACAGATTCGTCCCTCCAAAGCGCGGAAAAGAAAGCAGCCGGTTCAAGTCCATGGAGTACATCAAAATCTGCCATCCGCCCTTTGTGAGGGAACTGAAAGCCAGACGCGATCCGTCGGGCGAAATTCGCGGCGAAAGCGAGATTGTGTTCAGATGCGTGATCTGGTGCTGGCTCTCTCCGTCATAGTCCATCGCCCAAATTTCTTTGTGGCCGGTCCTATTGCTAACAAAGTAAATTTGGGTCTCCGCAATTCCTGGAATGCCACCGCCAAGACGAAAAATAATTTCGTCGGCGAATTTGTGAGCGGTAACCCGGGCGGCCTCAGGAGTAGCTGCGTCGGTGTATTGTTTGCCGAGAACCTGCGGCGATGTGACGTTCTTCACGTCATACAGCCAGCCCTGCACGACCATGCTGTTGGCGTTAACGCCAAGATTTCCGAAAGCCAGCATGGCAGCATTTGTCGGCTGATTGTTCCACGCCTCAAACTTCACTTCTGCGGGATTTCCGGGAACCTCGACAGGATAGAAGCTCTTCGAGACCAGATCAAAAATGCCGGCATTATCCAAATCACTCCACAGCGTTGCATTAAACACTCGGAGCAGATCGCCGTTCTTCGGATCTTGATTGGAAGCTTTGAAATCTGGAACCGCGAGCCGAATTCTTTCTACCCCCAAACCGGTTCCGGTTTTAATCCAGTCCTGGGCTGCGGCCGCGGCGAGTAAAGCTACAAGGACAAGTGCGAAGACGGTAACGATGCGTCCAATGAATCGTCTGTTGGTCGTTATTAAATTATGACCGAGCAAGCGCCTTCCGCGACCAGAAACCTGAGAATTTAACGTCAACTCATCCCCTTTTAGAACCGGTTAAATGGCATTTATCTCTTGTAATCGAACCAGAACTCCACCGAGACTTTGCTACCCGGGTAATCGGATGGCAAAGGTCCAAAAGTATCGATCCGGGCTAACGCGCGCACCGCCGATTGATCCAGCGAAGGCACTCCGCTGGATTGCTCAACCTGAATGTTGGTAGGCCTCCCATCCCGGTGGATGTCGAACGTCACATAAACCCGGCGCGCATCGGTGACGTTAGGGTCTACCTCGTACTTCAACCAGTTTTCCGATACTTTTTGTTGCACTACCCGAACGTACCAGGCATAGCGATTGCCAAAATCCCCACCGCCGCCGGTAAATCCAAATCCGCCCTTCGCCCCGTTTGCGCTGAACACGCCATAAGGACCGCTCACCGGCCCACCTTCGCCGAAGGGCACAACATTGTTAGCTTCCTCTACGGGTTCGGGTTGCGGTTCGGGTTTGCGCTGGGTAGCCGTGGCCTTCGGCTTCGGTTTTGTTTTTGCGTTCTTGTCCGGAATTGGAATCGCTTCCGGTTCTTCTTCCTTCGGCTTCGGTTGGGACTGGCTCAAGCCCTTGGATTCATTTGCGACGATATTCTGGGTTTGCTGCGGATTTGCCGGAAGTGGAATAGTGCTGACCAGCGTCACTCCCATGGCATCTCCCCCGCCACCGGAACCCCATCCCGAGCCACTCCGACCGGGTCCAAAAAAACCGTAGAGCAGGATCGCTCCCGTAACCGCGAGGTGTAGCCCCACCGACCACGCGAGATTGTGGCCCCAACGATCATGTTCAAAAAAAATTTCAGCGTTGGCTTCCATGGCTTGCCAATGGCTGGGTCACGATGCTGACGTTCGTTATTCCCGACTGCTTGACTGCGTCCATCACGGTAGCAAATGCGCCAAACGGCACATCCTCATCGGCACGAATGAAAATCGATTGATTCCGTGGATCGCGGATTCTTTGCCGAAGTTGTGACGCAATCTGGTTAATGTTGATGGGATTGTTTCCCAGAAAGACACGCTGTTGTTTGTCAATACTGATCACCAGCCGCTCTTCGGTGATTTCCTTCACCGTTCGGGTATGCGGAACGTTAACCTCGATGCCGGATTGCAGCACCGGCGCCGTCACCATAAAAATGATCAGCAGCACGAGCACTACGTCTACCAACGGCGTGATGTTGATGTCGGAGAGAGAAGTTTGTGTGCGCCCATTGGCAGCCGTAAACGCCATTACCGCCGCACCTCCGGTTCCAGCGTCCGGTAATTCGTTGCTGCCGGGACTTGGGGCTGTGCACGGTCTACGGCATTGAGCATTTCGAGGGCGAAGTCATCTCCGCGGGCGGCGAAGTTCCGGATGGAATTACCAATCAGGTTATATGCGATTACCGCTGGAATTGCCGCCACTAAACCCGCGGCTGTGGTGATCAATGCTTCCGAGATTCCCGGAGCGACGGCCCGCAGTGTGGCTGCGCCTGCTGTTCCAAGCCCGTGAAAAGCATCAATAATGCCCCACACGGTGCCGAACAGGCCAACAAACGGCGTAACCGCTCCTGTGATCGCGAGCCAAGGCAGGTTACGCTCGAAGCGCGTTAACTCCTCCGAGGACGCGATCTGCATTGCGCGCTGAATCGCAGTCGGATTTCTCACCACTCCGCTCGATACCGCACCCTGCCGACGGTACTCCTCAAAACCTCCCTCGAATACCGCAACCAGAGGGCTGGGGCGAAACTGGTCGGCAACCGCACCGATGTCGGTTAACCGCTGCGCTTTGCGAAAGGCGCGGAGGAATCGCCCGCTCTGAACCCGAGCTCGCCGTAACAAGCTCCATTTTGAGAGAATGATCGCCCAGGAGAGCACGCTGAAAATCAGCAAAATCAAGAGAACGACTTTAGCGACCGCACCGGTCTCTCCCACGAGGTCGACGATTTCGCCGCCCACCAGGACTGTAAGCAATAAGGACAATTGCATGGTTAGGAGAACGCCTTTCGCGATTATAGACGAATCACCTTAGGTTGCTTTGCATGTGCACCTTGAGCATTAACAGGTTTTCCCTGTAGATAGCGCGGGAGGCGAAGTCGTCATCTAAAGCGCCGGTGGAAAGTTTGGTTGTGCAGCTGCACGAATAGCTGACATTCATAAAAAAGGAGCCGCTCATGGCACATTTTGGTACTTTGCGAGACTTCCGTTTCTCCGATTCGCAGGCTGCTGCGGAAGATATTCGCGGCGCGACGGTTTATGGCCGCAAGGATGAGAAGCTGGGGAAAATTGATGATGTCATTTTCGATCACAGGAATGGCGAGATTCGCTACGTGGTCATCGACACTGGCGGGTGGCTGTCTTCCAAAAAATTCCTGGTGCCGCCTCAACAACTTCGACAGACGGCACGGCATAAGAATGACTTCGCCGTCGATCTGGACAAGAAGCAAATTGAAACTTTTCCACCGTACCAGGAAGCGGACGTTTCCTCTCAGGATCGCTGGCGGGACTATGAGAATCGCTACCAGGCCGCATGGATGAGCGGACCCGTCCAACACCGGAAAGGAAGCGATCACAACATCACCCCAACCGCAGCCGAGATGCCGCCGCAACCGGGCTCTATCGGCAGCCAGATCAGCCAGGCAGAAAACCGCAGCTTGAGTGAGCGAATCATTCCAGCTGGCACCGACGAAGTCACCATCGACAATAGTGGTGCGGGAATCGGGCCACGCTGGCTGACTTTCGAGAGTCGCTTGCGGCAATCTCATCGCGATCTCACCAGCAGTTGTCCGAGTTGCACGGTGGGGTCCGCTTCCGATCGGAGCGATGAAAGCGTCGCCGATGAGCGCAAAGCCGTCTGACAATTCTGCTTTATCGCTAACCGTGTAACAGGGTTCATGTTTGAGTGTTGATTGTTGAGTGCAAGCTGTGATCTCGACAATCAACACTCGTCATTTGAAACTCAACAATTCCATTTCCGTGCTATGCTGCGCACAGCCTCTTCATCTCAGGACTGCCGGTGCTCGCGGAACTGCGGCTCGAAAACTATGCGGTCATTGACAATGTGGTCGTGGAGTTTGCTCCTGGCCTGAACTTGCTCACCGGTGAAACCGGAGCCGGAAAATCCATCCTGATTGACGCGCTTACGCTTCTTCTTGGCGCGAAAGCATCAACCGACATTATTCGCAGTGGCGCTGAGCGCTCCGTGGTGTCAGCCGTTTTTGAGCTCGATTCCACTAAGAAGGTGGCGCAGATTCTTGAGGAAAATGGGCTCGATTCCGAGGAAGCTTCCCTAATTTTGCGGCGTGAAATTGCTGCCGGTGGCAAAGGACGCGTCTTCGTTAACAATCAGCCCGCCACCGTTGCCGTCCTGCGCCAGCTCGCGCCCTATCTCGCGACGATCCATGCACAAAACGAGTCTCTAGTGTCATTTGACGCCGCCGCTCGGCTCGAACTGCTGGATGACTATGCGCGCGTCGAGTTCGCAGGTTTGGCCGAAGCTTTTACTCGCTGGACGGAAATCGGCAAACGCATTCAGGATCTTCAGCGTGATGAGCAGGATCGATTGCGCCTGTTGGATTTGTGGACTTTTCAAAAACGAGAGATCGAAGAGGCAAAACTTCAAGCCGGAGAAGATGAGCGGCTGGAAGCGGAAAAGCGCGTTTTAGCCAATGCCGAAAAGATCTACGGCGCGGCGATGAATGCTTTCGATCTGCTTTACGAAGGTCCGGCCTCAACTTCTTCCTCATTGCGTGCCGCGCAAAAGCATATAGAAGAACTGGCGCGGTATGAGCCGAAATTTCAGGAGGCCCTCGCGGCGATCGATTCCGCCCGCATCAGTGTTGAGGATGTCGGCGCGACGCTGCGCGATTACGCTGGCGGGATTCACGCTTCTCCTGAACACTTGGCCGAAATCGAGGATCGGCTGGCATTGCTCGATCGGCTCAAACGCAAGTATGGCCCTGCACTGGATGATGTGATTCGGCTGGGTGAAGAAGTCAGCCGCAAACTTTCAGAAATCGAAAACAAAGACGAAGTTCTGGCGAAACTACAACGCGAGTTGAGCGACGCCGCGCAGCGCTATCTTGCCGCGGCCCGAGTCATTTCGGAAAAACGCTACAAAGCAGCCCAGAAGCTGGAGAAGATTGTCGAAGCCGAGATCAACGATCTCGCCATGAAATCAAGTTTCCGCATCGAGATCAGCGGCACGGATGAAGAAGGGAACTGGACATCCTCAGGTTTCGACCAGGTTGTGTATCTGATTTCCACCAATCCCGGCGAGCCCATGCGGCCGCTGGAACAGATCGCCTCCGGAGGTGAGTTGTCGCGCGTAATGCTCGCGCTCAAAGCGAGTGTCGAGGCAAACAGCAAAGCTCATGTGGGGAAGGCATCCTCACCCGCCAAGCGGACGCTCGTCTTTGATGAAATCGACACCGGCATTGGTGGCCGCGCAGCGGAAGCCGTCGGCCGCCGGTTAAAAGCCCTTTCACGCGGCAATCAAGTTCTCTGCGTCACTCACTTACCGCAGATTGCTACTTTTGCCGATCACCACTATGTCATTGAAAAACGCGTATCGGGCCAGCGCACAAAAACCACGGTCCGCCTGATCGCCGGCGATGAGCGCACGGAAGAAGTAGCTCGCATGCTCAGCGGCGCCAAGCTCACCGACACCTCCCGCAAACACGCCGAGCAAATGCTCAAAGCAAACGCGTAGTACTGATCGCCGGGATGCCGCGATAGAATCGCCCGGACGGAGGTTTGTCATGCAGCGGATCGTAATATTTGCCATTTTATTCTTCAGCACGGCTTCCTTGGCTGTGAATCCCGAGCCGTACCTCCAATCTGCTCCAATACCGTTTTATCCCCCGCTCTGCCGCGCAGCTCGCATTCAGGGAGAGGTCACGGTGAACTACTCAGTCAACGAAAACGGAGATACGTACGATGTTGAAGTAGTTGGCGGCCCCAAGTTGTTGCAAGAAGCCACGCTCGATGAAGTTCGGCACTGGAAGTTTTCCTGGGAGCATCCTTGCTACTGTCACGTAAAGCGGCAAATTACTTTTGCCTACAGCTTCGGCGACTGGTTGGACGAAGAGGGCCCGAGCTCGGTGGTGAGGTGGTTTGGTAGAGGTCCGGTGGAGCGGGTGGAAGTACAAGCTGGGGGAGTGTCCGTACAAACTTCGGATCCTTAGATAGCAAGTGCCGCTATACCCACCCCGTTCGCTGCCCACATTCCCCACCCACTGCTAATCCTCGCAATTTCAGCGCCTTACGTTGACCAGGATGGTACTTTTCTATAAGCTTTACAATAAACCCATAGTGGGGAAGTGTAATCTTACAGGATTGTGATTGTGTCGAAAGAGAATGGGAAAACGCTGCTTTTATTGAAACCGCGCGGTTTTTGCGCCGGCGTAGTGCGGGCGATCGATATCGTCCGGATTGCTCTGGAGGCCTTCGGGCCCCCTATCTACGTCCGTAAAGAGATCGTCCACAATCGCTTTGTGGTCGAGGAACTCCAGGCAAAAGGAGCCATCTTCGTCGACAGCGTTGACGAGGTTCCGAACGGGGAACGCGTGATCTACAGCGCTCACGGGGTTTCGCCCGAGGTGCGCGACGCCAGCGAGAACCGTGGTTTGCGGGTCATCGATGCTACCTGTCCGCTCGTCACCAAGGTTCACGTCGAAGCCGTTAAGTTTGCCAAAGAGGGCTACTCGCTGATTCTGATCGGCCATCGCGACCATGACGAAGTTATCGGCACATTGGGCGAGGCTCCGTTGGTAACTCAGGTGGTTGGTTCGCCAGAGCAGGTGCAGTCGCTCGCGGTACCCGACCCTGATCGTGTTGCCTATCTGACACAAACGACGCTTAGTCTGGATGAGACTAAAGACATTATCTCCGCCCTGCGGAAAAAATTCCCCAACATTAAGGGTCCCGCTGCTCAGGATATTTGCTACGCCACCGAAAACCGGCAAGTAGCCGTAAAGCAAGTCGCCTCAGAGGCTGATCTGTTGCTGGTAGTTGGCTCCGATAACAGCTCCAATTCCAATCGCTTGGTCGAAGTAGCGCGTAATTTAGGCACCAGTTCGCATCTAATTGACAGCTACCGTGACATCCAGCCTGCATGGTTGGCGGACGTAAAAACCATCGCTTTGACCGCGGGGGCTTCCGCCCCGGAGTGCCTGGTGCAGGAGGCGGTAGAGTTTTTGAGCACCAAGGGCTTCGGTAACGTGAAAGAGGTGGAAGTCATGCCTGAAAACGTCCGCTTCGGATTGCCTCCCGAAATTGTGGAAGCGATTGCCGCTGCGCCCGCTGGAGCCACTGCAGACTAAGAGATTTTGCATGGACGAAACCTCCCCTACAATCCCGGTCTCGACTCCGCAGTTGCATTTCGGAAAAATTGATGATCTCGCCAGCCGCGCCGCAGCTGCTATTGACGGTGCCCGCAAGTTTCTCTTCTCCGAGCAGCACGAAGAGGGCTACTGGTGCGGCGAGTTGGAAGCCGATACCACTCTCGAATCCGATTACATCCTGCTGCACACGCTGCTCGGCACGGGTGATCCCGAACGTTTTCGGAAGTGTGCCAACTACATCCTTGCCCATCAGAATGAAGATTGCGGTTGGGGAATTTACGCGGGCGCGCCCTCGAATATCAGCGCCTCGGTCAAGGCATATCTCGGCTTGAAACTTGCCGGCTACAAGCCCGAGCATCCTGCCCTGGAGCGAGCGCGAAAGAAAATCCTCGAGCTCGGTGGTGTTACCGAGGTCAACACTTTCACCAAGATTTATCTTTGCTTTCTTGGCCAGTACGATTACGACGCCGTTCCAGCGATTCCGCCCGAGATCGTACTTTTTCCCAAGTGGTTCTGGTTCAATATTTACGAGATTTCCTCGTGGTCCCGCGCCATCCTCGTCCCGCTCTCGATCTGTTACGCCAAGAAGCCGTTCAAGAAAATCCCGGATGAGATGGCGATTGACGAGCTTTTCGTCGGGGGGCGTGACAAGTCGCGCATGCACCTGCATTGGTCGAAAAAGCTGATCTCATGGCGCAATTTCTTCCTCTTCCTGGATCGGACGGTCCATTGGTTCGAAGCTGTGCACATTCGGCCGTTACGCTCCATTGCGCTGAAACAGGCGGAAAAATGGATGTTGCAGCGTTTCGAAATGAGCGACGGCTTGGGCGCTATTTATCCCTCGATCATGAATTCCATCATTGCGTTGCGTTGCCTGGGCTACTCCGTCGACGATCCCCAGGTGATCCGGGCTTTGGATGAGTTCGAAAAGCTGGGTATTGAGGAAGAAGATACTTTCCGCATGCAGCCCTGCAAGTCGCCAGTCTGGGATACGGCATATGCCTTGTTCGCTTTAGGTGAAAGCGGAGTTCCGGCGAACGACCCGCGCATGGTGAAGTGCGCCGACTGGATTTTGCAGAAACAGGTACGCACGATTGGCGACTGGAAGGTGAACAACAAGCAGGGTCAACCCGGCGGCTGGTACTTCGAATTTAATAACGAGTTTTATCCCGACGTTGACGACAGCGCCATGGTCTGCCTTGCGCTCACCCATGCGGAGCATCCGAATGGACGCTACCAGCGCGAATCGGTCCAACGAGCCATCGACTGGATTTTCTCCATGCAGTGCAATAACGGCGGCTGGGCATCGTTTGATAAGAACAACGACAAGATGATGTTCGAGCACATCCCGTTCGCCGATCATAACGCCATGCTCGATCCTCCGACCGTCGACATCACTGGTCGCATTTTGGAAATGTTGGCGGCCTATGGATATGACAAGAACCATCCGCGAGTTAAAAAGGCGCTACGCTTTATTCGCGACGAACAGGAAAGCGATGGTTCCTGGTTCGGTCGCTGGGGTGTGAATTACATTTATGGAACCATGCTGGTGCTGCGTGGACTGGAAGCCATGGGCATCGATCACCACGAGCCGTATATCCAGCAGGCGGCAGAATGGCTTCGCATGGTGCAAAACCCTGACGGTGGCTGGGGCGAGACCTGCGGGTCGTATGACGATCCAACAACCAAGGGCGTAGGCCCGAGTACGCCCTCGCAAACAGCCTGGGCAGTCATGGGTCTGCTTTCAGCGAGTGACACACGCAGCGACTGTGTGGCGCGAGGAATTGCTTATCTGCTGCGAACCCAAAAGAAAAATGGATCGTGGGACGAGCCCTATTTCACCGGTACCGGTTTCCCGCGAGTGTTCTACCTGATGTATCACATGTACCGGGAGTATTTTCCGCTGATCGCGCTGACCACCTATCAGAAAGTAATGGCAGCGAGAGCGTAGCGAAGGGCTTTTCGATTCTTGATTTCAAGAGCACGTTTAATCGGAAATCTGGAAATCGAAAAGCGGCAATTGAAGGAGACTGATGCCAGTTCCGATATCTCAAGCCTGGACCGTTGCAAGCTACGTCCTTACCCAGAAGCTAAAAGGACGCAAGCGGTATCCGCTTGTGCTCATGCTGGAGCCGTTGTTCCGGTGCAATCTCGCATGTGCAGGTTGCGGAAAAATTCAGTATCCCGCCCACGTGCTCAAGATGCAGCTTACGCCGGAAGAATGTTTCCGGGCAGTCGATGAGTGCGGTGTTCCCACAGTTGCCATTCCGGGTGGAGAGCCGCTGCTGCATCCGCAAATCGGCGAAATTGTGGAAGGCCTGGTCGCGCGCAAGAAGTACATCTACCTGTGTACGAATGCGCTGCTGCTGAAGCAAAAAATTGATTTGTTCAAGCCGAGCAAATACCTCAGCTTTTCCGTGCACATGGACGGTCAGCGCGAGCACCATGACTTCTCAGTTTGCCTCGAAGGCGGCTATGACAAGGCTTTTGAAGGGATCAGGGAAGCCCTGAATCGTGGCTTCCGCGTCACCACCAACACCACCCTTTTCGACGGAGCCGATCCCAAGAGTGTCCGCGCGTTCTTCGATGAGATGATGAATCTTGGGGTTGAGGGCATGATGCTTTCGCCCGGTTATTCATACGAAAAAGCCCCCGACCAGAGCCATTTCCTGGGTCGTGCCCGGACCCGGCGACTGTTTCGCGGCATTTTGTCCAACCGCAAGCCGACCTGGCGGTTCAACATGTCGCCGCTTTTCCTCGAATTCTTAATGGGCAAACGAGACTATCCGTGCACACCTTGGGGTATGCCGACCTTCAACGTCTTTGGCTGGCAGAAGCCTTGTTATCTATTGCAGGACGGCTACGCGGACACATTCCAGGAATTGCTGGCCACCACCGAATGGGAACACTACGGAACCGAATCAGGCAATCCCAAGTGCGCCAACTGCATGGTGCACAGTGGATATGAAGCGTCCGCGGTGAATGACACGTTCAGTTCACTGGGTGGGCTATGGCGCACCGCCAAAGCCATATTCTCCAATCGTTACGAGGATCCCTCAGCGCTGGCTTTGCTCGAGGAGCCAGTGCGTCCCGTGCATTCATTCAATCCACTGGTCCAGATCGAAACCCCTGAGCGCGAGGAGACAGCAGTTTGAGTGGCAGGGAAGCAAGCCGTACCGGATCCGCGACTCCTGACGATCCCAACTCACTCGAGGTTGTTCCCGGAATCGAGCGCCAGAAACTGGAAGGTTGGGTTCCACCACTGGCCAGTCCTGAAGAACTTCGTGCTGCGCTGGAAGAAGCCTTTGATTACCGCGGAGATGTCCTGATCACCCGAAAAGATGGCAGCAAAGTCGAAGGCTATATTTTCGATCGCCGCAATGGATCGAATTTAACCGATTCTTACGTCCGCGTATTGCCCAAAGAGGGGGGATCGAAAACTTCGATTTCTTATGCGGATATTGCTTCATTGGCGTTCACCGGCCGCGACATGGCCGCAGGCAAGAGCTGGGAAGCGTGGGTTCGCCAATACTGGGAGAAGAAAGCCGCCGGCGAGGAGAACATCTCACTCCAGCCGGAGAAGCTGGAGTAGCAGCAATTGGCAATTAGCATTTAGTCCACCCAGATCCGCCCCCAAATGGCTAAATGCCAAATGCTAATTGCTAAATGCTCGCTTTTGTCACCGGCGCAACCGGATTTGTGGGCAGTCACGTGGCCTGCGTTTTGGCTCAGCAGGGCTCTGAACTCCGGCTGCTTGTGCGGCCAAGCAGTGACACCCGCAATATCGAGGAGCTCAAAGCGGAGCGAGTCGTTGGAGACCTGCGCGATCCTGCGTGCCTGGAAAAAGGGATTTCGGGCTGCGAAATTGTGTTCCATGTTGCCGCCGATTATCGCCTCTGGGTGCGCGATCCGGAACAGATGTTCCGCTCAAATGTAGAGGGCACGCGAGCAATTCTGAATGCGGCAAAGAAGAATAGAGTGCGGCGGGTTGTTTACACTTCCAGCGTGGCAACCATCGGGCCCGCTGCAAATAGCCACGGAGGCGGCTGGGGGGCTGATGAAGACGCACCTGTTTCCATAGCGAACATGATTGGCCCTTATAAGCGCTCGAAGTTCATGGCTGAAGAGGTGGCCTTGGAGGCAGGGCGAAGCGGGATGGATGTCGTCGTGGTGAATCCCACCACGCCAGTTGGAGAACGCGACATCAAGCCGACTCCCACGGGTCGCATCATCGTGGATTTTTTAAAGAAGAAATTTCCCGCTTACGTTGATACCGGGCTGAACTTGGTGGACGTTCAAGAATGCGCACATGGGCATATTGCAGCCTTAGAGCAGGGACGAACGGGTGAGCGGTACATCTTAGGCGGCGAGAATCTGACCCTGAAGCAGATCCTCGACAAATTAGCCGCGATCACGGGTTTGCCATCGCCGACGGTGCGGGTGCCATACGTCATGGCCTTAGCCACCGGCGTAGTAGATGAAATTGTGACCGGGCGCATTCTGGGCCGCGAACCTCGTGCCACCATCGATGCCGTACGCATGGGACGCAAAAAGATGTTCGTCAGTTCGGTCAAAGCCGAACGGGAGCTCGGATGGAAGTCGGTTTCCGTGGACGCTGCGCTTCGCCGTGCGGTGGACTGGTTCCGCGCCAATGGTTATGCCCAGAACTGATCACGCACGTGAGAGCCGACGCCTCAAGTGGTCTTAAGTTTTGTGGGGCCGGTTTTTGACCTGGCCGATTGGAGCTTAGCTTTGCAGAAAGTCAATGTGCTGCAATCCTGCAAAGTTGCCATTGTCGTTGCTCTCGAGCGAGAAGTCTGGCCGATGATTAAGGACTGGCGCCAGAGCCGAAGGCAATTCGACGGTCGCGAATTTAAATTTTACGAGAAGGACGATGTAGTTGTGATTTGCGGAGGCATGGGGCCCGAACCGGCACGGCGCGCCAGCGAGGCAATTATCAGTCTTTACCATCCGGGGATGGTGGTTTCAGCTGGGTTTGCGGGCGCGCTGGATCCGGCTCTCAAAATAGGACAAACCATCACTCCGCGTCAGCTGATTGATGCTGCTGACGGCAGCCGCAAGGATTGCGCAGATGGCGACGGCATCTTGATCACTTTCGCCGATATTGCTGATGTCGATCAAAAAGCCAAACTGGCTGCTGCGTACAGTGCTCACGCGGTGGACATGGAAGCGGCTGCGGTTGCACGAAGTGCTGAAGCCCATGAGATAAAATTTTCTGCTTGCAAAGTGATCAGCGATACCAATGACAGTGCATTACCGCCGCTCGCGCGTTTCATCACTAATGACGGAAAGTTTGATGCCCTGAAATTTCTCGGTTTCATCGCGCTCCGGCCTTGGCTGTGGGCCAAAGTGCAGCGGTTGGCCACAAATTCGCGGATCGCGGCTACGAACCTGTGCAGCATGCTTGCAGAGACGTCAAAACTCCAGACCGCAGATCGGGTTCTTACGAAATAACACATGGCAGTTGCCGATCAATTCAATGTTGTCGAAGCCGCGCGGTCAATCCCTGCCACGATGCAAGCCGCCGTATACCGCGGAATCAACGACGTCCGCGTTGAAACTGTTCCCGTCCCGCAAATTGGGTGCGGAGAGCTGCTGGTTCGTGTTCATACCTGCGGCATCTGCGGCACAGATTTGAAGAAAATTGCTACCGGTTCCCATTCGGCGCCCAGAATTTTTGGCCACGAAACCTCGGGCATCGTCGCAGCTGTTGGCTCAGGAGTGAAGAACTTTTCTCCCGGCGATCGGGTTGTTGTTTTTCATCATATCCCTTGCCGCAAATGTTTTTATTGCTTGCACAAAACCTTTGCTCAATGTGAAACCTACAAAAAAGTCGGTTGTACGGCCGGTTATGAACCCGCAGGAGGCGGATTTGCCGAATACGTGCGCGTGATGGACTGGATCGTCGATCACGGAACCGTTCGCATCCCTGACAACGTGTCGTTCGAGCAGGCCTGCTTTGTCGAGCCGGTAAACACCTGCATGAAGGGCATTCAGAATCTGCACCTCTCTCCGGCTGAAACCGTCTTCGTGATCGGGCAGGGTCCCATCGGTATCATATTGAGCGTATTGGCTCAAAGAGCAGGCGCAAGGGTGATCACTTCCGATTTACACCTACAAAGGCTTAAAATATCTAGGGTATTCGGCCTACAAAATGGGATCAATGCTTCCCGCTCCGACGGCATCAAATCGGTCAGGGAGCAGACTGAGGGACGAGGAGCTGACGCGGCCATTGTTGCGGTAGGAGGCAACAGCCTGATCCGCACGGCCATGGATGCAGTTCGTCCCGGAGGACGTGTGTTGCTCTTTGCCCAAACCGCACGCGGTGAGGCCACGATTGATCCAGCGGCCGTCTGCGTCGATGAGAAAACCCTCTTGGGTTCCTATAGCGCGTCGATCGAGCTTCAGGATGAATCCATAGGCTTTGTCATGAATCGCGAAATGGATTTCGAAAAACTCATCAGCCATCGCTTTCCTCTGTCCATGAGTGTGGAGGCTTTGCAGCTGGCGGCTCATCCGCAGCCCGATTCCATGAAAATTGTGATTCAGCCAGGCAGCAGCCGGGAAGGAAAGGTTTAGTGAACGGCAAGATGACAGCCGCCGTCCTCTATGGAAAAGAGGATGTGAAGATTGAAAAAGTCCCTATTCCCCGCGTGGGAGATGGGGAAGTGTTGGTGAAGGTCCAGGTCGCCCTGACTTGCGGCACCGATCTCAAGGTTTACCAGCGCGGATATCACGCGCGCATGATTGTTCCGCCCGCGTTATTCGGTCACGAACTGGCGGGAATTATCGAGGAAGTTGGCCCCGGCGTCCGTGGCTTCAAACGCGGGATGCGTGTAGTAGCGTTGAACTCGGCGCCATGCGGAATGTGCTTTTACTGCTCCCGTCACCAGGAAAACCTCTGCGAAGACTTGCTCTTCAACAACGGCGCTTACGCCGAGTACATTCGTATCCCGCGGCGAATTGTAGAGACCAACATGCTCGCCATTCCTCCGGATGTGAGCTACGAAGAAGCAGCCATGGTCGAGCCTCTCGCTTGCGTTCTTCGCGGTCTTCACGAAACCGGCGTAGAAATCGGCGATACCGTTGTCGTGATCGGCGGCGGCCCGATCGGGCTCATGTTCGTGCAGGTCGCAAACGCGGTCGGCTGCAAGGTCATATCGGTCGTCAAGCGCGATTCCCAGGTCGATGCTGCCAAGCACATGGGTGCGCACCAAGTCGTCCAGATCACCAAGGTCAACGACCCAGTTGATGCGGTTCACATGCTCTCACCGGAAAAACGCGGCGGCGATGTGGTCATTGAAGCTGTGGGTCGTCCTGAGGCCTGGGAGTGGGCGATTGACATGGTGCGCAAAGGCGGAACTGTGAACTTCTTCGGCGGGTGCGCAGCTGGAACAAAAGTTGCCCTGGATACCAGCCGCCTCCATTATTCCGAAATCACTCTGAAAGCGACGTTTCACCACACACCGGAAACGGTGCGCAAGGCGTTCGCCCTGATTGCAGAGAAGAAGATCCGTTCGACCGATTACATCACCGGTGAGGCGCCGCTATCGCGACTCCAGCACGTTCTCCGCCATATGCTGAACCGCAATGGCGATATCAAGACCGCGATCATCCCCGGACACTAGCCGGTACCCCTGGGAGACGGAACTGACCATGTCATCCATCGCCAGCAACGACTCCCCGAGCTTATGCTCTCCTTCGGCCTTGCGCGGTTGGGATCGCCTTCCCTCAGAATACGCAATCCCTTCGGTCGCTCCTTCTTTACCTGAGGCGCAAGAATATTGCCGTCGGCTTGCCCGGACCCATTACGAGAACTTCTCCGTAGCCACCTGGTTTCTACCGGAGCATTTGCGTCAGCATTTCTACAACGTTTATGCGTATTGCCGAATTTCCGACGATCTGGGCGATGAGGTCGGCGATCCCGAAGCGGCGCTAACGTTGCTTGATCAGTGGGAATCTGAACTTCAGGCCTGCTATTCCGCCAAGCCACATCATCCCGTCTTTGTGGCGCTTTGGGAGACAGTTCGCAAATTTGAAATTCCTCAGCAGACCTTTGCCGATCTCTTGAAAGCATTTCGCCAGGACCAAACCGTCACTCGATATCCAACTTTTGACGACCTCCTCGGGTACTGCCGCTATTCGGCAAATCCGGTCGGGCATCTTGTGCTCTATCTAGGCGGTTATCGCGATTCCGAGCGCCAGGCCCTTTCCGATTTCACCTGCACGGCTCTACAGCTCGCAAATTTCTGGCAGGACGTGAGCGTCGACTATGCGAAAGAACGTATTTATCTCCCGCTGGAAGATTTGCAGAGGTTCGGCGTCAATGAAGCCGACATTTCTTCCGAACAGAACACAGAGGCGTTTTGCGAACTGATGCGCTTCGAGGTGCAGCGCGCCCGGGAGTGGTTCCACCAAGGGTTGCCTTTGACACAAAAAGTCGATCGGGAGCTGGCAATTGATATCGAGCTCTTTAATCGTGGTGGGCAGGAGATTCTTAATGCCATCGAGCGGCAAAAGTATAAAGTCCTGGGCCGCCGGCCAGTGATTTCCAAATCCCGCAAACTGGCGCTGGTGGCCCGAGCCGCTTGGGGAAAGCTGTTATGAGTGCGGCCGTGCAGCCAGCCCCCTCAACTTTCGTTCCCACTGAATCGCAATTGGCGGTTGCCTATTCCGTCTGCCGCAGTATTGCTCGTTCAGCGGCCAAAAATTTCTACTATGCGTTTCTCGTTCTGCCTCAAGCTAAGCGTCAGGCGCTATGCGCGGTTTATGCTTTCATGCGTCACTGTGATGACCTGGCCGACGACAATTTGCTGGCCTTGCACGAGCGCCGCAAGAGAATCGCCGACTGGCTCGATGCTCTGCATCGCGCCG
>Ga0070731_10002106_pt1 | contig 19483 bp, 20 predicted proteins | sample Coa_R1_2_FD_66448 | JGI IMG/M metagenome (GOLD analysis project Ga0070731, IMG submission 66448) | Surface soil microbial communities from Centralia Pennsylvania, which are recovering from an underground coalmine fire - Coalmine... | ecosystem: Environmental > Terrestrial > Soil > Unclassified ... | reverse complement strand
AGTCCAACGCCCAGATGGAACCAAGCTGAAGATCAAGAACGTGCTCTCTGCGATCTTCTCCCACGGAGTCCGTTGGGAATTGGTGGAACGCAATCCAGTCTGCGGTCAAGGAGGAAGTCCTGGCCATCGCGGTGCTTCCACCGGCGTTCGTCAAAGCAACCGAATCTCCATTCAACGTGTGATTCTTGCTCCAGCCATCGTTCGTCAAACTCTGGAGCGGCTGGCGTTGCGAGAAGCAACGATGGCGCTCGTAGATGCAGTCACTGCCCTCCGGGCGTCAGAGTTGATCGCGCTGAAGTGGAAGGACGTTGGCTGGAAAACAGGAATCCTTCAGTCGCAGTTTGCACTGGTCGAAGGCGAGTTGAAGGAAACCAAGAGCAAGAACAATCCCCTGCCACTTGCGGAGCCGGTTCTACAGGTACTTCGCCTTTGGCGGGAAAACACGGCCTATCGATCGGACGAGGATTGGATTTTTGCCAGTCCGCATTATCACGGCAAGACTCCATACACCTATCAAATTCTCTTCCGACGACACATTCTTCCCGTCATCGAGAGAGTAGCCGGAATAAAGAGCAGCAAAGAAGCACCGATCGGATGGCACACGCTACGCCGGTCGCTCGCGACATTGCTGATCTCAAACGGCGAGAATGTGAAGGTCGCGCAGTCGCAGCTTCGTCACACAACACCAAAGATCACCCTCGAGCTTTACGCCCAAGCTGTTTCATCCGATCAGCACGAAGCGCACAAAAAGGTCGTGCAGATGGTGCTTCCAGCGGAATTCCCAGAGAGATTGAAGGCGCGGGGCGCTATCGCCACGGCGTAAAAACGAGAGTCTCGCTTGCTCTGGGTGTCCGGGGGTGTCCGAAACCAACCTTGCCGAAATCAGCTAACTGCTTTGGAATCTTGGTGAGCGCGGCAGGATTCGAACCTGCGACCCATGCCTTAAAAGGGCATTGCTCTACCAACTGAGCTACGCGCCCAACTTGTTGAAACTGTTCAATTGACCCAACTCGCCTGCTCTGAATCCTTTGCAGATTCGTTGCAGATTACGCGAGTGCGGTCATCGACGAGGCTTTCGAGTTTCTGCATCGCTTCGATCTTCTGCGAATCCTGCGTCTTGATGTAGCACCGCTGAGTCACGGAGACATCGCTGTGCCGCAGAATGCGCTGGATCGTCAGATCATCCACTCCCAACGCATGCAGATTCGTAGCGAGGCCACGCCGGAAGGCGTGGAAGCCATGCCACTCGGGACGCTTCGGGTCGCGTTGGTAGTCGTGATCCGCTCCCGCGTGATCGCCCTTTTCAAGGCCGCAAGAGCAGCGGTCAAGAGCGGGCCGAATCTGATCGTTGAGAAGGTTGTTCATGCTCAAAGGCGTGTTGTTTCTCGTCTTGAACATAATACCAGCAACGGGATTTCCGGAGGCGATCCGGTGCTGATCGAGGAACTTTTTCAGCGGAGCAATGACCGGGACGGCGGCCTTCGATTTCCTGCTCTTGGGCTCTCCGGCGATCCCCTGCCACATCGCCCGCACGACGTTCAGGTTCTCGCCGTCGTAGGACTCCCATTCCAAGCCCTCGATCTCGCCCCGGCGAAGGCCAGCGAAGGCAGCCACGGCGAGTGCTGTTCGTGAAGGCTCCGGCACGAAGGCAAGCATCGCGAGTTCCGTGTCCAGATCGTAGGCCACAGTCTCGGCTGCCTCCTGAGCGCGCGGGAGCGAGGTTTCGCGTACCGGGTTAGGGCCAGGGCGATAGTCTTGCTGAATGGCCAGCTTGAAGATCGCACTGAGAATTGATTTGAGCCGATGCAGAGTGGCTTTCTTCATCTCCGCATTCTGCCGCGCGATATCTTCGATGATCCGCTGTACTTCGGGAGTCGAGACATCGCGCAAGAGCCGGGAGCCACAGCGAGGAGCGAGAATGTGCTTCCAATAAAACTTGTAGGCATGCACCGTGCTCGCCGCGTGGCGCTTCTCAATCGAGGGATACCATACCTGCAAAACAAAACTCTCCAAAGTGAGACTTCGCTCCGGAGTGTGACGGCTGCTGTTGATTCGATCCATGAAGCGCTGTTGCTCCAACTTGACCGTCTCCGGAGGCCGCTTCATCCTGCGATGCTCTGCTGCGACGGGAGCGAGTTTCTGTGATACGCCCGGAAGGCGCACCGCCTTTCCGTCGATGATGCGAGTATCGGCGTACCGAATCCACCACCACTCGCCGACTCGCCAGACATAACCCGCTTGCTCTCTCGTTCTCATGCTTTGCTCCTGCCTTTCTTGGCTTTCGCCTGTCTGGCAAGGCCAGCGGCGCGAGCCCTCTCGACGCGTTGTTTTTTTGTGAGTCGATCTGCCGACGCTTTGCCGCCTTTCCGGCCCAACTCGGCTAGATACTCGCTCAACACCCGGTCCTTCTTCACTCTTTTTCTCCTTCTAATCCGCGCCTTTGAGCTAAGCGGCTCGGATGGAGAAAGTATCAGCTAAGCGGATGAGAAAGTAAAGAAGGAAAGCACGTCGGGCTCGCTTCCTCCGAATCTAGCGCCAGGTTCCCGTGCGGTTTACCTTAATGTTCGTGGACGCCGAGCCTCCAGTCCACGTCTCCGTGACGTTGTAATAGTCATAGGGACCTGTCACGGAAAGCGTCTGCCTTGCGGTACCGGAAGAACTGGCAAGCGGTGACGGCGTGCAGGTTCCTCCGCGCATGCAACCCGAGATTGTGAGCGTCAAGGAGGCCGGAGCATTGTTGACCACAATTTCGAATTGATTGGACACGGTTCCGAGGAGGTCTTGGAATCTGACAGTTTGGCCCGACGCCGTGAACGTCGCCGAGTCCACCTCTTTGGCGCTGCTCAGTTGCTTCGGCCCGGTTGGACCTTGCTGGGCGAAGGAAGCGACAGCAATCAACAAGACGCAGAAGATGCGCGCGATAGTCTTCATGTTTCCTCCAAAGATCAAGTGAGTTCCTTAACTCCAAACGTCGCCGCATTCAGATTCCCCGTGAGCCAACCCGATGCGGTGTGGGGATCAACGTCGAGAAAATCGACCCAATACTGGTAATTGTTGCCCAGCGATTCAGGCGGGCTCTGCTCGGTCGTCGCTCCGGAGATGCAGACTTGCGCCACTTGGCGAGTGCCCGCATCGTCCTTTCGAAGATACGAGAGATGAGCGACTCCAAGCACGGCTCCCGTCAAAGTGAGAGCGGTGTGAGCGAAATCGGAGATATCGCCGGGGGTAGCGTCAGAAAGATAAGCAACGTCGCCGTTGGGCCGCGTTCCGGTTTGATTGATTCCGATCTGCGTGATGGCTTGGAAGTTTGCGCTCCCGGTCGTATCAGCCACGCCGGAGGGATTCACCAGAGTCAACGAAGTAGCTGAGGAGGCAACACAGATGAAGCCGTTGGCTCCGGAGTTATTTACTGCGTTCGCGAAGCCGCTCGTGACGAAGTTGTAGCCGACATAAGCGTTGGACCCTCCTCCCGTGATTGTCCCTGTGAACACTTGGTTGCCGCCCGATGCCGCCGCGACCGATGTGATCGAGAACGGTCCAACGTTCTGTGCCCAGGCGCTATGCGATCCCGGCCCATCGGGATAAAGCTCTACGACCTTCAGGTCACCTTGAAGCCCCGTTGCTCCGTAATTGTTCACTGTACCTGCGTGAGTCTCTGTGACGGTCGTGAGATACGAGAAGCTTAGAGTCGTAGCCGTGGAGCCCGTACAAATTGCTCCAACGGGATTGTTCGCGCCGTTCGTGAATCCAGTGATCGTGAACTTGTACCCGACGTAAGCATTCCCGGCACCTCCGGTGATCGTTCCTGAGAAGTTGCCCGCGTTGTCCACGGATGTGAGCGTGAAGGGCGCAGCAGCGGCTCCGCCGTCGAGCACATAGAAATCCTTGGCGTATGCCGAGGAACTTCCGGGCGCTTGAAGAATGGCAGCCGCCGCGAACGGCGCGGTCGTAGCGTCCGTAACACCCGTTGCACTGAGGACGGTGACGCCATTGATGCGGGCGATGCAAGTCCCCGCGCCAGTTGTCGAGAAGATCGCCTCGAACTCCACGTAAGTCCAAGCATTGATCGGAATCGTCGCCGCGCTGAAACCCGAGATGATCGTGCCATTCCGCGTGAAAAAAAGCTGGCCCGTGCCGTTCATGCGAAGATCGCATTGATTATTGCCCGATTGATCCGTGAAAACGATGACCTGCCCGCCAGCGATTGCAGTGAGGTAGATTCTCAACCCGGCAGCAAGTGATTGGAAGTTTCCGCCAAGGTTCGGTGTGCCATAGTTCGGAGAACCGATTCCGGAGAAGATTGCATAGGTGTCACCACCCCCCGCTGGCGCGCTGCTTGTGATGCTGCCATTGTGGGAAATCGAGATTCCGGAGGCTCCGCCTCCTACTGAAGCCAAGAAGTTTCCGCCCGACATCATGAATCGAAAGGCCATTTATCCCCCTACTGACCAAAATTCCGCTGAGCGGAAAAAGCGAGGCGCGGCAGTGGGAGGCTGCTCCCAAAGGACTCTCCGCGTCCCCGCAAGGTGCACCGTTGAGGCGAGCAATGACACTCGGGAAACGGCACACTAAACTCACGCGCGAGCCGCCAGCGCCTTCTCGAAGGCCTTGGCGTAGATTGTCACGAGCGCTCGCTTGCCAGCCGCCTCCGCGTTGCGCGCCGCTCCCGCGAGGGCGTCCTTCTCGCCCTGAGACAAGCCTGAAGGGCGACTAGCCTTCCCCTCAGAAGGCCAGTGGGTGCCGCCAGCGTTTGCATCCACCGTTGGCAGAGGGCGAGCCTGCATGTTGCCCGCCATCGGACGAGGCAGGTTCCAAAGCCAAGGCATTGTCGGATAGAGCGCCTTCATCTGCTCCCGGAACCGATCAATCAAACCGTGCTGGCCGCCCGGCATCGTGTCGAGTAGAGTCTCCGTGTCCAAGAGCTCCACATTCACCTCTGGCTGTGGAAAAAACTGGGAAGAGATCGGACCAGTTTTTGCGAGGTCGCTTCCCGCTGAGGCGAAGCGCTCTGTTGGATCGGCAATTTCCGTTGAAAGCTTCCGCATCAGTTCTGCATTTTCATCTTTGAAAGTCTTGAACATTTCTGTCCTCCGGTGAAGCGAATTTGTTATGGTTCGCGTGCTACGGTCTCATTCCGTTCCAACGTCGCTGGGCCGATTGTGCTGCATTCATCGCAAGCTGCCGATTACTTTCGCATCGGTACTTGCGGCCACGTAGTTGTGTCAGACCATTGAGAAGCTGCCGCTCTGCCGCATCGCGCGCATCGACGGCTTGATTCGTCTGCTCGATAAGACCACGGGTCGCGACAAACTCTTCGCGGTCCGCTTTCTCGTTCTCGATACGGGTTTGTTCCGCCGTGGCATTGTAAAAATCGGCCCGCAGCTCAGCGACCACACGCTCCCGAGTGCGCTTAGAAGCCGTCAGTCCGATGATGCGGTCGTTTGCCAATCGAATCGCCTCGTCGAATTTCCCCGGATCGCCCTTCTTGCCGAGCGCCAACAGCTTGCATTCATCAACGCGGGCAACTTGTGTGGCGGCCAGTTTGTCGCTTTCCTCGACGATCTGATCCTCCACCGCTTTGAGAGCCCGCTCCGCCTCTGTCAGCCGTTCGCGGGCCTCCCTCACCATTTTCGTAACTGCCTCACTGCCCATCACTGCCATTGTTGCCATCTTGGTTTTCTCCCTTAGAATCCGAGTTTTCCCAACAAGAAATCGAGCGGGCTGCTTTGCCGCTTAGCTGCGAGCATCACTGGCTCAGGCAGCGGCAGATCAGGAGTCCTACTGTCCCAGCCACACACACAGCGGCTCCAGCCGTCGTATTTCGCGATGGCCGAGTTGCCGCACTTTGGACAAGCGGATGGGTTTGGCGGACGGTACTCCCTGACGTGATGGTTCACCATCGCCGAGCTTTCCAAATCGCCGAAGACGTGCTTGTTCCGCTTGAATCGAACCGCGCCCAGGCTTTGCTCTTGCGCGCGCAACTGCGCCTCAGCGAGAGAAACCGCATGCAGTGGAACTCCGGGCACGATCCCGCTCTTCAATGCCAATTCCACGGGCTCGGCAGCAGGATTTTGTTTTCGCAACTCTGCGAATCGGGCCGCCCCACCGAAGAACCATCCGGTGAGAGTTGATGGCTTGCCGATCAGGAAGCCGATGGCCATCGTCATGGTGTCAACTTGATCGTCGTGAAGGCCGAGGGGAAACCCTGTTACTTCATCCTCAAAATCAGCCGACACAGTTCCAGGGATGAATATCTTGCCCGCTTCGAGATAGCCGCTGATCGCGGAAGCACGCGCGGTCTTGTCCCGGTCCGGACGATAGGGCTTCAATGGCATCGGTGTCTCCGAGGCTTTGAGTACTTGGAGCAAGCTTTGGCCGCTCGCGGCATCTTCGATGACTATCGCCTCCGGCTTCCACAGTTTGAAGAAGCTCTCCAGCTTGCTTTGCAATTCAGGGAACTCGACGCGGCCCTTCCAGTTCGCGAGTAGATAGAAAGCGGCGTTGGTCCTGCTTTCTCCCCAGACTTGAATGCAGGAGAAGTCATTTTGCTGGCCCGTCTTGAAGGCGGTGTCCGTGGCGATGATCGTCCGGCGCAACTCGGGGACAACCGAGTACCGCTGGAACCATTCGAGCTTGAGGATCGCGTCTGAGGCAGCGCGTGGCATGCCCTGATACAAGGTTTTGAACGTTTGCGGTCCGCTCTCAATCCTTCTCTGCTGAAGAAATTCCAGAGGGTAGCGCTCCGGCCACAGCGGCTCGCCTTCGCTTCGGCCCAAAGGATCATCGCCCTCGGCGATGGCTGCAAGGTTGGTAAACACCCAGCGTTGCTGTTCTTGCTTTTCAAACTCCAGAAAATCGAAAAGGTCGGAGCGGCCCCACCGCGTCCCGACGAGCACGATGCAGCCCTTCGCACCCAAGCGGGTAAGGCAAACGCGCTCGTACCAGTCAACACATTCCTTGCGTACCGCCGCACTAGCCGCTTCAGCCGCGTCCTTGATGAGATCGTCGATCACAATCAAATCGGCGCTTCTTCCGGTCAGCGATCCGGCACGACTCGCGGCATAAAACGCTCCCCCGGCAGTGAGATCAACACGCGTTGCGGAAGCGGCGTCCCGATCCACTTCGCAGCCGGGGAAGATTTGCGCGTGACGGCGCTCGGGGTCGGTAAGAACGCGCAAGACATCCCGCCCGATGTCGGCAGCGCGCGTATCGTTGTACGTGGCCACCACAACCTTGCGGCGCGGATTCCGGCCCAGGTACCAGCATGCGAATAACTCGGAGACACTGCGCGTCTTGCCCACCTGTGGCGGCGTGCTCAACGCCCAGCGCGGCAGTTTGCCGCACTCAACCGACTCAAGGTTTCGATGGATGAACTGAATGTGACGCGCACGCTCGTAGCCCGGATGAACCATCTCGCAATACACACCGAGACTGTTCTGAGCCTTTTCCATCTCACGCCGCCGAGCCCGCTCTTCGAGTTTTTTCCGAAGGTTCAACGTCCGCTCCTCCGTCGATTCAACCAGGCCGCGAGCGCGGGATCGGCAAGATCGACGCGAACGTACTTGCCGAGCCGAATGACTGGCAACGGATCAGCTACGCCCGCGCGCGTGTAGTGCTGAAGCCAAGTGATTGCGATGTTCCAGCGCTTCGCGAGAACTTCCAGTGTCACTAGTTGCGGGATATGTTGCTCCGCCGCTGACTTCACCATCTCCGTGATTCGAGCCGCCGCTGCCGTCATGCCGTCCTCGCTTTCAACTTTCCGCTTAACGGAATCCTTCTTCTCACCCTAAGAACAGACCGCCATCCCCTCGGATATAGGGCTAGGCCCTGAATCCTGACCCCTTGTCGAACAAGGGGCGGACAGCATACTTCGCTCAAGCCCAAGAGGTCTTAGCAAAAGCCACAGCGTTAGTCTCGTCGGCGCTCTCGCGTCGCATCCGTGGGGACCGGGACGTAGGCGTTTTTTTCCACATCAACTAGTGGACCGTTGCCCGGAATTTCCGCCGTGCTTTTTGCCATCTGGCACCGTGTTGTTTGCCAGTACCGTTTTTTTAAGCGGCCCGTTTTTTTTCGGATAAGCATCTTGCCGCGAAGCAACCGTGCTCTATACTGAGCAAGACTTGAGTTTCGGAGCGGCCTCGGTTTTGCGAGAACTGGGGCCGCTTATTTTTTTTTCGAATCTCCCGGTCGTGCTCGTGCCTATCCGAAAACTTCCTCCGGGTCTGAATACGAAATCTTTTCGCCGAAGAGCGTCGCTTGCTCCGACTTCGGTGTCGGGACCAGCCGAAACCAACTGTGCCGAACGCCGTCGATAACCTTGGTCCGGTTCACGATCTTCAAGCCGAGCTTATGGCGCGCAGTGTGAATCCTCGCACCGTACTGTGCTCCGCCGACTTCCATGATCTTGAACAACGGAACATCTTCGCCTTCGTGTTCGCGTAACAACCTGACCACTGCACCCACCTGATCTTCACGGCGCGCAATCTCTTCTGCCGTTGCGGTTGACGTGCGCTCGCTTCCTGCTATATCTTTTCGGCTGTACATATCGCTTCTCCCAGAGCCGGGCCTTGTCGTGATGGGCATGCCCGGCTTGCTTTTCGTCCGGTCGTGCCCACCGCTCCCCGCTCATCGCGGATGAGAAGCGTCAAGCTTCCAAACCCCCGAAAGCCTATGCTCGGCCTATCGGAGCCAGAACAACTTTTGCCATCTCGATTGGCGGCTCATTGTGCCCGTGCAAATCGTCGGCGGGAGATGGAATGAAGATGCGGCCTTTGGCCACCTCAATCACCTTACGAACTTCACATCCGAGATAGTCCAGCAGTACGAATCTTTCGGATGGAGTCAACACTCCTTCCCCAGCTTCAACCCGGCTGAGTTTGGTGGCCGGAATCCCCGTGTCATGTTCCACCGTCTTCAGCGTGAAGCCGCAGAAGCCGCGCCAGCGCGCAATCCAGAATCCTTCCTCGTGCGCCTCAAGTTCACTTGCCGCAATGTTCTCTACTTCCATGTGCCGACTATAACCACGATCCAAAAATGAAACCCGGACATTCGGGGAGCCGAAATGTCCGGGTTTCAAAAGCCGAATTGTGGATGAGAACTAACGCGCCCGAAGTTGCCGTTCGATGTAAGAGGAACTGTATCCGGTGAAGTGCGCGAGATATTGAAGCACGATCCCACGCAATGCTACCTTTTGCTTGCTGCTCAAACTCATCAGCAGCCGCCGATAGCTCTTGACGGCGAAGAACGCGCACCACTTGTCACAGGTGGCAGCCAAATGCGGGCACGCTCCCCCGGTCACAACTGTGCAAAAGCGCTCTTCCAATTCGGAGTGAGCCAGCATGTGCCTCGGTAATGGAAAGCGAGTCAGAAGGAGATTCCGAGCCGTCTTTAGTTCATCGGAGAAGACACCGAACCACGACACTAGAAGTTCACGGGTCAACGGGAATGAACGGTCTCCACGTCGGCGTTGCTCACCTAGTAAGACTTTCTTCAGGAAGCATTCGTAAAGCTCAAAGTTCTGGCTCTTCCAGGTGTCCCGTCTTGCCTCGACAAATTCACTGTCGTGAACTCTGTCACCAAGACCGAGGCCGGTCTCATTGACGATGATCCGGTCAAACAAGGCTGCTAGTTCTGTATTCAGGAAGGTCGCATCAGTGAGACCTCGATCAAGTAACCCGTCGCCGAGAGTCAGGACCTGCTGCATGAAACGCCGTTGGCCGTCGCGATCTGGACAGACCTCCGGGAGACGACTTAACGCGACCGAGGCTATACCTTTGGTGATCGCTCGTCCACGGACTGTACGGTCGGGCACGCGCAAGATGTCTTGCAAGAGGATGCTGAGGGGGATGCCGTTACCTTGCTTCGATACTTTCGTGGCCAGTTTGTTCATCGCTTCACCTTCTCAGAAAAAGTGAGTCTGGAGGGGCGCGGCTTTCTGAGAACCGCGCCCACTGCTGGATGGTTTTCCCGCAGTTTCCCGGTACTTCCACTTTGAAGATGTCAGTGTTAGTTGGTCAAGTGGAATGCGAACCTTGTATAAGGTTTTCCGCTAAGCGGAATCTCGTACGAGCCAGCACGCGATGTGCTCGAAAACAACTGAATCTGCAAAGAGTCTGCAAAGCGCCAGATTCGGCCCTTCACATCAACGCGCTGCGAAGAACCATGCCCTGCCGAGGCGTCGCTATGCTTCGATCAGAACGCCTTCGGAAATCGGCGGCGCTGGCAACGAAGGAAGGGAAGCGAGGAGACTCTTCAACCGCTCGATCTCGGAAGGATTGAAGTTGTCGGTTGCGGCTGCCACGTCGCGGGCAATCGCCACTTCGAGATCGCTATCCGACATGACTCCGGGCTCCCTCGCGCTCGCGTGAACGTGTGCGTGCTTATGCAGATGAAGCCCGCCCTCCGCGCGAAGCTCGCCCGTCACCCTGCCCAAAAGTTCGAGAGAATTTGTGATCGTCCGCAACCCGGCGAGCGCGGCTTGGTAATTCCCCTTGCGCTCTGCCCGCCCGGTGATGCGCCGCGCATCCTCGATTACCTCCTCCAACTTCTTCAGAAGCGATCCGGCCTCAGCGATCTTTGAAACCTGTTCTGCCGTCGCCAGCTTCGCCGGGACGTGAGCCTTGTGGCGTTGAAGAGTAGCGATACTCGTTTTCACATCGCTGGCGATCTTTCGCAGCGGGATTTGCCGAATAAGCGCGCGCTCGATGGCCGCTCGTTGTGGGTGACGGCAGATTGTGCAGACCGTTGGCATGTTCTGATCCGGAAGGACTTAGAAACCATTCGTCCCCTGACTTGGAGTATGGCGCGAACCGGGGTGTTACGGCAATGGGGATTGTGTTCCGGGTTGTTGTTTCGGAAAACCTCTGGAGGCGAGGAAACGCTTATTGATTTCTGTGATCTCCTCCAATGGTTGGAATGCTCGCGTCGTTGGCCCAGGCCGTCCAGATGCTCAGAGGGGTTATGGCAACGATGAAACGGACACCGTACTGTGTGAGGGCAAACTCGGTACGAGATTTGGAGCGAGGGCGTCGCTCGACGGGGGTTTGTCGATTGTCAGAAAGCACCGTTTCATCGTTCTCAACGCGAACTTTTTCGAAAATACGCAGTCGCTCAAAATCCTGAATCACAAGTTCCGCCTGCGCCTTTTTCGCGGCATTCAACCATTCTTTCTCGGCCACCTTTACACGCGGAATTTCCCACTCGATCGGACGCCCATCTGTATTGATGGTAGAGTCGAAAATCCTAACTAGTTCGGAATGAGAAAACGCTCTTGTCCTGATGTCAATGCCATCGGGAGCAAAGTGGCATCTCACCGAAGCAGCACGGCTCAGCCGATGCAAGTACCGAGCCTCTTCAGGACTAAGTTCTGAAAGCGTCCGACCGAATGAGGGCAAGAAGCCTCTCTTTGTGCTCACCGCACTCTCTAACAGCGTTGCCCAGCGATCTTGAAGTTCTTCATCACTGACGCAGGCGGCGAGGGGCAGCAGCGGCATAGCCTTCTCGAAATCCTCGCTGCCAACGGGAGTACGCCTAGACTCTGCCCATCTTGTGAATATCAATTCCAAGTTGCGGTGCGAGTAGAATCTGACAACACTCCCAAAGTTGCCCAACGTCTCACCAATTTCTTTTGTGATAGGCGAGAAGAGATTCTTGACTGGCCCGGCTTCGAGGACGTTGAGGATGCCTTCCACAGAATCGTTCACTCCGCTTGGATTGTTCACTCCGCTACCCTCCGTGAAAAGCGTAGAAGCCGTTCTGGGCCTTTGTCTATTGAGCACACTGATTCCGGGATCGCAGAGGCTTAGCCGCTTAGCTGCGCAGAAAACGGGCAATTGACAACTCCGAGGATAGGCGTAGACCTCGAAGAACGGAAAGAGCAATCGAGGCTGGAGCGCGAAGAAAGCAGGTTCCAGCAAGCGTTGGAAAAGAGTAGAGGTTGAGACGTGCAGAACGAGATCGGCCCGCTCCGTGAGCGGGCCAATTTTCCGCTAAGCGGAATTTGCACTCACGTCCGCAGGGGATGGCCTTCTTTAAGCCTGCGAATAGGAAAGAGAAGGGCGCTCTAAGTAGAACTGATTAGGCTGACCGCCAGCGGCGGGGAGTGTCTCGACAGGAGTTGGTTTCAAGTACAGATGCGAGAGGTTGCGAACCAAGCCGCAGATCATTTGGATGTTCGGGGTTGCGACGTTCCAGTCGGTGGGATTGGCGACCGATGAGGGTTCAACAAATTGCCCCCCACCAACCACACTTACCTGCAGAACGCATCGCGTCGCCTTACCCAATGGGATGGTCAGAGCGGTAAATGGATTGGTCTCCACATGAACGTACCCAGCCTCGAACTCGTACCGCGAGATTTCCGCGTTCAGTTTCTCGATCTTTGAGCGCAACCCGCGCTCGAAGAGTTCCAGACCATAGCCTGAGAATTGCTTGCGGCCTCTCTCCAGAAGAGTCTTGAAATGCTCACGCTCTTCAATTGCGGCGAGGTACTCAGAAGCATTATTGACACTCATAAATCTATCACCAGCATACCACGATCCTTACGTGTTTTCGTGCAGAATCCAAGTTGTTGCGCCCAATCTTGGATGCTCCGAAGGTCATGGTCGATTGGAAGATAAAGCATATTCCACCCGTACGCTTCCTTGGCAAGGGCATCGTCCATCAGTTGAATGCATTCGGGTTTCACGGTCTCTTTGGTAACGTTGAGATCGGTGACCCACGTCACATCGATGTCTCTCGGGTTATCCACCGCCGTCGGGAAACTCCCACCGACCAGCACTTTGAGGAAGCCACATCCTCGTGCAATGTTCACGATCTCTTGGAGTTTCACAGAAAGGTCCCGTCGCCGATCCGTGCCGCAAAATCGTTCGTTGAACTCCGCCCAGGAACACTGATGACCGCCGACGGGAAGATGTCCAAATTCGTTGAAATCCGGAATCATTTGCTTGCTAATCAACGGGCAGTACTAGTTCCTCCGCCGATATCCTGATGATCTTCGTGGTCCGCACCGCTGGGATCATGAGGGTCAGAGTCGGATCGAATGTGTCCATGAGCAACGGGGGCCGTGGTTGAGCCAAAATCTGCGGAGTGAACGTAGGGTACACGCCCATTACCATTGGTATCTGATTTTCTTCACTAAGCACGCATGGAATCTCTTTGAACCCCAAACTCGCCAAGAGATAGGCGCGATGCACGCCGCTCCGAAGGTACAAACGACCCGCCACATGACTTACAAGGATAAGTTGCGGAGTTCCGATAACCGATGCTTTGACCTCAAACCCGACGCCCGGAATTTCTGTCACGGTTAACGGAGTAAGCGCAAGCGATTTTTCTGCGGAGATAAAGTTCACTGCCCGGCCCGAGGCATCGACTGCCGCTTTCGCTGAGACCGCGATTTGGCGCGGTAGCGCAAAAGCCGCAATGTCGCGAGGTTCTGTGCCCGTTAGCGTAGCTTTCAATTCTTCGACGTACTCGTAATCGATGAGCGTCAAGGGCGTGATTAGTTGGTCCACTGGAACCATCGCAAACCGAGCGCCAGGTAACTGCGCAAAAAGCCCGTGGAGGACAATGGCGGTCTCGTCAAAATAGGTCCGCATATCCCCCTTGACCTCACTGACTGAAGCGGGCGGGATGGGCTGTGAGTTCATCTCAATCCATCGAGCATGTATCTTCGGCCAATTCTGCAGGTACTCGGCATGCTGAGACGGCGACAGACGCGACAATCCATTAAGAAGGCTATGAAGTTCGCCTTCGCTTCGGAAAAAAGCCCACAACACAACGGCCATCGGACCTTCCAGCGTGTACTTGACCAAAGTAGAGAACGCCTCCTCAGTGTAGTGAATATAAGCTGACACTGGCCACGCGGCCTTCAGACCGAGAGCATCCGCTGCGCCAGAATCATAGTCTGCTGCCTTCGGTACGTTCCGACAGTCGCGCAAGATGTGAACGATGGCGGCGTTAGCACCATCTTCTCCGAAGAGGCGCTCAGCTTCGCGCACGCCTTCCCAGTGATGTCGGAATCTCCTGTGCTTCGGTCCAGCCGTCGCGTAGAACTCATCCATCCAACGGTTAACATTTTCGTATGGAGCCCCCAAGAATCGCTCGCAGTCTTTCATGTGCTGATACAGGGGAGCCATTCGATTTTTTACAACTGCTGGGGTCTGTTTCCAGAAGGCAAATAGCTTACGGGCGCATATTGTTGCACGTTCCCAATCCGGCGTCCAATCCTCGCGCAGGGATTCCTTTTGCAGATTCCTTTGCAGACTATCGGCTACTGACAGCAAAGGGCCGCTATTCGCGGCCCTTCGCAACGTCGTAAGCTACTGAAAAGACTCGCCGCTGGAACACACTAGCGGGTTAAAAGGGCATTGCTCTACCAACTGAGCTACGCGCCCACAATCCTTTAAATTTAACACATTCCACGGCACACCCCATCTCCCGCAAACCGATCAATCTACGTTTCCGAGAGACTCTCTTCGCGAACTTTGCGAATTCCTTCGCGTCCTTTGCGCTAGACTCTTCGCAAAGCACAGCCGGTCTCTTCACCCAAAAAAGCAAAAGCCGCCCGGAGGCGGCCTCTGCATCGAGCTATCCCTCACATTACTTGTGGAAGTTGATCACCCCAAACAGCCCATTCACGTCCCCAGGTCCGGCAGTGTAGAACAATTGGTTCTTGAAGCCGTTGTTCGCCGTTCCCCCACCAAACTCAATGCCCCACAGCCCGTTGATCGCGATCCCCTTACCGTTGATGTCTGTGATCGTTCCCACGAGCTTTCCCGTCGTCGGATCGAATCCATGAATCAGCCCTGTCGGCGTGTTGTTCGACACAAGCAACGTCCCGCTCAGCGGACCAAATGTGCTCGGCGCCATCGCCATCCCCCACGGCTGGTTCAGCGGAACTCCATGGACAAGCCGCTTCAGCAGCGCCCCACCCAGCCCGAAGACGTCGATGTATCCTCCCGTTCCTTTCGTCGTGCTCGCGAACGAGACGTACACTTTTCCTGCGATCACCTGAACTCCAAACGTCGCAAAGCCCGCAGGCACTGCCGGATCCGTGAACGACTTCACCAGGTTGAAGCTCCCGTCATATACGTCGATCTTATTGTTCTTAAAATCGGCTGCGTACAACATGTTCCCCGACGTCTTCGCCGTAATCGCCAGGCCCGTGTACACAGCGCCTGCGTGCGTTACGCCAATCAGCGCGTTCGACGGCTCAAAGTGCGACCACCCACTGATCGTCCCATCCAGCGTCGCAAACAGAAACGCCGACGGCCACGTATCAATTTGAAATTCCGTGGAACCGTTGTACACGATCCCCGTCGGTGTCCCCTTGCCCGCGCCCATCGCCGGAGGAATTGTCACCTGCAACGTCTGCGGATTCCCCTTCCCGTCATACAGTGTCGACCATCCCGATGCTTCATCACTGATCCAGAATGGCGCCCCGGGCCCGTACGCCAGTCCCCATGGATTCTTCAGCAGCACATCCTTGTGCGCCGCTCCGTTCAGGTTCGAGACCAGATTGGTATGTGTGTAATATTGGCCGAAGGATGCGCCCGATAAAGCCAGCACAAACCCGCAGCACGCGGCGATCGTGAGAATGCGACGAACAAAACTCTGCATACAAAATCTCCTTATTCAAAAAACGAATTTGGGGGGTCTGGACCAGACGTGCTGACAGCTCAGCCATCCACACGCTGACCCGCCAGCGCCCGGATGATATCCGCTCCGCCGCGCCCGACTTGTCAACACCATGTCATCAACTTGCAAAATCTCCTGTTACTCCTCGCCCGCCGACTCGAACCACCGCCAACAAAAAAGGCCGCCCGAAAGCGGCCCAATCAACCAGAAGCCAATATGAACTGAGTGCCGAGCACACGCTACTGGTTACTGGCTACTGAGTACTGAGTACTGAGCACTGGGTACTGGGTACTGTGTACCGAGAACTGAGAACTGAGAACCGAGAACCGAGAACTGTTCCTAAGGCTGCACCCGAATCACCCCAAACGTCCCAGCCAGATTCCCGCTCGGTCCAGCCGTAAAGAACAACTCATTCTTCGCTCCGTTGTTCGCCGACCCGCCACCAAACTCAATACCCCACAGCTGATCGATATGGATCGGCTTCCCGTTCTCCTTCACCGCGCCCACAAAGGCCCCCGTAATCGCGTTGAACGCGTTAATCGTTCCGTTGTGATCGATGTTGTTCGAGATCAGCAGCGTATTGCTCAGCGCTCCGAAAAAGCTCGGCGCCGCCGCGAATCCCCATGGCTGGTTCAGCGGACCGCCTTGCGTCAGCCGTTTCAAAAACGTTCCACTCTCGCTGTAAATATCGATGTATCCCCCTGGCCCTTCATCCTGCGCCGCAAATGCCACATACAGCAGCCCATTCAGATCCTGCACGTTGAACGGAGCAAACCCAGCCGGAACCGTCGCATCCGTAAACGAATTCACCAACGTGAAATTTGCGTCGTACACATCCACCTTGTTATTTGCCAGATCGGCGGCAAACAACAAGTTCCCCGAAGCATTGCTCGTGATCGCCAATCCCGTGTACGTCGCGCCCGAACTCGCGTTGTTCACCACGATAATCGCCTGGTTCGGATTCACGCTCGGCACCCATCCACTGATCGTCCCATCCAGCGTCGCAAACAGGAAAACCGCCGGCGATCCCTGGATCTGAAACTCCTTCGACCCGTTGAAAACGATTCCCGTCGGCTGGCCCGTCCCTTTTCCGTTCGCGGATGGGATCGATACTTCCAACCCCTGCTTGACCCCAATTGCGTTGTACAGCGTGGACCAACCCGACCCCTGATCGCTGACCCAGAACGGCGAGCCCGGCGCGTACACCAGTCCCCACGCGTTCACCAGCAGCGGATCAACGTGCTTTGCTTGTCCCACCTGATTCGAAACCAGATTCGTGAGTTTATATTGGGCCACGGCTGCGCTGGACACGAACACCAGCGCGAGTCCGACGGCAACTGTGAGTAGAGCGATGCGACGCGGCATGTGGAATCTCCTTTGGATGGCTGGGCCAGGAGCAGGGGAGTGACCGGAACCCGTCTCCATCGCAGGGTTCAAACCACATTCGCTGACCGCCAGCGCACCATACTAGGTCCGCACGATGTCTCCGCTTGTCAACGCCATGTCACAACTTTGTACAATGTGGGGCGGGCGCCCCCGCCCGCCAACTCCAAACGCAACTATAAAGTTCTGGTCACATCCGCTCCGCTTCCGAAGGCCCACGTTTTCTCCAGCGTGCCGAGGGACCTCGCGCGCCTCGCGACGCCCCCGCGCGCGAACGTCACATATCTTCGTCATTATTAATGACACTATCTTCACCTTCCATTCGCGTCCTCCTTTCTCGACGCACCTGACAACTTTCTCCTCGCTCCCTGCATCTTGAAACTTAGTGTCCATAATTTCCTGTATTTCATTTTGAGAATTACCCTGGGCTCGCAATAGCCCTCGACCATTGAGGCTGTATGCACGGTCCCTCCCCAGCGCGCGCGTTGACCGTTCTCACGCCACTCCCGCGTTCGCGAATCGCCACACGTTATTCGATTGCAGTCGCCGCCGCCGCGGCCGCCATCCTGCTGCGCTGGCTTCTCGACCCCGTGCTGGGCCACGTCGCGTTCTACGTTACGCTCTACATCGCCGTTGCATTCTGCGCGGTCGTCTGCGGCCTCATCCCCGCCATTCTCAGCGGATTCCTCGGATTCTGCGGCATCCTCTACTGGTTCGTCGATCCCCGCCACTCCATCCAATTCATTCGCCAGCACGAGATGCACAACATCGTCGGCGCCTTTCTCGTCTGTACGGTTCTCGCCATCCTCGGCGACGCCTTCCGGCGCAAGCATCTCCGGCTTGCCAATACTTTCATCGCTCTCACCGCCGAGGCGCGCGAGCGCCAGCGCGCCGAACAGCAACTCCGCCAGGCTCACGACGAACTCGAGCGCCGTGTCGACGAGCGTACTCACGAACTCTCGCAAGCCCTTGCTAGTCTTGAATCCGAAATCGGCGTGCGCGAGCAGACCGAGGAGCAGCTCCGCCAGCTCTCCGTTCGCCTCATGACCCTGCAGGACGAAGAACGCCGCCGCATTGCCCGTGAGCTGCACGACACCGCCGGACAGACCCTCGCCGCCATGAAAATGTCTATCGCCCTTATCCGTCAGGCCGCCGCCGCACGGCCCGATCTTCATCTCCTCGTCGACGACCTCAACGCCCTGACCGACGCTGCTCTGCAGGAAGTTCGCACTGCGTCGTACCTGCTTCATCCTCCCTTGCTCGACGAAGCTGGCATCGCCTCTGCCACCCGCTGGTTCGTCGAAGGTTTCGCCAAGCGCAGCGGAATCCACGTCGATTGCGATGTCCCCGAAAAAATGGACCGCCCGCCCCGCGATCGTGAACTCGTCCTTTTCCGCGTTCTCCAGGAAAGTCTCACCAACGTGCACCGCCACTCCGGAGCCTCTGCCGCAAGCGTCCGCCTTCGCCGCGAGGCGGACCACCTCAAGCTCGAGATCGGCGATAACGGGAAGGGAATTTCCGAGGAACGCTTGCGCCGCTTCAACGCCTCGCCCGGCGCCGCCGGAGTCGGCATCACAGGAATGCGTGAGCGCGTCCGCGAGCTAGGCGGACGCCTCGAGATTCACTCCCGCCAAACCGGAACCACCGTCAGCGTCGCCCTGCCCATGCTAAATCCCAATCACCCCCGCAAATCCGCGTTAGCGGACGCCCGAAGCCACAACGCAGTGGTGGAGTAGTGAAGAATTCAAGAAGGGAAATGAGAAGAAGAAGGAGTGTCCCGTTAGACGGGGACTTTGACTTTCTACCGCGACCTGGAATCGCGGCGAGCCACCGCTTTCCGTGAGCGCGTCGGGGAGAAGACAATGCGCTCCGAACCCCAAAATAAAACCGGGCCGCCCAAAGGCGGCCCGCACATTCTTAAGCTAAAAGCTAGCAGCTAGAAGCTAGGAGCTTCTAGTCTCCCGCCACCGGCTCCGCAACCTCCGGCTTCTCAGCCTGAGCCGCGTCGCCCTTCGGCTTCGTCAGCGCCCCGAGTGGAATGAATCCATTCTCGGCAACCACTGGCTTCTCCTTCAGCACGACTTCGCGATACATCGCAGCCATGCGTGCGTTATAAGCGTCATCATTGATCTGTGGCCCGCGCGCTTCGGCTTTCGCATCGGCAGTCTGCTTCTGCTTCAAATCCCGCGCCCGCACTTTCTCTTCCCGTGCGTTCTTCGCAATGCCTTTGCTGTCGAGATCATGCTGCAGTTCAGTCGTGACGATCTCTTCGCGCAGCCGCAGATAGTCGACGTGCTCCTCTTCCATCTTCACTTTCTTGCCGCCCGCGAAAATTTCGTGCCGTCCGTGCTCTTCGTACCACTTGGTGAGCGTGGCCGTCATGTGCATCTTCTCGATGATGTTCCGCCATCCCACGCCCGTGTTGTAAGCGCAGAACGAAATCTCGCCTTCCTGCGTCGCGTACGGA
>Ga0070731_10002105_pt1 | contig 19490 bp, 18 predicted proteins | sample Coa_R1_2_FD_66448 | JGI IMG/M metagenome (GOLD analysis project Ga0070731, IMG submission 66448) | Surface soil microbial communities from Centralia Pennsylvania, which are recovering from an underground coalmine fire - Coalmine... | ecosystem: Environmental > Terrestrial > Soil > Unclassified ... | reverse complement strand
ATGGCGGCGACGATCCGGTTCACGCTGCCGTCGGAGCTCGGCGCGGACGACCTGCCGCCCGAGCTGCGCGCGCTGGTGGTCGACGGCGAGGACAGCCGCGTGACGCTCACGAGCGACACCCCGCTCGCACACGTCGGCGCGCTCGCCGCTTGGGCCGGAGCGCGGCACATCGACTTGCCCGACCTCGACGTACGCCGGCCTGCGCTCGAGGACGTGTACCTCGCGCTGACCGAGGAGCGAGGAGGCGCCTGAGATGATCCTGCTCTGGCGGCTCTATCGCCGGCGACGGCAGGCGAGCGAACAGACGGGGGAGCCCGTCGCGGAGCCGATCCGCCGGCACGCGCGCACGACGGCGCGCTCGCAGCCGGCCGCGCACGGCGCTTCGTCGCTCGTGCTCCACCAGGCGCGCTACGACCTGCGCGCCTTCCTGCGCAACAAGCAGGCCCGCTTCTTCACGCTGATCCTGCCACTGCTCTTCCTGATCATCTTCGTCAGCGTCTTCGGTAACAACGACGTCGGTCCGAAGCACGTGAAGGCGTCGACGTACTACGTGCCTGGTCTTTCGGCGCTCGCGATCATCGCCGCCTCGTTCGTCAACCTCGTCATCTCGATCACGGCTCTGCGCGAGTCGGGTGTGCTCAAACGCCGACGCTCGACGCCTGTGCCCGCGTGGGTGCTGATCGCGGGACGAACTCTGACCGCCGTCGGCGTCTCGCTCGTGTCGATGACGGTGCTGGTCCTCGTCGGGAGGTTCGCATACGGCGTCCACCTGCCGACGCGAACGATCCCCGGTGTGGCACTCACCGCCGTCGTCGGCTCGGCCGCGTTCTGCGTGCTCGCCTACGCGCTCTCGAGCGCGATCCACTCGGAGGACGCCGCCCAGCCGATGGTGCAGGCGATCATGCTGCCGCTCTACTTCATCTCCGGCGTCTTCATCCCGAACGTCAACCTGCCTTCGTGGCTGCGCCACGTCGCCGAGGTCTTCCCGGTGCAGCATCTCGCCGACGGCCTCCACCACGCCTACGACCCGTCGGCGCACGGCGCCGGGATCGTCTGGACCGACCTGCTCGTACTCGGCGTCTGGGCGCTCGTCGGGCTCGCCGTCGCCCTGCGGCGCTTCAGCTGGCTGCCGTCGACGGCGAGCGCGTAGCTACGCGACCGCGGGACTCTCCTCCAGCTCCGCGAGCTCCGACGGCCTGATCAGGGCGATCGTCGCGACGAACGCGGCGACCGAGATGCCGACGCAGACCCAGAAGGCCCACACCGAGCCCGACGTGAACGCCTGCGGGAACCGCTCCCCCGCCTTCGTCAGGTGATCGAAGTGCGTCAGCGACACCGACGAGGTGACGGCGACGCCGATCGCGCCGCCGACCTGCTGCGCCGTGTTGAAGAGCCCGGAGGCGAGTCCGGCCTCGTCGGCGTCCACGCCCGCGAGCGCCGCGATCGACACCGGGATGAAGGTGAAAGGCAGCGCGAAGCCGACCAGGAGGTAGCCCGGTAGCAGATCGCTCCAGAAGTTCGCGTGCACCGGGATCTGCGTGTACCAGACCATGCCGGCGGTCATCGCGGCGAACCCGACCGCCATCACGATCTTGGCGCCGATCTTCGTCGTCAGCGCCTGAGCGACGCCTGCCCAGAGCACCGCCGTCCCGGCGGTGAAGATGAACGTCAACCCCGTCTTGAGCGCCGACCAGCCGAGCACCTGCTGCACGTACAGCGTCAGGACGAAGAAGTTCGCGAACGTGACGCCGCCGAGGAGGAAGCTCGAGACGTTCGCGCCCGCGACCGTGCTGACGCGGAAGATGCGGAACGGCATCAGCGGATCGGTGATGCGCGACTCGATCACGACGAACGCGACGAGCAGGGCGGCCGCGACGGCAAGCCGCCCGATTGTCCACGCCGAGCCCCAACCGTGGTTCGGCGCGTTGGACACGGCGTAGACGAGCAGGGCCAGGCCCCCGGTGACGCTGATGGCACCGGCCCAGTCGGGCCGCACGCGCCGCTCGGAGCGGCTCTCGCGCACGAACCGCGGCGCCAGCACGAACGCGAGCGCGCCGACCGGAACGTTGACGAAGAAGATCCACTCCCAGCCGAGGTACTTGGTCAGGACACCGCCGGCGAGCACGCCGACCGCGGCGCCGCCGCCTCCGATCGCACCCCAGATGCCGAGCGCCTTGTTGCGCTCGGCGCCCTCCTCGAAGGTCGTAGTGATGATCGAGAGCGCGGCCGGCGAGATCATCGCCGCACCGAGGCCTTGCACCGCCCGCGACGCGATCAGGACCCCCTCCGCCCAGGCGAGACCGCAGAGGAGCGACGCGACCGTGAAGACGGCCGTGCCGACGAGAAACACACGGCGGCGACCGAGCAGGTCGGCCGCCTTGCCGCCGAGGAGCAGGAACCCGCCGAAGGTGATCGCGTACGCGGTCAGGACCCACTGCAGGTTGTCGCGCGAGAAGTGCAACGACGTGCCGATCGACGGCAGCGCCACGTTCACGATGGAGACGTCGAGCACGGTCATGAAGAAGGCCGCGCAGACGACGGTCAGCGCCTTCCAGCGAAGCGGGTCGGAGCCTGCCTGCCTCTCGCTCATCGATACCTCCCCGGGGAGTCCCGGCGGATCATGCCGCACCGACACAGGTCTGCGCGGCGGGCCGCCGGCGGCCTCAGAGCGAGCGCTGGTAGGCCCGAAACGCCCTCGTCGCCAGCAGGATGCTGAAGAGCAACAGCGCCGTCAGCAGGCCTATCCGGCTCGCGACGAGCCTCCAGTCGGTGGCGCCCGTCGCGACCGACCGGCAGGCCTGCGCGGCCCAGTTGACCGGGTTGAACCTCGCGATCTCCCGGATCCAGCCGGGCACGAGGCTCGGCTGCATGAACGCCGACGAGAGGAATGTCAACGGCAGGAGCGTGGCGGTCACCGCCCCGATCAGCGTCTCGCGCTGCCGTGCGACGAGCGCGAGCGCGTTCGACAACGCGGCGAACGACGCCCCTAGCAGGCACGCGACCGCGATCAGGATCACGACGCCTCCGACGCCGTTCCGGAAGTGCGCGCCGAGAGCGAGCCCCAGCCCGACGATGACGAGCGACTGGACGGCGATCGTCAGCGCGCCGTAGACGAGGCTGCCGACCGTCAGAGCGCTCCGCCAGACGGGCGAGACGAGGAACCGGTCCATGACGCCGCGGTGCATGTCGTCGATGAAGGACATCCCGTTCCAGCCCGCCGAGCTGATCGCGGTCATCACGATCACGCCGGGCGTCAGGTACTCGATGTAGGAGCCGTGGAAGCCCGGGATGTCGGCGACGCTCTTGAACAGCCCGCCGAAGAGAAGCCTGCACGCCTCCTCCGCTATAATCTCATCTGACAAGCATCTTATCTATCTGAATACTTGACTGTCAAGATAACACGGAACGAGCTCGTCCAGGCGCTTTCGCTCGAGGTGCGCCGCTCCCAGAACCGGACGGACGCCTATGACGAGGCCGTCTCGGAGGCGCTCGGCATCAACCGCACCGACCACCGGGTCATCGACCTGCTCGACCAGGAAGGCCCGCTCACAGCGGGCCGGCTGGCGGAGCTCGCGGGGCTGACGACCGGCGCGATCACCGCCGTCCTCGATCGCCTCGAGCGCGCCGGGTACGCCCGCCGCGTGCGGGACGAGCGCGATCGCCGCCGTGTTCGCGTCGAGCTCACGGACAAGCTGCACGGGGCCGTCGGCGAGTTCTACGAGCCGATGGCGCGCCTCGCGACCGAGCTCTACTCGCGTTACACCGATGAGCAGCTCGAGCTGATGCTCGACTTCTTGCAGGCGGCGAACGAGCTGAGCGCCCGTGAGCTCGCGAACCTGCGCGCGAAGCTCGCCCGGTAGCGTTGGAGCCGTTGCGCGCTGCGCTCCTCGACTGGTTCGCGGCAAACGGGCGCGACCTCCCGTGGCGGCGGACGCGCGACCCGTACGCCATCCTCGTCTCCGAGGTGATGCTGCAGCAGACGCAGGTCGAGCGTGTGGTTCCGCGCTACCTGCGCTTCCTCGAGCGCTGGCCGCGCGTCGAGGAGCTCGCCGCCGCGACGACGGCGGAGGTGATCGTCGAATGGCAGGGGCTCGGCTACAACCGGCGCGCGGTCAGCCTCCACGGGGCCGCGCGCGCGATCGCTGCCCGCGGCTGGCCCGACGACCTGACGACGCTCGTGGGCGTCGGGCCGTACACGGCGGCCGCGGTCGCCAACTTCGCGTTCGGGCGCGACGTCCTCCCGCTCGACACGAACGTACGGCGGGTCCGGGAGCGGACGGGTCACGAGTTCGACGCGCGGTGCGCGCAGGCGCTCTTCGACCTCGGCGCGACCGTGTGCCTCGCGCGCATCCCGCGCTGCGGCGTGTGCCCGCTTGCCGCCTCGTGCCCGTCGCGGGGCCGCCGGTACGCGCCGCTGCGGCGCCAGCCTCGGTTCGAGGGCTCCTTCCGCCAACGGCGTGCGAACGCCTTGCGCGCGGTCGCCGCCGGCCGCGATCCGGCCGATCCCGAGGCGGTCGCTGCGCTTGCCCGCGACGGGCTGCTGACCGACAACGGGGCGCTGCCGGCCGCGCCCCGGCCCCGACCCTGACGAGGGTACGATCACAACTCGCAAGCTGTAGTCGGACGACGTCGAATAAAGGGGAGCGGTGGTCGCCGGAGCGAACGGAAGCGCCGACATCGTCAAGCGGCTGCTCGAAAACATCGAGACGGTCGTCCACGGCAAGAGCGAGGAGATCAGGCTCGTCCTCTCGGCCCTCGTCTCAGGCGGGCACGTGCTGTTCGAAGACGTCCCCGGCACCGCCAAGACGGTGCTCGCGCGGGCGATCGCAGGAACGATCGAGGACGCGATCCCTTCACGCGTCCAGTGCACGCCCGACCTGCAGCCGACCGACGTCACGGGACTCTCCGTCTTCAACCAGGAGGCGCGCCGGTTCGAGTTCCAGCCGGGCCCTGTCTTTGCCAACGTCATCCTCGTCGACGAGATCAACCGGGCGATGCCGAAGACGCAGTCGGCGCTCCTCGAGGCGATGGCCGAGCACCAGGTGACGGTCGACGGGATCTCACGACAGCTGCCTGAGCCCTTCCTGCTGATGGCGACGGAGAACCCGATCGAGTACGAGGGGACGTTCCCGCTCCCGGAAGCGCAGCTCGACCGGTTCTTTCTGCGCACGAGCCTCGGCTACCCCGCGGAGGAGGAAGAGGTCCTGATCGTCCGCGAGCAACGGCACGGTCACCCGCTCGACGAGCTGCGGCCGGCGATCACGAAGGCGGAGTTCGCCGAGCTGCGGGCCGCGTCCGAGGAGATCTACGTCGACGAGCTCCTCGACGCATGGATCGTCCGGCTCGTGCGCGAGACACGAAAGCTGGCCGAGGTCGAGGTCGGCGCGTCGGTGCGCGGCTCGCTCGCGCTGGTCAAGACGGCGCGTGCCTGGGCGCTCCTGCACGACCGCACGTACGTGATGCCAGAAGACGTGACCGAGCTCTTCATCCCCGTGCTGGGTCACAGGTTGATCCTCTCGCCGTCTTACCTGGCGGAAACGCGCAACCTGACGCGCGAGGAGACGCTGCAGCGAATCCAGCAGGAATGTCTCGAGCGCGTGCCCGCGCCGCGGCCCGACTGGGTCGCAGACTTCGCGGCCTCATAGCGCGCATGCAAGTGCCACCGTCCAAGGTCGGCAACGCAGACGGATGGGCGGCGTCGCTGCCCACCCTGACGACGGCGCCGACGAGCGTTGCCTGAGAGCGTGCCTGCTCGCACGCGCAGCACGTTCCCACTGGTGCCGAGGTACCGGGTCTCCGGGCTGCCGTTCGGCGGCTCGCCGAGCCTGCGCCGCGGCCACGGCACCGACGTCGCCGGCTCGCGCGCGTACGTCCGCGGCGACCCGATCTCGACGATCGACTGGCGGGCGAGCGCACGCCTCTCTACTGCGCGCGGGAGCGACGAGTTCGTCGTCCGTGAGCGGTATGCAGACGAGGCGCCCCGCGTCGTCCTGCTCGTCGACCGGCGGCCGTCGATGGGCATCTACGAGCCGCCCTTTCCGTGGCTGTCGAAGCCGGCCGTGGTGCGCGCGACGACGGAGCTGATCGTTCAGAGTGCGGAGGCCGCGAATGCGCCGGTGGCTTACCTCGACTATGCGGGTGCCCAGGAGCGGGGCGGTGAGCCCTTCTGGCTCGCGCCCACCGGCCGTGCGATCTGGCAGCGGATCGAGGCGCGCTGCGACGAGGCGCCCGCGTGGGACGCACCGGAGGACGGCGTGCAGCGCGGGCTCGAGTTCCTGCCCCGCTTCCGGAGCGAGCTCTCGTCGGGCACCTTCGTCTTCGTCGTCTCGGACTTTCTCGGCCCGCTGCCGCCGGAGTCAGCATGGCTGACGGCGGCCGCGCGCCGCTGGGAGGTCGTGCCGGTCGTCGTCCAGGACCCCGTCTGGGAGGGGAGCTTCCCGCTCGTCGGGCCGCTCCTGCTGCCGCTCGCCGACCCGCAGGACGGGAAGGTGCTCGAGGTGCGCGTGAGCCGGCGCGAGGCGCGCGCCCGCCGTGCCGCGAACGAGGCGCGCCGGCAGCGGTTGCACGGCGGGTTCTTCGCGCTCGGCCTCGACCCCGTCTTCCTCGACACGGACGACCCGACGAAGATCGACCGCGCGTTCCTCGACTGGGCGGAGCGCCGCCGCGACGTGCGGAGCCGGCGGTGAGCATGAGCAATCGGCGCGTGCTCGCAGCCGCGGTTGCGGCAGCGGCCGTCGTGGCGGTGCTGGTCATCGGGACCGGCCTCGGCTGGTGGAGCAGCGCGCCGTCCGGTCCGGCGCCTGCGAAGCCGCTCGTCGTCAAGACCTCGCTCAGCCCACGGCCGGCTTTGTTCGGCGACGCGGTAACGGCGGACGTCGAGATCGGCGCCGACGCGCGAACGGTCTCGGCGAAGAGCATCCATGTGTTACCTGCGTTCGATCCGTTCGTCGAGAACGGGACACCGGAGGTCACGACGACTCGCGTCGGCGGCGAGCTGATCGTGCGCTACAGCTACACGATCCAGTGCTCGAGCGATGAGTGCGTGCCGCTCGGGAAGCCGCTTCCGGTGAAGCTCGCGCCCGTGGTCGTCACCGCGACCGCGGGCAGGCAGCCGCTGAAGGTGACGGCCAAGTGGCCGAAGATGTCCGTACTCTCGCGGCTCCAGAAGGGCGACGCGGGCGCCACCGCGCTCTTCCGTGCGCCGCGGAGCCTGCCTGCGCCCACGTACTCGGCCTCGCCCGGCGTCCTGGCGGACGTCTTCACGGCGCTCGCGGGCGTGCTCGCCGCGGCGGCGCTCGCCCTCGGCGGCTTCGAGCTCGTTCGGCTGCTCGAGCGCAGGCGGTTGCGCGGGGTCGTGCGGCTGACGGCGCTCGAGGCCGCGATCGCGTACGCGCGCGACGCGGCGAGGCGGCCCGATCCGGCCGACCGCCGGAAGGCGCTCGGGCAGCTCGCGGAGATCCTCGAGCGCGAGGGAATCGAGCCACTCGCGGAGACTGCGGGCGACGTCGCCTGGTCCGAGGCGGAGCCGACGCCGGACCGCACGCTGGAGGTCGCCGACGACGTCGAGGCGACCGGGAGGAACGGCAGATGAGCTTCGTCCCCTACGCCGGCGCCCGCGTCTTCGCCCGCAGCGCAGCGCGCACGATGATCGTGCGTGTCGTCCTGGCCGTCGCGCTCGTCGCGCTCGTGGTCGCGACGACGCTTTCCGCACGTCATCCGCACCTCGACAAGGAGCCGCTGGTCGCGCCGAACGCGGGTGGGATGCTCGTCCTCGACCTCTCGGCGAGCATCGGCACCGACACTTTTCAGCGGATCGGACAGACGCTGACCGACATCGCGGCGCGCGGCGGGCGCTACGGCCTGGTCGTCTTCTCGTCGACCGCGTACGAGGCGCTCCCACCCGGCACGCCGGCGTCTGCACTGCGGCCGCTGATCCGCTACTTCAGGCTGCCGACGAACGTCCCACCCGGCGAGCTGCCGAGCTTCCCGACCAACCCGTGGACGAACTCGTTCACGGCCGGCACTGAGATCGCGGCCGGCCTCGATCTCGCGCGGACGATCGAGCTCGCAAACCACGCCAAGCACCCCGCCGTCGTGCTGATCAGCGACCTGCAGGACGACCCGAACGACCTCGACCGGCTGAGCCAGGTGCTGCTCGGGTACAAGGCGGAGAAGATCAGCCTGACCGTGATTCCGCTGAATGCGGAGCAGAACGACATCGACCGCTACGTCGGGATCGCGACGAAGATCATCCCGGCCGAGCTGCCCGGCCAGAACCCGTCGGCGGGCTCACCGCCGCACGCATCCTTCCCGACGTGGCTCGTCGCGCTCGCGATCGCCGTCGCCGCCGGCCTCGGCCTGAACGAGCTCCGGTCCGCGCGTCTGCGCTGGGGCGCGGCGGAGGCCACGTCGTGAGCCGTTTGCGCATCGCCTTCGCCGTCCTGGCACTCGCCGTGGCGGTGCTGGTGGCGCTCTTCGCGGCCGATCTGCGCAGCTGGCAAAGCGCCGTCGCCGCCGGCGACGCGCGCTACTCGCAGAACAACGCGACCGCGAGCTGGAGCGTATCGGCCTTCCTGCCCGCCGATCTCTCGCGCAGCCTGCTCGGCCTCTCCGACGACCTCGCCCTCCGCCGTGCGGCGCAGCAGTTCGCAGTCGTCCGCTTCCTCGGCAACGGCGTCGACAACGGCTACTCGGAGAGCCAGCGTCGGGCAGCGCTCGAGCTCAGGCTGACGAACCTGTCCAACGGCAACGACCGTCACGTCGACTCGATCATCGACAACATGCTCGGGATCCTCGCCTACCAGGACTCGCAGACGAGCGGACCGAGCGCGCCGGCGCCGATCGACCGGAGCGTCAACGACTTCGAGGCCGCGGTCGAGCTCGATCCGTCGAACGAGGACGCGAAGTACAACCTCGAATGGCTCCGCCGCAAGCTCGCGCCGGTCGGCACCCGCGGCGGCGGAACGAACGCGCAGACCGGCCCCGCCAAGACGGGCAAGAAGGGGGCCGGCGGCGGTGTCCCGGGCCGGGGCTACTGAGGGATGGTGGGCTCGCTCGTCTTCCTGACGCCGCTCGGGTCGCTCGCTGCGCTCGCCGTTCTGATCCCGCTGGCCGGGCTCGCGCTCGCCGCGAGGCGCGAGGCGTCGGCGCGGCGGTACCTGCGGCTCTCCGCTCCGCCGCCGGTGAGGCGCTTGCCGCGGCTCGTCGCGCTCGCGGCCGTGCCCGTGGTGCTCGGAGTCGCCGCGACGCAGCCCGCGCTGCGCACGCGCGAGACGACGCGCGTGCGCACGGACGCGCAGGCGTTCTTCGTCTTCGACATCTCCCGTTCGATGATGGCCTCGCGCTCCCCGAGGAGCCCGACCCGGCTGGCGCGAGCCAAGGCAGACGCGCTACAGATCCGGGACGCGATCGCGCAGGTGCCGTCCGGGATCGCGACGTTCACCGACCGCGCGCTCCCCTATCTCTTCCCAAACGCCGACCCGAGCGTCTTCGCGAACACGCTCGCGAACGCGATCCAGATCGAGAACCCGGGCCCGACCTCGTCGAACGTGCTCGCGACGTCGCTCGACGCGGTCTCGGCGCTCGGCAACCAGAACTTCTTCAGCCCGGCCATTCGCCGCCGGCTCGTCGTCGTCCTGACCGACGGCGAGAGCACCGCCCTCCACCCGCAGGCCGACGCGCAGGCGCTCGCCGCGGGACCCGGCGTGAAGGTGATCTTCGTCCACGTCTGGGCGCCGACCGAGCACGTCTACGACCCGAACGGCAAGGCGGAGGAGGGCTACCACGTACACCTCGACAGCACGGCGAACCTCGACGAGCTCGCGCAGGCGATCGGCGGCCGCGTCTTCGGCGAGAACGCGGTCGGCAGCGCTGCCCGTGCCGCCCAGACCGCGCTCGGCCGTGGGCCGACGCAGGTCCTCGGGCGTACGGAGAGAACGCGGACGCTGGCGCCCTACGTCGCGCTCCTCGCGCTCCTGCCGCTGCTCTTCATCCTTCGTGGCACGATCCGGCGCGGGCTGACGCGGGCTCTGCGCGACTCCGCCGGCGAGCGTCTACGAACGTGGCTCACCTTTCCGCGTTGGAGGTTCCCTGCGCAGACGGACGCGCGCGGAACCCGCGCGTCCTGATGCCGGCGCCGACAAGCGACGCCTAGGGACGGAACGCCTCGAGCTCGAGGGTACCGTCCGGCTTCGGCACGCCCGCGCCGACGAGCAGGGTGTTGCCCGAGACCGCGGGGCACGCATTGATGCGGGCGGGAAGCCTCGCGCTCCAGAGCCGGTGGCCGTTGCGCGTGTCGAAGCCGTAGACGGTTCCGTCGAACGTCGCGGTGAAGACGACGCCACCCGCAACCGTGGCGCAGCTGAAATCCGGCTGCCGCAGCCGGACGAGCCAGTCGCGCTTTCCCGTCCGGGCATCGAGGGCAACCAGCTCGCCCCGTCCGCGCGCGGTCACGTTCACGTTCGCGAGCGACTCGTAGCCTGTCGCGCTGCCGCGCATGCAGAGGTCGACGACGGGGACGAAAAGTTTCCCCTCCGCCGACGCCATCGGTGTCAGCACGCCGCCGTAGAGCCCGGGGCAGACCGTCACGAGCCGCTTCGGCAGCGGTCCCGAGTCGTTTCGGTGCAGCCCGACCTTCGCCTGCCAGATGCGCGCGTGCGTCGTCCGGTTCCAGGCGATCACAAGGCCGCTCTTGCCGGCGCCGAAGACGGCGGGCGTCGATCCAGCCGCGCCGACGATCGGCGGCACTTGGAAGTCGTAGTCGCGGACGTCGTGCGTCGTCACCTGGTCGTACCAGCGGAGCCGGCCCGTCTTCGCGTCGACGGCGAGCAGCGAGTCGGTGTAGAGCGCCGCGCCGGCGTACATGCCGCCATTGGGATACTGCTTCGTCCCGCCCCACGGCAAGGGGTTCGCGATCCCCCAGTACGTGACGCCGTCCGCGACGCTCGGCGCGTACCACGCGCCGCCTCCGCCTGCGAGCGGCGGTACCTTCCAGGAGCCCTTGATCGTGTCGAGGCGCCAGAGCAGACGCCCGTCGGTCGCGGCGAGGGCGTACAGCGTGCCGCGGCCGTTGGGCGGGTCGCCGATCGTGCTCGCGTAGACGACGCCGTTCGCGACCTGCGGCGCGATGTCGACGTACCGCTGTGTGGCCGTGACGAGAACGTGCTGCCAGAGCAGCCGGCCTGTCCGCGCCGAGAGCGCGAAAGCGAGACTGTCGGTCGCGCCGTAGACGCGGTCGCCGACGACCGTGACGCCGTCCGGGCCCGGGTTCGTGGCGTCGAAGAGGTGCTGCCAGCGAACCGCGCCGGTGGCGAGGTCGAGCGCGAAGACGTTGCTCTCCATGTCTTGGACGTAGACGACACCGCCGGCAACGACGGGAGTCGCGGTGAACACGCCCGACTCGACAACCGGGATCCGGAACCGGAAGCGCCACGCGACGTGGAGCTTCGCGACGTTGCCGCGGTCGATGCCGCTGTGCGCAAGTGCTCGCGTCGACGAGAGGTCGGCGTTGGGCAGCGGCCATTCTGACGGCGCGTGCCCTCCGCAGCCTGCGAGCACGGCCACCGCGCCGGCCAGCACCGCGACGGAGGCCGCGGCTCTCAGCTCGGGAGCTTGAGAGTGGCGATCCCCTGCGGCGCATCCGTCGCCGGGGCGGCCGGATACACCGTGAGGTCGACCGGGCCGCCGGGGGCCGCGACCGACGTCGAGAAGAACTGCCGCTGCTCCTCGTACAGCTTCACCGTCGCACCGCGCGCCGAGCTCGGCAGCACGATCTGGAACTTGCCGGTCGCCGACGGCCAGGTCGCGCTGACCGGCTTGATCACGTGCCCGTTGCCGACGACGCCGACGACGATTCCCTCGTAGATGGCCCCGGGGACAGCCTGCGGATTCAGCGTCGTCTTGACGAGCGTCGTGCTCGGCGAGGCGGGCAGCTGGATGTTCAGCGTCGCGCTCTGCAGCTCGGCGAAGTTGATGAAGTCGACGATCGGCTCGGCGTACGCCGTCGCGCCGACCGCGACGCCGACCGTCATCGGCACCGGATTGTCGCCTTCCTGGTCGGCGGCGACGAGGAACGATGAGTAGTGCCCATTCGCGCCGGACGGCGACGAGTAGGTCCAGAACTTGTGGTCGTTCGTCCGTGTCGTCACGACGGCGCCCTGCACCGGCTTCCCCGTCGAGTCGGTGATCGTCCCGTTCAGGAGGTAGCTGTAGATGCCGACAGGCTGCGGCGCGAGGTGGTTCCCGTACGTGAGCTGACCGCTGAGAACGACGGTGCCGTTACTCCCCGACTTCGCCGAGAGGTTTTCGATCTGGTAGCCGACGCTGATCCCGCCCCGCGCGGCGAGGACTGCCGCACGCTGCGCAGCCGACAGCGGCTTCCCGTTGACCGTGGCGTGGCTGGCGTCCGCGACCGTCACGACGTGTCGCGAGGGCACCGTGTTGTCGACGGGATAGGTGAAGGCGCCGGTCTTGTCGGTCGGGTTCGCAAGCCAGCCGTTGACGGAGACGACCGCGCCCGCGACCGGGGTCCCGCCGAGCAAGACGTGCCCCTGCACGTCCTGCTCGTTCGAGGTGTTCGGATCCCACGCCACGACCGTCAGTCCCGTTGGGCCGACGATCGTCGCGGGCACGCCGGCCTTCGGCGTGGCGGCGGCGTGCTGCGTCCCGATCACGCGCGGCGCGGTGGCCGCGCCGTGCCGCTGCAGCAGCGTCGGGATCACCGGCGCGGACGACTGCGTGCTCGAGCCGCCGAGGTCGAACACCTGGATCTGCGAGGCGGCGGTGCCGCCGCCCGACGACGTGGTCGTGCCGCCGACGCCGATCGCGATGTACTCGGTCCCGTTCGCCTGGTAGATGGACGGGCCGTCGGCGATCTGGAAGCCGGTCTGGAACGTCCAGAGGATCTTGCCGTTCGTGACGTCGAACGCGCGCAGGACGCCGTCACCGCCGCCGACGAAGCCGAGGCCGGACGCCGTCGTCGTCGGTCCCCCGCGCTCGGGCTGCGGCGTATCGGTCTTCCAGACGCGCTGGCCCGTCGAGACGTCGATCGCGCTGATCGAGCCGTAGTCCTTCCAGCCGTTCTGGAGCTGCGTCCCGAAGTCGCCGTTCGCGAGGCCGAGGAACGGGTCGCCGACGAGCAGCTGCTGCTTCTTGACGTTGGACGCCGTGTCCTCCTCCTGCGCGACGGCCGTCTCCGCGGCCGCGTTGTACACGTACCCCGTCTGCGGGTCGAACGACGCCGGCGAGTAGTTGAGGCCGCCGAGCGACGAGGGGTAGATCGCCACCGGCACGCCGGGCTTGAGGCTCGGGTGCTCGACGTTGTCGATCACCTTCACGCGCTGCCAGATCGGCTGCCCGGTCGTCGCGTCGAAGGCAAACCAGACGCCCTCCATCGTCGCGATCGAGACGATGCGGCGCGTCTGCCCGCCGACCTTCGCGGTGTAGACGAGCGGCGGCTGCGACGCGTCGTAGGCCCAGTCGTTGACGCCGATCAGCTGGTGCCACCACTTCATCTTCCCGGTCGCGAGGTCGAGCGCGATGATCGACGTCGTACGCGGGTCGGTACCCGGGCGGATCTGCGGGTAGTACTCCGGCGCCGGCGACGCTGTGCCGAGATAGAGCGTGTTCGTCGTCGGGTCGATCGTGTCGGGCGTCCAGTTGGTGCCGCCGCCGACGATGCGCGCGGCGCTGCGCCATTCTGTGCCTGCCGGCGGGATCGTCCAGAAGGGGTTGGCCCACGCCGGGCGCAGGTCCGGCGTGTGGTAGGCCATCACGAACCCGCGCACGCCGTAGTCGGAGCCGGCGGCGCCGATGATCAGGTAGTGGTTGTAACAGATCGGCGCGCTCGTCTCGGAGTAGCCGTAGTTCGCGATCGCGCCCGGCACGGTCTGGGAGATCGAGACGCGCCGGATCAGGTTGCCCGTCTGCTGGTCTAGCTCGACGATCGTCATGTCGAGCGCGAGCTCGAAGACCGCGCCGTCGCAGACGGCGACACCGCGGTTCGCAACGATCCCGTAGTTCTTGAACGTCGCGAGGTTGTCGGGCTGCCAGTGCCAGATCAGCGCGCCGTTCGTGGCGTTGACGGCGAACACCTGATCGTCGCCCGAGGTGACGTACATGACGCCGTCGTCGACGATCGGATAGTCCTGCTGTCCCTTCTTGATGCCCGGGATGAACTTGTTCAGGTCGACCGTGAATGCCCGTCCGAGCTGGCTGACGTTCGACGGCGTGACCTGGTCGAGCGGCGTATAGCGGTTCTGGTCGGGCGTGTTGCCCCAGCTCGTCCAGTTGACGTTGCCGGTGGCAGCCTGATGCGCGCCCGCACCGCCGGCCGCGATCAGCGCAGCAATGCCGAGCAATGCAAGGACGGCCTTCCCTCTCCCCCTCGCCTCCATGAGCCGTTGTCAGGATACCTGTCGCTCAGCGGCTCCTGAGCAGCGCGACGGCGTGCGCGGCGAGGCCCTCGCCGCGACCCGTGTAGCCGAGCCGGTCGGTCGTCGTCGCCCGGACGTTGACCTCGCCGGCGCCGATCGTCTGCTCGAGGCGGCGGCGCATCGCCTCGCGGTGCGGGGCGATCCGCGGCTCCTCGCCGACGAGCACGCAGTCGGCGTTGACGAGCTCGAAGCCCGCAGCCGTCACCTGCGCATAGGCCTGCGCGAGCAGCTCGAGCGACGAGACGCCGCGCAGCGCCTCGTCGTCGGAGGGAAAGAGCGAGCCGATGTCGCCGAGCCCCGCCGCGCCGAGGATCGCGTCGATGAGCGCGTGGACGACGACGTCGCCGTCCGAGTGCCCGGCGAGTCCGCGCGGATGCTCGAGCTCGACGCCGCCGAGCACGAGCGGCACGCCCTCGGCGAGCGCGTGTGCGTCGACGCCGATCCCGACCCGGTACTCAGGCATCGAGCCAGCGTGCCACTCGCTGGAGATCTTCGGGCGTCGTCACCTTGAGCAGCCGCTCGTCGCCGAGCACGACCGCGACGCGCCCGCCGGCGGTCTCGACGAGCGAGGCGCAGTCGGTCGCCTGCGCCGCGCCGTCAGCGGCCGCGAATGCGCTTCGCAGGGCGGCCGCGGCGAAGGCCTGGGGTGTCTGTACGGCGACGAGCTCGTCGCGCGCCGGTGTCTCGACGACGACTCCGTCGCGGACCCGCTTGATGGTGTCGGTGATCGGCAGACCGGGTACGGCGCCCTCGTAGCCGCTGTCCAGGGCGCGGAGCAGGCGTTCCACGAGCCCGGGCGGAAGCAGCGGGCGGGCTGCGTCATGGACGAGCACGACGGCGGCGTCAGCCGGCACCTCCGCGAGGCCCGCCCGTACCGAGTCGGCGCGCGTGTCGCCGCCCGGCACGCAGGCGGACACCTTCGAAGCGCCGACCTCCTCCGCAAGCAGGATCGCAGGCTCCTCCCAGCCCGGCGGCGCGACGAGCACGATCGCGTCGACCGCGTCGCTGTCGTCGAGGCGGCGCAGCGGCTCGGCGAGCAGCGGAAGCTCGCCGAGCCGCGCGAACGCCTTCGGACGGTCCCCGCCGAGCCGGTCGCCGCGGCCGGCGGCGACGAGCACGGCCCAGGTCCCCTCCGGCACTAGACGCGTGCCGACAAGCGGCGGCTAGGCCGCGGCCGGGGCCTTCTTCTTCGCCGTCGCGGCCGGCTTCTTCGCGGCCGTTGCCGGAGTGCGCTTCGCCGGGGCGGCGCGCTTGACGGGCGCCGGCTTGCCGTTCTCACCGGTGAGCACGCCCTCGAGCCAGGCGATCGCGTCCTCCTCGGAGAGGTTCTTCGCGTACATGAGTTCCGAGGCGAGGATCTTCTTCGCCTTGACGTACATTTGCTTCTCGCCCGTCGAGAGGCCCTTCTCGCCGTCCCGGAGCGACAGATTGCGGACGACCTCTGCGAGCTCGAAGATGTCGCCCGTCTTCATCTTGTCGCGGTTGTGCTTGAACCGGCGATTCCAGTTCTTCGGCATCTCCGTGCCCCCGCTCGTTAGGTACTTGACGACCTTCTTGACCGCCTCTTCGTCGATCACCTTGCGGAGGCCGACACGCTCCGCGTTGTCGGCCGGCACGTTGACGGTCATGTCGTTGTGCAGGATCTTGATCGTCAGGTACTCGCGCTTCTCCCCCAGAACCTCACGCTTCTCGCGCTTCACAACCGTGCCCGCTCCGTGGTGGGGGTACACCACCTTGTCGCCGATTCTGTACAAGCTCGCTCCCTTTCCCTCTGTAGTCGCGAAAAGCGCCGGCGGCCTCGAGGGCTACCGGCGAACGGCGACAGTCTACCAGAATCCCTGGAAATACGCCATTTTTGCGGGTTTTGCCTGCTCAGACGGGCTTCTCGCCCAGCGCTGCGGCAAGGGCGGCCCGCAGTGTGTCGTTCTGGAGACTCGCGCCCCTCGTCCCGGCCGGGGCGAGGACGTCCGGCCGGCCGAGCTTGCGGCACTCGTCGATGCGCCGCTCCGCCTGCGTCGCGGGTCGGAGGCGACCGGTGAGGCCGACCTCGCCGAACGCGGCGAGGCCCTCGCGCACCGGCAGGCCGCGCGCGGCGGAGGCGATCGCGAGCGCCACGCCGAGGTCGGCGCCGGGCTCGTCGATCCTGACGCCGCCCGCGACGTTGACGAAGACGTCTGCAGCTCCGAGCGGCAAACCGGCGTGCCGTGCGAGCACGGCCACGATCATCGCGAGCCGCCTCGGGTCGACCCCGGTGGCGACACGGCGCGGCATCGCGAGGTCGGTCGGCGCGACGAGCGCTTGGATCTCGAGCAGCAGCGGCCTCGTCCCCTCGAGCGTACAGGCGACCGCGGCTCCCACCTCGCCCGGCTCGCTGCGCCCGAAGAGCGCCGAGGGGTCGGGCACGCCGACTAGGCCGGTGCCGGTCATCTCGAACACGCCGAGCTCGTTGGTCGAGCCGAAGCGGTTCTTCGCCGCGCGCAGGATCCGGTGCGCGTGATAGCGGTCGCCCTCGAATTGCAGCACGCAGTCGACGAGGTGCTCGAGGACGCGCGGCCCGGCGACGGTTCCGTCCTTCGTCACGTGTCCGACGAGGAACGTCGCGACGCCCGCGGCCTTGGCCACCCTCAGCAAGCGGGCGGCCGCCTCGCGCACCTGCGCAACCGAGCCGGGCGCCGAGCCGACGTCGGCCGAGGCAAGCGTCTGCACCGAGTCGATCACGCACACGTCCGGGCGCTCCCGCTCGAGCGTCGCGCAGACTGCATCGAGGTCGGTCTCGGCGAGGATCATCACCTCGCCGGCGCCCCCGATCCGGTCGGCTCGGAGCTTCACCTGCGCGACCGACTCCTCGCCGGTGACGAGGAGCGCCTTTCTCGTCGTGCTGATCGCCCGGAGGGCCATCAAGAGGACGGTCGACTTGCCGACGCCGGGCTCGCCGCCGACGAGGACGAGCGAGGCCGGGACGAGGCCGCCGCCGAGCACCCGGTCGAGCTCGGGCACGCCGGTCGAGATTCGGTCTGCCTCCTCGGTCTCGACCTCGAGGAGTCGGAGGAGCGGCCTCGTTGCCGCGGCGACCGGACCGACCACCTGTTCGAGCAGGGTCCCGAACGAGCCGCAACCGGGGCAGCGTCCGAGCCAGCGGGCGGTCGAGGTGCTGCACTCGCTGCACGCGAACTGAACGGCCGCCGCCTTCGCCACGCGATCACTGTACGGGCGGGTCCCGACAGCCTTCGTGGCGAGTTCGGAACGTTCTCTCCACAGGACGAGGGGCGCCCGGCGGCGCCCCTCGTCCATGAGCGGCAACTAGGCGGCGGCGGTCGTCGCGGCTCCCGTCGCGTGCGCGTGGCGAAGCCGCACGCGAAGACCGAGGCCCGCGACGGTCGGCCGGTCCGGCGGGCTCTGCTCGAGCGCGGAGGCAGGCTGCCCGCCGGCGGCGGTCTGCGGAGCCGTGGCCGGCTGCGGCAGCGCCCGCTCGCCGAGGCACCGGACGAGCTTGAGGGCGCCGCTCTGCGAGAAGAACATCGCGCCCTCGCCCACCTTCAGGTCGTCGACCGAGACGACCTGGCCGCCGCGCTCGCGGACGAGCGTGCCGTCGTCGTAGGTGAAGCTGACCGTCTGCTTGTCGGCACGGACGATCGCGAGCTGGCCGTTGCCGATCGAGGTGATTCGCCCCCGGTCGTACTCGAAGCTCTGCGTCGACCCGTCGACGTAGAGCGCGTCGATCGTGCCGGTAACCGACTTGACCGCCGGCCCTTCGATCGCTGATTGGTCGGCGCCGCTCGGCGCGCCGTCGCCGCGGATGTTGCGGATGATGACCGCGTTGCCATTCTGCGAGATGACGGTTGCGACCTGCCCGGCCTTCAGATCGGCGAGCGTGTAGGTCGCGCCGGCGTTGCGCACGACCGTCGACGAGGTGATCGAGAAGGTGACCTGGACGTTGTCGCGGCGCGTCAGCGTGATCGAGGTGTCGGAGAGCGTCGTGACCTTGCCGCGATCCCAGTTCCAGGTCTGCTGCGACCCGTCCTGGTAGGTGATCGTCCCGACGGCGTGCACGGTGCTGGCGAACGGCCCCTTGACGGCAGCCGGCCCGTCGGCCAGCGCGCTCGTCGCGCCGAGCGCGAAGACCGCGGCCGAGACGAGGATGAAGCGTTTGAGCATCGGAACCTCCTGGTGCGTCGGTGGCTGGACGCGACGCAAGGTGCGAGCCGGCTGTAAGCGCCCGGGACGCCGACGGTCAGCCGTCGGTAAGCCGCGGTAAGCCGCGCGTAAAAGGCCATCCCTCGTTCGGACGTGTCCGCGGACGGCCCTCGGACAGCCGCGAAAAGACCGCTACTCGCTCGATTCGCCGGCGGACGGCTCGCTGCCCGAGCCCGCGCCCACTCCGGCCGGCTCGGCCGGCGGCGCAGGCGGCACCACCGTGATGTCGACCTCTTCCTCGTTCTTCCGCGCGACGACGATCGTCGAGCCGGGCTCGAGCGAGCGTCCGAGGACGTAGTCGGCGAGCGGGTCCTCGATCAGGCGTTGGATCGCACGGCGCAGCGGCCGGGCCCCCATCGCCGGGTCGTAGCCCTTCTCGACGAGCATGTCCTTCGCCTCGTCGGTCAGCTCGATCGTCACCTCGTGCTCGGCCATTTGCACGCGCAGCCGGTTCAGCATCAGGTCGACGATCTGCAGGATCTCGTCCTTCGTCAGCTTCGGGAAGACGATGATCTCGTCGATCCGGTTCAGGAGCTCGGGACGGAAGACCTTCTTCAGGTCGCCCATCACGCGCGTCTTCATGTCGTCGTACGACAGGCCCTCTTCGGTCGAGATCGTGAAGCCGAGCGACACGTTCTTCGAGATCGAGGCCGAGCCGATGTTCGACGTCATGATCACGATCACGTTCCGGAAATCGACCTTGCGGCCCTGCGAGTCGGTCAGCTTCCCGTCCTCCAGGATCTGCAGGAGGATGTTGAAGACGTCCGGGTGAGCCTTCTCGATCTCGTCGAACAGGATCACCGAGTACGGCTTGCGCCGCACGGCCTCGGTGAGCTGGCCGCCTTCGTCGTAGCCGATGTAGCC
>Ga0070731_10002104_pt1 | contig 19493 bp, 16 predicted proteins | sample Coa_R1_2_FD_66448 | JGI IMG/M metagenome (GOLD analysis project Ga0070731, IMG submission 66448) | Surface soil microbial communities from Centralia Pennsylvania, which are recovering from an underground coalmine fire - Coalmine... | ecosystem: Environmental > Terrestrial > Soil > Unclassified ... | reverse complement strand
CCATTCGGCGAGATATTTTATATCAGCATTCACTCCAAAAAACGTTGAACCGGGAATGTCTTTGCTTATTGCACGCGAAAAACCTGTATTGACGGGATCAACATAAACAATGTCGGCAACATCCAAAATTGAATTTGGGTTTTCGCGAACGCCATAAGGTTGGACAGGATATCCTTCATCGTCTACATTTAAAATGCGGGGGCCGGTATAGCCAATTTCCATCCAGACAGAAGGAGTCCCCGGACCACCATTGAAAGAAATAATTAACGGACGGGTTGCGCGATCTCTTATGTCGGAACGTTCATAATAAGTATAAAAGACACCCGCAATTGCTTTGCCGGCTTCATCCCAAACAGGCATCATCCCGGCAGTAGCCGTATAGGGAATTCGCTGACCTTTTATGGTTACTTCGCTTTTTGTAACAACAGCTGTATCGGTAACAACCATTCGATTTAAAGGTGCAGGTGGTTTGGGATTATCGTCAGGATATTTTTTTTGGGCATTTGCGAGGAATATGGAAAAATTGATGAGGCAAAAAACAATGAATGTTTTTTTCATGACAGTGTTATTTTGGTAGCATAATGAATTGAGAGGGGCAAAGATAATAGAGAAATGATCATTGTAAATGGATAAGTGATAATTGGCAACTCAACCCTGATCAATTATTGATTCATCATTATTCGCTTAAAAAGAGAGAGACTATAAAATAAAAAAAGGGCCAGGATAGAAATCCAGCCCGTTTTTAAAATCCAATATCCTATGAAAAACCAAATACATAAACGCAAAAGATGTTCCATTGTTGCTTTACGTTTAAAATATAGTGAACCTGCCGCAAATCCTTCCCATTTTGAATACAAATTGGTTCTTTTTGGGAATTGTGTTCCTCATAGTAAGGCAGAAAATGACCAAATAGCCAGGTCAGTGGTTTGTATTTTTTTGTCGATTTGAGATAAGAAAGTATTAGCTCTGGCGACGGGATAGACATAAAATAGGAAAAAGAGCGCCATATAGCCTGGATGCCCGTGAATTGGTGATTGGCCTGTTTTGCCGCATGTCATCCGGATCATTATTGTTTGCAGGCAGCAACAAGGGGTCTGCGGAGGAGAAAATGCAAAAATTAATTTGCATGCTACATGGCGTGGATGCGAAACCATCAAAACGAGAAATGGGGAATGATGAATATTACCTAACCATGCAGACCCTAACATTTCCCTATGCCAACTTCCAGTCGCCTTGTATATTTGCTTTTGCCAATAAATTGGCTTCCGCATCGTTCACAAATTGTTCGGTTGCAGGATTCCATTGGAGCGGACGATTTAACCAATAAGTAATATTTGCAATGGCGCAGATGCTGCTGGTGCGATGACCGGTTTCCGCATCGCAGATTGGTTGTTTATTATTTTTGATCGAGTCGAGCCAATCCTGGTAATGGTCGTCGCTTTTGTATAATTGTATCTCCGTATGTTTTATTTCCGCGGTGGCAATATTTGCCGGGTAGCTGTCAATAAAATCGCGGCTGATATCAAGTCTGCCTTTTGTTCCGATAAAACGCAAACCAAATCCGCGACCAAAATCCTGATGTTTCACGACTACGCCGTTTTCGTAAACCATCGTGAGGAATTTATGGTCTTTTCCATCGGGCGGAAATAATTTCACCGGACCAGTTTTATCCATTCCCAAACCCCATTGCGCAATGTCAAACATGTGGGCACCCCAATCGCTGAGGATTCCTCCGCCATATTCTTTATAATTTCGCCAATTTGGAAAAATATCCTTTTCAACCGGAGGAGACAATTCTGAATTGAAAGGCCTGAACGGTGCTGGACCAACCCACATTTCCCAATTCAAATTTGGTGGAACTGCCTCCAGCAAAAGATAATCGGGGATCGCTGCGGTGCCTACATTCACCAGCACCTCTTTAATTTCGCCGACATAACCGTTGCGGATTAACTCGCAGGCATGTCTGAAATTTACCCAGGAGCGCTGCATGCTTCCTGTTTGAAGGATCACTTTATTCTTATTCATCGCGGTCACCATGGCCCTCCCTTCTTCGACTGAATGTCCCAATGGTTTTTCGCAATACACATGCTTACCTGCATTTGCAGCGGCAATACTGGCGACCGCATGCCAGTGATCGGGCGTGACGACAATTACGGCATCAATGTCTTTTCGCAACAGCATTTCGCGGAAATCTCCATAACCGGTTAATCCCTTGTAATTTGCCTGCTTTTGGTATTTGGCGTAAGTTTTTTCAACAACTGATTTAAAGAGATCGAGTTTTTGCGAATCAACTTCTGCTGCTGCAACAATTTTTGTTTTTGGCGCGAATGAATCGGCAAGTCCGCGCGCTTGTTTCCCTGCGCCGATGAAACCCAGGGTCATCATGTCACTTGGTGCAGTAAAACCGGCTCCTCCCATGACAAATCTCGGGATGATGGTGAATGCTGCAGATGCCTGTAAACTGGTTTTAAGGAATTCCCTGCGGTTGTATGGTGGAATATTTTTTCTCATGATGACAGTATTTGAAATTTTGGCAAGAACAAGATTAATGCTTTTTTTTTGAGGTAGAAAAATAATGTTGTTGTGAAATTATTATGCTGATGGGTTCACGTTCCTGAATGGGGTAATGCATTTTTAATTTTGTCCCGGAGAGTCTTCGGAGGTATTTCAGTGCATGTGGTGTGAGAGCACCGCGGTTGAAGGGCAGCATGATGCGTATTGGCTGAGTCTGGCAGGTTCAGTCGAAAGTGAAATGCTGCCTGAATAAAACAAAAAGCTCCCCCAAACGAGAGAGCCTAAACTGGCTTCACCAATTTTTGTTAATTGCTTATAAGTATATACGGAAGTTATTGCAGTAAGAATCTTAGCTTAAAAAATAATTTTTATCATATTTTTTAATTTGGTGCCGTTGGTTGAATCAAAACCCGATTAGAATAGAAAAATGTTGCCAGATCGCTTAAGAAAATTTGAGTCCAGATATTTTTTTGGAACCTGCAGCTATGACTGTCTCCGGGATCGCAGATTACCTTAGTTGAGAATAATTTGAGTCCCTTCTTTATCAGTAAGGGGAAAATGCTGAATCTAAAAGAATTCAGAAAGCAGGTTGTAGCCCGGCTTTGTGTATTTACCGGCTGATAGTAATGTATGGGAACGATACGCGGTCAGCTGTTGCAGCCTTGTGCTGTCGTGGTGGACTGTACTGGGTTCGAACCAGTGACCTCTGCTCTGTCAAAGCAGCGCTCTGAACCAACTGAGCTAACAGTCCAGGTTTACATGTTATAGCAAGATTTAAGATCCGGAGATCCCAGAGCTTGCCATTTGTTTTATTATGTCATGGATCATGCAAGTCAGGTATGCATTTCACCTCTTTCTTCTATCCAATTCTTTTTTTATCAATCCCAATTCTCTTCCGGTTTGCCCGGAGATCGAACTGTTTTCCTGGGCGCGGCGCATCAGATAAGGAATAACATCCTTGATCGGTCCGAAAGGTAAATACTTGCTCACCCTGCATCCGGCTTTTGCCAGGTTAAAAGTAATGTTATCACTCATTCCGTACAACTGCGAAAAATGAACATGCGCATGATTTAATGGCAAACCTTTTTGCTGCAATAATTGCGTTGCATACAAATTGCTGAACTCATTATGCGTTGCAACAATCAAGCCGATGCGGTTAATATTTTCGATACAAAATTGTAAAGCTTCATCATAATCATTGTCTGTTGCTTTTTTATTTGATTGAATGGGTGAAGAATAACCGAGATCTGCTGCCCGCTTTCTTTCTTTTTCCATATAGGCGCCGCGAACAAGTTTTGTTCCGAGAATAAAATGGCGGAGTTTTGCGGCTTCGAGTGAATCTTTTAAAAACCTCAACCGATCGTGACGATACAATTGCACGGTATTGTAAACGATTACTTTTTGTTTATTGAATTGTTCCATCATTAATATCGTGATCACATCTACCGGATCTTGTATCCATGTTTCTTCCGCATCAACAAGAACACCTATATTTTTTTCCTGTGCAACCTTACAAATACGCAACATACGTTGCTGTACACGCTGCCACTCATCTTTTTCTTCAGGCGTTAATGATTCCAGCGCTTTTGCATAACGTTTCATCAAACTGCCTGCATTCAATTCAACGGACTGATCCAATTTTTCCAGCAAACCATATCGCGCAAATCCTGTAATCTTAATGCTCATAAATGGAATATTCGGCTGCGTTGCTGCATAATTTATTACCCGGATAAATTCGTCACATGCATGATCGAAATTCTTTTCATTGGCATCGCCGCCTTCAACTCCATAATCTAAAATTACCTGCACATTATATTCGCCTAATTTTTTCGCGACGGCTGCGGTTTCTTCAAGCGTTTCGCCGCCGACGAACTGAGAGAAAATAGTGTTGCGGATAATTCCTTTTATGGGCAATCCGCTACGAATAGCCCAGGGCGTTAATTTTGTGCCCAGCTTTACCAGCCAGGCGCGTCCCATTGATGAGAAAAGAAAATCCGCTTTTTTTAATTCCTTATCGCTTTTATATTCAAAAGCGTTTTCTGTGTTGTCGAAAGAAATAGAGCCCATTGCGGCAAATGTATGAAGAAGTACGAAGTATGTGGTATGAAGAGTAGCTGTTGTTGACATCCTTGCTGACTTAATTGGTTGGAAGAACGACCTTGACGCCGTTTTTCAGAAAAAATCAGTTGAATAAGACTAAAATGGCCATTGATGCCACATGCTATTGCACATCCAATTGATTTGCGATGTATTCAAATACAAAATCCCAATTTTCAATTATTTGTTGGGTACTTTGTCCGCTTCCGTGACCGGTGTTATAATCCATGTGTAAAATGATCGGGCTGGTTTGTCCTGGGTTATTTTGGACTGCAGCTACAAATTTTTTTGCATTCATCGGATCAACCCGACTATCATTGGCACCGGCGGTAACCAGCATGGGCGGTATGTTTACACCTTTGCGGATATTCTGGTAAGGCGAATAGCGAAGCAGCCATCGAAAATCCGCATCGTTTTCCGCAGAACCATATTCGGGGATCCAATACCGCGCGATCAAAAATTTATGATAACGCAGCATATCCAGCAAAGGCACTTCGCAAACTATCGCTTTAAACAGATCTGGTCGCTGGGTAGCGGCTGCACCCATGAGCAAACCCCCGTTACTGCCACCCAGGGCAACGATTTTTGCAGGTGTTGTATATTTTTCACTCACCAGCCATTCGGCACAGCTGTAAAAATCATCGAAACAATTCTGTTTGTTGGAAAGCATCGCCCCGACATGCCATTTTTCACCATATTCGTTTCCACCTCGAATTCCGGGCTCAACAATAACGACCCCGCGATCAATAAGTGGGGCATAAAAACCATAAAAACGGGGTTCTATTCCAATTTGGAAACCACCGTATGCGGTAAGCAAAACAGGGTTGTTGCCATCAAGTTTTATGTCTTTTCTATGTACGACAAATACCGGCACTTTTGTGCTGTCTTTCGATTTATAAAATTTTATTTCGCCGACGATATTGCTCATATCAACTGGCAACTCGCGGTGATAATACAAACGCCATTTAAAATCTGATGGCGAGGCTACAAATGTTTTTGATGTGGAAGTGAAAGTGTTTAATGTCATGTACACAGAATCTTCTTCGCGGTCATAGCTAATTTCAGCGACGTTTCCGATTTCAGGCAATTCAATTTGTTTTAATTTTTGTCCGTTAAGATCGTATAATGTTAACCTGCTTTGAATATCTTTTTTATCCTGGATGATGATATTGTTTTTTGTTACGACATAAGCCTGCATCACGGTCTCGCTTTCCGGGATCAATGTTTTCCAGTTCTTTTGATCTGGATTATTTTTGTCAGCTACCATGAATTTATAATTCGGGGCATTGTCGTTGGTAAATATGTACAACTTATCACCGATTGCATCAGGATATGCCGTGGATTTTTTGCTTTCATAGATCAATGTCCCTTTATCCTGCGAACCTGCTGGTCGCATGTAACAACTGTTCGAATAAAAATCTGCTTCACCGTAAAAGCTTGCCTCACTGTATCGGTTGTCATAAACGTAATAGCTGTTCTTGGCATCGCTGGTGGAACCTATGAATACTGCTTTTTCAGGGGTGTCACCAACCTGCCACCAGTAAGTTTTTAATGGGAGCTGCTTGTCCACATCCTGCTGGGTTCTTATTGTAAAATATGCGTGTTGCTGATCCCTTGTCCATTGATAGCCAAAGGTATTTTTTAAGGGCGGATATAAAACTTTTCCCGTACGTGTGTTGATTATATAGGTAGTTGTAATTTCCGCACCACTTTTTTGTACGCTTACTGCCGCTCGCTCGCCGTCATAGGTGTAGTTGATATCTGAAGTGGATGTACTGCCAGAACTGTCTAGTTTTACTGGGTCCCAGATCAATATTTTCTTACCATTCATGATGGTATATAATTTATTTTGTTTGTCGCCTTTCTTTTTAATGGTTTGAAAAATTCTTTTGCCTTCTTTATCTAACGCTCCTTCAAAATCAAGGTCGACGTATGCAGCAATTCCTTCGCGCAAACCCGGATGGACTTTTTGCGTTGCATTCAAATATTGAATACCATAATCATGTTGTGCTTTGGTCCATTCCACCACTTTTGTATCAGTTTTATCTTCCAGCCAGCGATAATCGTCGGTGATCATGACGCCGTGCATCGTATCAATAACCGGCATTGCCTTCGTGGCAGGAGGTGTAAATTTAACCTGCGCTGACAAAGCAATTGGCAAAACCATCAATAAAAACAAAAAGAATATTTTCATGCAAAATAGTTTTGGTCATAAATGGAGAATGATTCAAAGCTAAAAGATTTTTTGGTAGCCGGATAGAATAATTAATAGGCATCGTTGAGCTGCACATTTTTCGGGCACTGCAATGGCATTGCACATCGGACCTAACCAAGATTTATCTTATTAAACTGATTACTGAAAATTATTTTTATTTCTTACATTCGGCGATGATGTTTTTTATGAGGAAACCCATTTTGCTGTTGATCATGGTTGTTTGTTTATTTTCTTCCTGCCAAACAAACCGGCATTTTGCGACGATAATCCGCAATGGTATCATTTATGATGGCTCAGGCAATGAACCTTTTAAAGGTGATGTTGCTATTGATGCAGATACGATCGCATTTATCGGCGATCTTGCTGATGCGAGAGCTACAAACGATATTGATGCAAAGGGAATGGCTGTGAGCCCGGGTTTTATTGATGTGCAAAGTCAATCCATGGAATCGCTTATACAGGACGGGCGTTCTCTCGGTGCCATCAAACAGGGTGTCACCCTCGAAGTTTTTGGCGAAGGCGAGTCAATGGGACCGCTGACAGATACGCTGAAGAAAATTGAGGAGAAACAAGAGCATGATATCAAATATAAAATCGAGTGGACCTCTCTAAAAGAGTATTTGGAATATTTACAGAAAAAGGGGATCTCTACCAATGTGGCATCTTTTGTCGGGGCGGCGACCATCCGTGAAAACGTTATGTTGTTTGATGATCGCGCGCCAGACTCGTCCGAATTAAATAAAATGAGATTGCTGACCAAGCAGGCTTTAGCGGATGGGGCACTCGGAATCGGTTCTGCGCTTATTTATGCCCCGGGCAATTATGCAAAAACGGATGAAATCATTGCGCTTTGTAAAGTAGCATCATCTTATGGCGGCGTCTATATTTCTCACATCCGCAGTGAAGGGAATCAATTGCTGCAGGCGGCTGATGAACTGATAAAAATTTCCAGGGATGCGAATATTCCGGCCATGTTTTACCATCTGAAAGCTGCGGGAAAACCTAACTGGAATAAAATGGATCAACTGATTTCAAAAATTGACAGCGCGAGGAAAGCGGGTCTGGATATTTCGGCCTGTATGTATCCTTACACTGCGGGGGCAACCGGTTTTGATGCAGCAATGCCACCCTCCATTCAGGCAGGAGGCTTGGATAAATGGGTCGAACGGCTGAGAGATCCGGCAACGAGGAAAAAGATACTGAAAGAAATGATAACACCAACCAATGATTGGGAAAATTTGTATCTAGGTGCAGGACCGGAGAACATTATTTGCATCGGTTTTAAACAAGACTCGCTGAAATACCTGACTGGCAAACGTTTGAGCGAGATTGCAAAAATGAGAAATAAATCTCCTGAGGAAACCATTATTGATCTGATCATCCAGGATCATTCACGTATTGAAGTAATTTATTTTTTAATGAGCGAAGACAACGTAAAAAAAGAAATAGCACTTCCTTATACCTCACTCGGTTCTGATGAAGCAAGCATGGCTCCTGAAGGAGTTTTTTTGAAAAGCAGCGCTCACCCCAGGGCGTATGGAACATTTGCAAAATTACTGGGGCAGTATGTTCGTGAGGAGAAACTGATTTCCTGGGAAGAGGCAATTCATAAAATGAGCGGACTTGCAGCCCAACAATTGCACCTAAACAAAAGAGGAACACTAAAGGTCGGAAATTATGCTGATGTTATCGTCTTTGATCCTAAAATGATAGGTGCAACATCAACCTATGAAAAGCCGCATCAATTGGCTGTTGGAATGACCGATGTTTTTGTAAATGGAGTTCAGGTACTGAGAGATCGCGAACATACCGGAGCAAAACCAGGGCGGGCGGTGTTTGGGATGGGAAAAAAATAATGTCCGGGGTCTGAAGCAGCATGCCAGCTTAATTTTTCTTCCCTAGGTCTGCTGAGGTCTGGCATAAATCAATTACGCATGCAAATTACACGCACAGAAATTTACAAATTCAGTATCCCCATGCACCCCTTCACGATTGCAACAGGAACCATGCACCTTGCTCAAAATATATTCATACGCATTTACACCAGTGAGGGATTTTATGGGGTGGGGGAGTGCTCCGCTTTCCCCATGATTGTTGGCGAGACCCAGTCCACATGTTTTGAAATGGCCAAAGACTTTGCAAAACTCTGGAAAAATAAAAACGCACTGGCAATTGAGGAACGCATGAATGAATTGCACAGCTTTACTGCATTTAATTCCACAATAAAAAGCGCGTTTGACATGGCGCTCTTTGACATTGCCGCGAAAAACGCCAATCAAGCTTTGTATGAATTCTTGGGCGGGAATATAAAAGACCTTGAAACTGACCTGACGATTGGCATGGGAAGCCCTGTAAAAATGGCGCAAGCAGCCATTGATTTTGCGAATAAGGGAGTAAGGATAATCAAAATAAAATTAGGGAAGGCAGCAGATGATGATATAGAAAGGGTTAAACAGATTCGCCATGCCGTCGGCGAAGAAATTGTTTTACGCATTGATGCAAACCAGGGGTGGGATTTTGAAACCTCAGAAAAAGTATTGGAGGCGATATCCAAATACAATATTCAATTTTGTGAACAACCGATGCGAAGTTGGAATGATGATAGACTTCCGAAGTTAAAGAAACATTCGCCCATTAAAATAATGGCTGATGAAAGTGTGTTTGATCATCACGATGCAGAAAGATTAATACAAGCTGGCGCATGCGACTATATAAATATCAAATTCGCAAAATCAGGCGGTATCCTGGAAGCAGATCAGATAAACGCTGTTAGCGCAAAAAATGACATTCCTTGCATGATGGGCGGCATGTTGGAAAGCCGCATTGCACTTACCGCATTTGCACATTTTGCCCTTGCGCACGATAATATTATTTTTTACGACATGGATACATGCCTGCTTGGTCATCAGGTTGACCCAGTGATCGGCGGAATAAAATATAATCGCTTTCATCTTGAGATGCCGCCTGGGATTGGCGTTGGGGCCGATGCCGATGATCAATTCTTAAGTAAGTGCGAAAGGGCAATGATATAAAAAACGGGAACAAATTGTATCCCCGTTGCTTTTTTTCGCGTTATGTTTCTTACCTCCAACCTCCGCGGTGCCACCTGAACCCCCTTCCACCGTGTTCCCAATGGCCGGCATTCCAGGATCTTCCGGCACGGCCACGAACCCAGTGACCGGAATGCCAAACATAGGTTCCTCCGCTCCAGACCCAATCACCACCTATCCAAACATAATCAGGACCCGGCGCAACACCTTGCACATCTACAACATCTGCGGGTTGCGAATCGACGTATCCTGCTGCACATCCCGCAAAAGCAATCATAGAAAAAGCTATCATTACGGGGAAAAAATATTTTTTCATAACTGGTATTTTTTTGTTTATGAATTCCGGTACCTGTATGGTAATACTAAGATTGTGCCACCAGGATTCAAAACGTAACGTTCGCTTTTTCACCCTGATATGGTTTAACTTTCCTATAAAAATGGGGAATGATGTTACAATTCTTCCACAAGAGTTATGAAGTGGATGAATGGTCAGTTTTAGGTTATTGATGAGCGTTATAAACCCAAAACTTCAGCAAAAAATAAAACCTGATTACTAATCCAGTTGATAAGCTTTGATCTTGTTGTACAAGGTCTTCCTGTCTATTTTGAGAATTTCTGCAGCTTTCGTTTTATTAAAATTAACCTGCTTAAGCACATTCATTATCACATTATATTCCGCCTGAGCCGCGCTGTTCTTAAGGTCAACTTCGTTATTAATTCCCAAGCCGCCATTGTGAACCTGATGGGTATTTATATTTTGTTCGGCTTCATGTTTATACAGGTTATTGTTGATGATTTCTGATGGTAACACTGAGGAATGAACTTTCCCTGCTTGCGTTAACAAGGCAGCACGACGAATAACATTTCTGAATTCACGTAAATTTCCAGGCCATGAATAATTTAAAAATATCTCCATCACCTCGTCTTCAAAACCGTCTACCTCTTTATTCAATTCCCCGTTTGCATTTTTCAGGAAGAAATCCGCAAATAAAGGGATATCTTCCTTCCTTTCTTTTAACTTCGGAAGGATAATGGAAAATTCATTAAAACGATGAAAAAGATCTTCGCGGAATTTTCCTTTACGATAAGCATCCTGCAGGTTTTCGTTGGATGCCACAATGATCCTTACATCAACATCCATTTCTTTGAGTCCGCCAACGCGTTTAAATTTTCTTTCCTGGATAACCCGCAACAAGGCGGCCTGAATGTCATAGGAAAGGTTTGCCACCTCATCCAAAAATAGAGTGCCGCCGTTCGCGAGTTCAAAATGTCCTTCTTTATCTGCGAGAGCCCCGGTAAAAGCCCCTTTAACGTGACCGAATAGCTCACTGCCTGCCAGTTCTTTGGAAAGCGTACCGCAATCCATGGCCACAAAAGGTTTTTCTTTCCGCGCACTTTTTTGGTGAATGGTTCTGGCAATAACCTCTTTACCCGTTCCGCTTTCGCCATATAAAATTATGCTGTACGATGTAGGCGCAACAAGTTCTATCTGTTTATAAATTTCTTTGGTTACCGGAGCATTTCCAACAAGAAATGCGTCTGAATATTGTCCGGATTTAGAGGAAGCGCTTTGTTTACCTGATGAATTTTCGCCATTTGCCTGCTGCTCTGTTGCTTTGGAAATAACATTGAGCACCTCGTCGGGAATCAGTGGCTTGGTAATATAATCGAACGCCCCTGCTTTGATGACGTCCACTGCCGTCTTGATGTCTGAATACCCGGTAATAATTATTACAACGGTAGCGGGATTAATGGCCTTTATTTCTCTCAATACCTGGCTGCCTTCTTTATCCCCTAACCTGAAATCACAGAGTACCACGTCAAATTTTGATTCTTTGACCTTTGCAATACCCTTGGCGCCGTTGTGCGCTGAATCCACTTCAAATCCTTTTCGTTGTAAATAACGGCTTAATAAACCGCACATGTCAACATCATCGTCTATAATCAGAATCCTTTTCATAAATGAATGGATTTAAAGTTACAATAAAAATATTTTTCCTGCCCCCTGAATCATCTTCCTTATATCATATATGTAAACATCTTGCCAAATTAATAAAATATCGATTTTATCAAAAAAATTAATACTCCTTAGCCAAAAACTGCCACCTTGTCCAAAATAGTGTAGAAAAAAATCTTCAAAGTGTGGAATTTTATTTACAAATCGATAGTCTTTAGCTCTATAAATGTTTTTTTTACATTTAAATTGATTCTATTCAATTTGAGTTGAACCTGGTTGCTTTATGGCAGTATAATTGTGAGTAGAATTGGAAAGTAATAGCAGATAAAAATGTTGGCTTTGGAGAAAAACAATGTAATTGAAGAAAAAAAGCAATTAAAGGTGTTGATTGTTGATGACGAATTGGACATTTGTTATCTGCTAAGCGGGGTGATGCGACAAAGAAATTTCCGCGCAGGATTCGTTACCTCTTTGTCTGACGCCAGTATCGCTTTACGAAGTGATACTCCTTCTTTATTATTTTTAGATAACAGGTTACCTGATGGTTATGGACTCGATTTTATTCCCTATGTGAAAAGGAATTATCCCGAAACTAAAATTGTGATGATCACGGCGCACGATAGTTTACATGATAAAACGCGGGCATTCGCAGGCGGTGCTGATCTTTTTATAAGCAAACCCCTTAACCGCGACCTGGTTAATAAGGCAATTGATCAATTGGTATAATTTTTATTCCGGTTACTTTCTGAAAGATATTCAGTTAACTCTTAATTCAAAGAACAATGGGAAGTATTCTCTATCTCATCGCAGTAATTCTTGTCATAGCATGGCTAATTGGTTTTTTAGGGTATCACGTAGGAGGGCTCATTCATATTTTATTGGTGATTGCGGTAATAGCCATACTCCTTCGCATCATCAGGGGTGCAAGTTAAGATGGCCTTCTCAGAGGTAATCTAGGGTAACAATGAAGGTGGTGCCTGCTCCTATTTTGCTATCAGCGCTGATTTGCCCGTTATGTGTAAAGATTATATTTTGGGTATTGGTTAAACCCAGTCCGGTTCCTCCTGATTTATTGGTGAAATAGGGCTCAAACAATTTTGATAAGGATTCATCGTCAATGCCTTTTCCGTTGTCCGCAATGATCACGACGCATTTATCCTTGTCGCTTTCAGTTTTTAGGATCAAAATCCCTTTACCGGTTTCCATCGCTTCAATGGCATTTACAATAATATTCAAAAAGGCAATTTTCATTTTCTCTTTGTCAACCAATATTTTTCGTGTATCCTGGCTATACGATTTAATAACCTGTACGTTTGACAATTCGATCCGGTCATTTGCTAACTCTAAGGTTTCGTCCAACAATTCGCCGATTGACATTTTTTCAGCATTGAGTTCAGTCGTTTTTGTAGAGTTAAGCAGATCAGTTATTAATTGATTGATGCGGTTGCTGTTTCTATGGATCATGTCAAGCATATTGAGACCTTCTTCGGTGCCGTTGACATCCATCTTTAACTGGTCCGTTGCCAGGTTGATATTGGTAAGGGGATTTCTCACTTCATGGGCTATAGTCCTTGCAATTCGTCCCGTGGCCGCAAATTTTTCCATACCTCGCATTTGTACAAGCTCTTTATTGGCAGTATCGAGTTCAGTAATCCTTTGTCGCAATTGCTGCTGGTATTCATTTACCTGAGCATCGGCTTTTCTGCGCGCATTATTTTCTTTTGAATAAGTAAAAAACCCATAAACAACTAAAAGAAAAGCAAGAAGCAGCGATGCCATCACAATATTATTCATAATGTTATATTGTTGATTCATCTGGTCTTTTCTTAACTGCAATAACCGTTCTTCCTGATTTTCTATCTCTTTTCCAATGGAATTCACCCGCATCATAATGGTATGCCCAAAATAAGTTTGTATTTTAAGACTGTCGTTAATTTCAAAATTGTGTGTCGAATAATGGATAAGCGCGGCATCGAAAATCTGGTACTTCTTCTGAATCATTTGATGAATTGTATTCAGCCGCTGCTGTTGGCTGGAATTATCACTCGTTTCCGATTTTACTTCATTAAATAAAGAATCAGTCAGGGCCCTGCTTTGATAATAAGGTTTGAGAAAAACAGAATCTTTTACCACGATGTATCCCCTAAAAGCCGATTCGGCATCCTTCAAAGAAGACAATAAATATTCTGTATTGATCATGACACGATGTGTATGATTCACCATGTTGCTTTCTTTCAAAAAGCCAAGATTGGCATAAAGCGTAAGCAGGTAAGACACGAGCAATAAAAAAAAGGCGACAAGGTATCCCATTCTTATTTTCAGGTCAGAAGCAATTTTTTTTATGGCCTTTCGCATAATTTGATTGATTATTTATACCGCAAATTGTGGACTAAATTTCTCGCATGTCGCAAACATTCCTCGGTTTTCTATAAAAAAGGCAGGTATCGCGATCAAAAACAGCTGCAAATTATATTGGTATAACTATTGTTGTATTTTGAAACAGAAAGAACGTAAAATAATTTTATCTTTCTTTGTTTAAAAAGTTTAATTATATCGCTCAATAAATAGTAGGTTTCGGTTTTAGGGTTTAAAGGATGCTATCCGGGCATCCTTTTTTTATTTTAATGCCTTTGCGGTTAATCTTGAATCGTTTTATCTTTTTCCACCTTACTACATGCTCTTTCATCAAAGTTGTCCGTTTATTGGTGTGGCAATGAGTAAAACAGAAAATTTTACGCCAGTTTCTTAATAAATAAAGGTCAGAAAAATAATGGACTAAAATGAGGGGGCAAAAATTACCGGGCAGGGAATTTTTTAACTGAACATTTCTGAGTATTCCGCTTTGCAGTTGCTGGTAGTAAATAACTTTTTAGAAAAATTCAGTGCCGAGGATGACCATTCCGTGAATTCTTCCTGCACCATGGAAGCTGCGGAATTCAAAGCAATCAGAAATTCCTTGTGGTGATCGAGTGGCAAGTCCCAACCGATTTTTTTATTGGAAAGGTTTTGCCAGGGTGTTCTGTCTGTTATGATAACGGGACGTCCGGCGCAAAAAGATTCAATGATCGAATAACAATAGTTTTCGCCCAGGGTTGGCAAAATCATAAAATGATTTTCCCTCAAGTGGCTTTTTATTTTTTCATTTGACACTTCGCCTGCAAAATGTATGGAAACATTTTCTGGGAGCGATGCGGAAAGTTTTTTGCAGAATTCATAATAAGCGTTGTCATCGATAGGGCCGATAACGGTAAGTTCAATTTTTTGAGTTAGTTTTTTCAGGCACTCCATAATAAAATGCAGGTTCTTAATCCGGTGAATTCTGCCTACAAATACCAATTTTAGCTCCCCCGATCTTTTTGTGACCGGGAATACATTTTTTTCGGGTTCTGGCGGAACATCCTGGATGAGGTTTACAGAAATGGCATCGCCAAAAATCTTTCGGATATCTTTTTTTTCCTGTTCATCTGTAGCATGAAAACCGATCCCCTTACTGATTTTGAATAACTTCAGCATTTCCAGGAAAGATTTTTTTTTTGCGTATTTAAATTGTAATGCACTTTCTTTCAGCATACCTCGCGGTGATAAAATAATATTTGATTTCAGTTTGCCTATGCGTTTCATCAACAAAGGATAAATGGTAAAATAAAGAGAATACATACTGTTCAGATAAACATGAGCAGCGTCGATTTTTTGAATTTCTTTTTTTATGCTGAACCACTTTAAATTTTCCGGTGAGGCGTAAAACACCTTGATGTTTGCAGAAAAACTCACCCAGCGGTTTGGCGTAATACCAGCATAGGGCGATTCGCTTTTTAAATCCCGGTCCGAAGTAAAAATATACAAATCATATTCATCCTTCAACAGCATGGCGAGGTTATGACAGGCACGGATGGGCCCGCCCGCTTTGAAACCTGGGTAAAACCATTCTGTCATGATCAGGATACGCTTACGCATTGTTGGTTGAGATTGTTATGCAAATATTTTTTTCTCCGGCATATTTGCATAGTACATAATATACACAGGGTGTGAATAAGAACTGTCACTTTATTATGCTGAAACAATAACGAACAAGTTTCCTTTGAAAATCAAAAGGAGTTGTTGCTTTGGTGATGTCTTTTATTTGAGCAGATTTTATTTCTTCTTTGGCTAACACAAACTTACTGTAGTTGGAGCTGAAATATAGCGTACCACCCGTTTTCATGGAATCGAGTGTTTTGTTTACCAGTTCAGCATGATCACGCTGTATGTCCAGGAAATCCTTCATTCGTTTGCTGTTGCTGAAAGTTGGCGGATCCATGATCACCAGGTCGTAAAAATGCTTTGGCAATTCATCAAGGTATTCCTTCACATCCGCCTGAACGAAATGATGTTTCTTTTCGTCTAATAAATTATTGAGTTGCATATTTTCTTCGGCCCATTGTAAATAGGTTCTGGAAAGATCAACAGAGGTTATTGAGGAAGCGGCACCCGCAGCAGCGTTAACGGTAAAAGAGCCGGTGTAACAAAAAAGATTGAGTACATTTTTGTTTTTAGATTCTTCCTTTACCATCGATCTTGTCTTTCTATGATCTAAAAATAAACCGGTATCCAGATAATCGGTTAGGTTGATCTTAAATTTCAAACCCGCTTCTTCAACTATAAAAAATTCTTTTTCATCATCTAATTTTTCATATTGTCCGGATCTGCCAGCTTTACGCTTTCGCTCGCGAATAAATATTTTCGCCGCGGGAACTCCGGTAACTTCTGTTATGACCAACAAGCATTGCTGCAGCCATGATTCATGTTGACGATCACCCAGCTCATATCTTTTTTTGTATTCAGCGAGATAGACTTTGTCGTCATACATTTCAATACAAAAAGGAAATTCAGGTAAATCATAATCATATATCCGATAACAGGAAATATTTTGCCTTTTCGCCATTTTGCATAAATGTCGATACACTTTTGAAAGGCGATTGTGAAACATGGGAATTTTTTCCGCCAGCAAATTTTGATTTATTAATATTAAAAATTCAGATTGATTTTTATTAGCCACAAAAACATGCTATTTGGCTTTATCGTTTATTCGGTACTTCATATTATGCTGGTTTCCTCCCTTCTTGTCCCAAACCATCCCTGTTAACAAGATAATCCGACAGCCCGGGGTTGCCTTCGCATGCGTTCAACGATTTCAGATAATGATAATCCGGTCCCGTTCCATTTCATTCCAGATAAAGCAAATAGTTTTCTTGATGAAACAGCAAACATGGACCACCCGGAAGGACATTACGCTTAGCAGGCGATCAAAGAAAATGGCTAATATTTTGTCATTTGTTTCGCCCAAGCCATCGAAATCCTAACGAGGAGGTAAGGCATATTCCTGCTGCAACCCACCACAACGTTCTAAAACTAAAATGTTCAACCAATTGCGAACCGCCCGAAGGACCCAAGACCTGTGCTGTTGACCACGCTATAGTATACAGTCCTGCATATTGTCCTCGATTGCTCACCGATGTTCTAGTTATCCAGAATGAATTCATAAACGGCATGGAAAATATTTCACCAAGCGTAACCACGATCATACACAAGACACCTGTCATTGCTGAACCAGGCAAAAGGTTTAATAAAGAGTATGATATTGCAACAATTAAAACGCCACTGCTGATGTAAAAAAGACTTTCTTTTTACCTTCCATTTTAAAAACCAAAACCATTTCAACAAGTACAATGATCAGGCCGTTCAATGCCATCAGCATCCCGATATAAAACTCATTCAAGTGCAAATAGTTTTTGTAATATACCGGAAGTGTGGTAAAAAGCTGAAAAAAGCATGCTGCGAATAAAATGGTAAATGCAATAAAGAACAGGTAAGGATGATCGCCGTATGCTGACCGGTTAATTTTTGTATGCTCCTGTTTTTTTTGCTGCGTCGCTGCATTATTGGCAGGGGATAAGTAATATCGTAACAGTATCATGGCAACCAAATTGGTTCCGCCGTCAACCCAGAATAACAAATGATAATTTATTGATGCCAATATTCCACCCATTGCACCACCAATTGCCCATCCTAAATTTATTGCCAGTCGGTTGAGCGAATATGAACGCGTTCTGTTTTCTTCTTTACTGTAATGCGCGATGGCCGTTGAATTTGCCGGTCGAAACGCTTCATTCACCAAACTCAAAACAAAAGTCACCACGCAAATCAGCGGATAACTTTTCATTTGACCCAATACCATAAACATAATGCCGCCACCGGTTAATGTGATCAATTGCACACGATGAAAACCAATTTTATCCGTGAGTTTTCCGCCAATGAACCCGCCGAAAACAGCGCCGAGCCCAAATAATCCCATTACTATCCCTGCCTGCCCGATGCTGTAACCCATTGCGGGTTGTGTGAGATAAATCGTCATGAAAGGAATTACCATTGTCCCGCTCCGGTTCACCAGCATTACAAAAGACAACAACCAGGTTGAACGCGACAATCCACTATAAGCATTGCGATATAAATAAAATGCGCGGGTTAACATTGCGCGGCAAAATTAAGGAAGAAGAAGGAGGTTACCCGGTGGAGAATGACCGTTGGGGAAAAGCCAAAATCAGTCACCGAAACTATTGCCCTCCAAAGACCTTTTTCAGTAAATCCGTTGCCTGTGCAGCAGGATTTTTTCGAATATTTTTTTCTTCAACGGCTACGTAATAAAAAATGCCCTCAATCGCTTTTTGAGTGGCGTAAGATGTGAGGTCCGGGTTTATCTTTTTTACGAAAGGAACTTTATTGTAGGTTTCAAATAAGTCTTTCCAATATTTTGTCGCGTCAGTTTTTTTGAGTGAAGCATCTATAACCGGCTTAAAGGCAACTGTCAATTGAGGGGTAGTCCCTTTTTTCAGATAAGAAGTGGCTGCAGTATCCGGTCCGCGTAAAATGCCAACTGCATCGCCGATACTCATGTTCTTAATCGCATTAATAAAAATCGGAGCAGCAGATTTTGACGCGTCTTCGGCGGCACGGTTCATACTGAGAATGGCATTGTCTACCATTTGACCCATTCCCATTCCACGCAACGTTTTTTCAACCTTCTGAGCTTCGGGCGGCAACAATATCTTCACCGCCGCATCTTTGAAAAATCCATCAACGGCAGAAAGCCTGTCCGCGCTTTTTTGTGCGCCAATCGTCAAAGCCTGTTTCAAACCATCTGCAATATCGCCACTGCCCAAAATTTGAGCGTTTGCAAAAAGTATGTAAGATGAAAAAAGAAACAAACAAAAAATCCTTTTCATAGCGACATTTTTATTTTTAAAATTAACGCGCAAATCTAAAACAAATTGTTAAGCTTAAAGATGTAACAGCAATAATTAAGATTTAATATTGTCGTCGGTAAATAATCGAGTTTCATCGGTCTTGTTTTCTTTTTTTTCGTTCAATCCGCTGTGCTGAACAATTTCATCGTTGCTTGGCGACACTTTCACCTTAAATACTTCTATTGAGCTCTGGTGAAAAAATGGCAAATGCCCAGCCATTCCAGGGCGAACCATCGACTGCCCTTACTTCCATTCATAACCTGCGGACTTTGGCATTTTCTCAAAAATTTCCACGATTTGTTGAGGCGGCGCAGCAAGTTTTCTTTCTATGGTATTTATCCACGCGCCATCAATATTAATTATTGCGGCCAGCGTGTTTT
>Ga0070731_10002103_pt1 | contig 19501 bp, 18 predicted proteins | sample Coa_R1_2_FD_66448 | JGI IMG/M metagenome (GOLD analysis project Ga0070731, IMG submission 66448) | Surface soil microbial communities from Centralia Pennsylvania, which are recovering from an underground coalmine fire - Coalmine... | ecosystem: Environmental > Terrestrial > Soil > Unclassified ... | reverse complement strand
CTGGTCAGCTTTATGGACTATGACTTGGGCTACTTTGATCTCGAGACGCGCGTGCTCGAACCGCTCGACAATCCGTTTGGGCCGAAAGTGTTACCTATGTCTTAAGTACGAAGTGTTACCCATGTCTCCGGGCTGGACCTTGGTAAAATGGCGCGCCCGGAGGGATTTGAACCCCCGACCTACGGATTCGTAGTCCGGCGCTCTATCCGCTGAGCTACGGGCGCGCGTCGCCGGCGGTCGTTGTCAACCCCGGCACCACATAGTGTACCGGACCTCGGAGACGCGTTCAAGCCGCGGCATCGTGAAACACCGCCATCGGCAGCAGCGCGCTCACGATGAACTGCCCGGCGTCGACGATCTCCGAGATCTTCAAGTCTACGCAGAGGCTCGCCAGCATGTAGGCGTCTTCGGCCGAGAGGCCTCGCGTCTCCGATAGATGAGCGATCATCGCCCGCACCGCGTCTTGAGCCGCCCGATGCACATCCGGCCCGACGCCCGTCGTCCCGTACCAGCCGCCGTGGTTTACCCGCGACACAAGCGGTCCGGGGTGCGCAAACTGCGGCGCGGGAATCGTGCGCCTCTTCTGGAGCGTGAGGCGCAGCGTCGCGTACATCGGCGCTTCGATGCCGGTGACACATACCTCGCCGTCGCCCTGCGCCGCGTGAGCATCGCCGCAGCTGAACAACGCGCCCTCGACCTGCACGGGCAGGTAGAGCGTGGCGCCGCGCGTCAGCTGACGCGTGTCCATGTTGCCGCCGAACGTACCCGGCGGCATCACGGCCTGCTCGCCCGCGCCGGCCGGACACACGCCCATCGTCCCGAAGAACGGCTCGATGGGGATCGCGATGTCGCGCCGGAAGTGGGCGGCGTCGCCGTCCGTGAGATCGAAGATCCGCAGCGCCGGCTCCTGGAAATCGTCGGCCAGGAGCCCGAAGCCCGGGATGATGGCCGTCCACCCCCACCCCTGGGTGTGCAGATCTAAGATTTCGACCGCCAGGGTGTCGCCCGGGCGCGCGTCCTTGACGCGCACTGGCCCGGCCAGGGGATAAACGCGCTTCCAGTCCAACGACGCGAGGACAGCGGCGGTCGATGCCGGCGTGATCTGGTTGTCACTCACGTCGCGGGTGTGGACGACCAGCACGTCCCCGCTGCTCGCGTTGACAACCGGTTCGTGCCGGACGTCCCAAGTGAAGTGCACCCGGTCTTGCGGTAGGTAGTGCGTCGTCACGGGGAGGCCTCCTTCGGCGGTGCCGCGGCCGAGGACACTCCAGTTCCGCGCGTCGGCGCGCCCTCCTCCAAACAGTGGTGGGCCGGCTGCGCCGGCCCACCACCCATCATCACCCTGCCGCTAACTACTGAGCCGGCGGGATGAACTTCGCGATGGCGAACACCGCGCCCTGACCGTCCTGACAGACTGCGAAGCGGCCGATGCCGGGAATGTCCGTGGGCGGCTGCATCACTTTCCCGCCGAGTTCCCGAACCTTCGCGGCCGATGCGTCGACGTCGTCGGTGCCGAAGTACGTGAGCCAGTTCGGCGGGACATCCTTGAGGCGCGCCGGTCTCGCCATCATGCCGGCGATCATGTTGTTGCCGGCCTTGAAGATCGTGTAGGAGCTGTCCTCGCTCGTATCGACGAGGTCGCTGCTCCAGTCGTACACGGCGCGATAGAACCGGCCGGCGGCCTCGATATCGGGCGTCAGCACCTCGTTCCAGCATATCGCGCCCGTCTCACCCACCAGCGCCGCGCCTTTGTGCCGCTTCGGCTCCCAGAACGCCAGGCGCGCGCCGGTGGGGTCGGCGAACGCGCCCATCCGGCCCACGTCCAGCACGTCCTCCGGGCCGTACAGCACCTTCCCGCCGTTCTTCGCCACCCGCTTGCCGATTTCGTCGGCGCTTCGCACGTTGACGAAGGGCATCCAGTGCGGGGGCGCGTTCCCCATCTCCGGGGTGAGCGCGGAGAGGCCGCCCACACTCTTATGGTTCAGTTCGCAGAACGTGTAAGTCTGGCCCGGGCCCGCGGGCATGTCGTTGAACTGCCACCCAAACAAACCGCCGTAGAACCGCTTCGCGGCCGCCACATCGGAGGTCGAGAGAGTCACCCACGAGAACTCGCCGTGCTGGTATTCGGTCCTGGTCGCCATGTCAGCCTCCCGTTCTAGCCTCAATTTGCCTTTTCACAGAATAGTCGTTTGGCAAACCCCGGAATCGACAGTACACGACCCCCTCCGAAACCGGCCGGCGCCCGAGGCGGATCACCGGGACCGGACGTCGAGCGCGTCCCGCAGCGCGTCTCCGATGAAGAACACCGCCACCACGGTCAGCGTCACCACGAGCCCCGGCGCGATCACGAGCACCGGGTTGCTCGTCATGTAGTTTTGGGCCTGTGTCAGAAGATTTCCCCACGTCGGAATGCCGGGCGGCAGGCCGAACCCCAGGAAGTCGAGCGCCGCCTCGGCGAGCATCGCACCCGCCACGGCGAACGCCGCCTGCACCAGGATCGGGCCCATCGCGTTCGGCAGAATGTGGCGGAAGATGATGCGGAGGGTCCCGGCGCCGGCGGCGCGGGCGTCCTCGACGAACTCTCGCGAGCGCAGCGACAGGTACTCGGCCCGCACGATCCGCGCGAGACCGGTCCAGCCGAACAGTCCCAGGTAGGCGACCATCATGATGACCGGGGCCCGCCCCGCCGTCCAGTTCAGCAATATTAATAGAAGGAAGATGGCCGGAAAGCTCAAGATGAGGTCCACGAGCCGCATGACGGCGGTGTCGATCCACCCGCCCATGTATCCCGCGATTGATCCGAAGGTGACCCCGATCGCCGTCCCCAACAACATGGCGGTGGTGCCGACCAGGAGGCTGATCCGGCCGCCGTACAGGAGGCGCGCGAATTCGTCCCGCCCGAGATCGTCGGTACCGAGCAGGTGCGCGGACGTCGGGCCGGCGAGACTGTGGTCGGGATCGAGCGCCGTCGGATCATACCGCGTCACGAGCGGCGCGAGCACGACGGCTCCTACGACGACGGCGAGCACCGCGACGCCGGCCAACGCCATGCGGTGCCGCCGGAATCGGGCCCACGCGAGCGCCCAGAGCCCGCCGGCGCGCGGGCGGACTCCACTCCGGGCGGCACCGGTTCCAGCCGCGGGCGCCGCGCGGATTCCGCTCTCGCCAGGCTCACTCATATCTGATCCTGGGGTCGAGCGCCGCGTAGGTCAGATCGGCCAGCAGGTTGCCGGCGATGAGTAGCGCCGCGCTGATCATCAGACCGGCCATCTGCAGCGGATAGTCGCGGTTGTTGAGCGCGGAGAGGAAGAGCCGGCCCATCCCGGGCCATCCGAAGATCGATTCGGTGACGACGGCCCCGCTGAAGAGCGCCGGCAGGTCGAGCCCCATCAGCGTGACGATCGGAATGAGCGAGTTGCGCAGCACGTGCCGGCGCAGGACGTGCCGTGCGAACAGCCCCTTCGCGTGCGCCGTCCGGACGTAATCCTGATTCAGCGTATCGAGGAGGCTGCTGCGCAGGTACCGGCTCCAACTCGCGATCGAGCCGAGGCCGAGCACCATCGCCGGCATGACCAAATGGCGGGCCAAGTCACCGGCGGAGGTCAGGCCGATCTCGTGCATGCCGGCAAGCGGGAGGAGCCGCAGCTGCACACCGAGCAGGAGCTGCAGCATCAGGCCGAACCAGAACGTCGGCATCGCCCAGGCGAAGAACGACCCGAACGAGAGCAGGTTGTCGCCCCACCGGTACTTGTGCGTGGCGGCGTAAAGGCCGATCGGAAACGACAGCCCGATCGCAAGGGCGAACGCGCCGAGCATGAGCGTGAACGTCGCGGGCAGGCGCTCGCCGATCATGGCCAGCACCGGACGGCCCGTGTAATAGGAGTAGCCCCAATGACCCTGCACCAGGCCGCCGAGCCAGCTCACGTACCGCGCGTACCACGGGCGGTCGAGTCCCAACTGATGCCGCAGCAGATCGATCTTGTCGGGGGTCACCTGGGGGTTATGCAGATAGACCGCGAGCGGGCCGCCGGGCGCCACGTTCATGATCCCGTAGCTGACAAACGACACCGCGATCAGCAGCAGGACCGCCTGGACGATCCGGCGGGCGACGTACGACGACATCAGGCCGTCACCGCCGGGGCCCCGCGCGAGGTCGCGCGCGCGGGTGGGCGGCTAACGCGTGCTCCATCCTTCCGGCGGCGTCTCGCCGAATGTGGAGACATCGTACCCCTGAACGTTGGCGGCCACCGCATTGTTGTTGACGAACCAGAAGACGAAGATGACCGGCACGTCCCGCTGTTCCAGCTCCTGGATCCTGGCGTAGATCGCGCGGCGCTTCGCGTCGCCGACCGCCCGGTCCGCCTGGTCGAGCAGCCGGTCCATCTCCGGGTTGCTGTACCGTTCCGCGTTCTCGCCCGGCGAGTTGGCGTCCTTGGGGATGTAGGAAGAATGCCAGTTGATTTTGTTCTCCGGAAACGTCCCCTGCCCCCAACTGTAGAGCAAGGCCGCGTCTTTGCCGTTCCACTGCGGCCCGTTCTGCCCGAACAGCGCCGCGGCGCTTGCGACGTGCGTGTCGGTCGCCACCCCGAGCGCGCGCCACGACTGCGCGATCACCTCCAGCATCTGCGCGTCGGTCTGCCGGCCGGAGAGCGTCCACAGCGGAATCTCGAGGCGCCGGCCGTTCTTCGCCAGCACACCGCCCGGGCCGGGCGCGAAGCCGTCCTTCAACAAGAGTGCGCGCGCGCGGTCCAGATCGTACGGGCGCGGCGTGATCTGCTTGTTGGCCCACGGCCCGTTCGGCACCATGTCGCTCACCGCCGGCTCGGCCTGCCCCTTCATCACGTTCTTGATGATGGAGGTCTTGGGGGTCGCGAAGTCGAGTGCCTGACGGACGGTGACGTCTTTCAGGAATTCGAACTCGTCCAGCTGGATGAGCTGGTAGACCGGCGCGAGGTACCGTTTGATCACGACGCCGGGACTCCGGCGCATCTCCTCGAGGCGCGCGGGCGGCACGCCGGTGAGAACGCTCAGGTCGCCGGCCTTCATGAGATTGACCTGCGTGTTCTGGTCCGGCACGATCCGCACCACGATCCGCTGAAGCTTGGGCTTCGGGCCCCAGTACGACGGGTTCGCGGTCAGGGTCACGTGATCGTCCGTCACGAACTCCGTGACGGTGAAGGGCCCGGTGCCGACCGGCTTCTGATTGAACGGCGCCCGGTTGATCTGGTCGGCGGACAGCGGCCCGAGGATGTGCTGCGGCACGATCGGCGCGCCCATCACCTGCTCTTTGAACGGCGCGTAGGCTTCCTTTAGATGGTAGACGACCTTCGTCGCGCTCGGGGTGTCGACCGACGCGATCTTATCGAAGCCGGTCGCGTACGTGACGTGGACGTCCTTGTTGGTCGCCAGCTGCCAAGTGTACTTCACGTCCGCGGACGTGAACGGCTGGCCGTCGGACCAGCGTACGCCCGGCCGCAGCGTGAGCGTCCAGGTCTTGCCGTCGGCACTGACCGTGTCCGCGGTCGCGAGCGCGGGCTTCCACGTGCCGGTCCAATCGACCGTGAACGGGCTGTCGAAGACGTACCGGTAGACGCTGCCGGAAGCCAGGAGCCCGTGCAGGTACGGGTTCAGGTTGTCCGGATTTTCCGTGATCACGGTCACGAACGTGCCGCCCGGCACCGACGCCCGCGCGATTCCGCCCAGCGCCACTGCCAGGGAAAGACATACCGCCACTGCCAACGAGGGCCGCCGCATCATTCTCCTTCCCTGCCTACGATCGCGCCTGCGATACCTATTTTCCCCTCGTCCCTTGCGGACGGGACCCAAGGAAGGTACGATAGAGAACGCCCGGAGGGGTGGCCGAGTGGTCCAAGGCAACGGTTTGCTAAACCGTGACCTCTTAACCGGGGTCCGTGGGTTCGAATCCCACCCCCTCCGCCAGATCGCTCGCGACGGAATCGCCTCTTACTGCGCCCACCGCCACAGACGCGCGTTCCACACAAAGGGACTCGGATCGATCGCCGTGCCCACGGGATCGATGCCCTGGAGCTTCTCGTTATAGGCCCAGACCGACACCCACCAGTACAGCGGCAAGAGCGGCACCTCGTCGGCCCAGATCCGCTGGAACTGAGAGACCAGGGCCTTTCGCTTGTTCACGTCGGGCTCTCGAAGATATGCGGTGATGATCGTGTCGGTCTGCGGCGTCGACCAGCCGAGCTCGTTGCGGGAGACCACGCCGACGTCCTTGATCTCCCGGGAATAGTACACATCGAGGCGCGGATGGAGCGGCGTCGCGAACGCGTCGCTGCCGAGCAGCACGCCCTTATAGCGGCGCTGGTAGAACAGCTCCCCGTAGACGATCCGCGCCGGCGCATTCTCCACCACCAGGTCCACGCCCGCGTCCTTCCATTGCTGCTGCAAAATCTGCTCGATGCGTTCGCGGTCGCGGTTGCCGGACGTGGCCGTGATGACGAGCTGCAGCCGCTGCCCCGCGCCGTTCACCATGATCCCGTCGCCGCCGGGACGCCATCCCGCCTCTCCGAGGAGGCCGCGCGCCTTGGCGGCGTCGTGCGGGTACGTCCGGATCTGCGTGTCGACCATCGGCGTGTTCGGCGGAAGGAAGAGGTCGGTGGCGGGCTGCTTGCCGCGGAACAGCGCCTCGCTGATCGCCTGACGGTCGGTCGCGTACGCCAGCGCCTGACGGACCCGCAGGTCCCGCAAGAGCGGGTTCGCCTGATTGAAGAACAACGCTTCGTGAATCGCGACCGGCTTATAGCGGACCGCGATACCCTTCGCCTGGCCGCGCTGGATCAACTCGTCGATCTGCAGCGCCTGCGCGAAGTTGATGCCGACCGGCTGGGGCGCCGCGACGTCGATCGCGCCGCTCAGGAGGTTGGCGACGATGGCGTTGGCATCCGGAAAGAACCTGAAGACGATGCGGTCCACCTCCGGCCGGCCCCGCCAATAGGAGGGGTTCGCCTCGACGACGATCTCGCTGCCCTGCGCCCTCCGGACGAAGCGGAACGGCCCGTCGCCGATCGTGACCGACGGATCCTGTCCGTACGGCATGTCCTTGATCTTCGCGGGATCCCGCCGGTACACGGGCTCGAAGACGTGCCGCGGCAGCAGCCCGTGCTTGGCCCCCTCCACCGCGCACTCCGTGGCGAAGGCGTACTGCGCCTTGAACGTCACGACAAACGTCCGCGCGTCGGGCGCCTGAACGCGGTCGATGAGGTTCTTGACGCCGCAGGAATAGGTGCCGAGAGGCACCTTGGGACTGGACGCGACCTCGTCGGTGAACAGGGCGTCGGCCGACGTGACCGGCTGTCCGTCCTGCCAGGCGGCGCCGGCGCGCAGCCGCCACGTCACGTCCATCTTCCCGTCCGGCCGAAGCTTGATCCCGCCGTTCTGCAGCGTGGGGATCGACTCGACGAGAACGGGCTGCAGCCGGCTGTCCCGGTCGTACTCGACCAGCGGATCGAGGAAGGTCTCGTTGATGATCTCCGCCCCGTTGGTGCTCGTGACGAGCGGATTCAGCGTGTCGGGCTCCGCGTACATTCCCACGACGATGTCCCGTCTCGCCGGCGCGCCTTCACCGGCGCGCGGCACGCCGAGCGAGACCAGGATCGCGCCGGCCAGCAGGTACATCAGTCCCTTGCGAATCATCGTGTCCCCCCCACCCATGGAGTTTAGAGCCTCAGACGCGGATCAATCGCATCGCGGAGTCCGTCGCCAAGGAAATTGAACGCCAGCACCGTGATGAAGATGAAGATGCCGGGATAGACCGCCAGCCACGGCGTCGTCCAGAGATACTCTTGGGCATTCTGCAGCATGTTGCCCCACGAAGGCAGCGGCGGCTGAATTCCGAGGCCGAAGTAGCTGATGGTGCTCTCCGCGAGAATCGCCTGGCCGGCAAACAGCGTTGCCGCCACGATCACCGACGCGAGCGAATTCGGCAGGACGTGCCGAACCATCACACGGACCTCGGAGGCGCCCAGCGCCCGGGCCGCTTCAGCGTAGTCCTGGCCGCGCGCGCGGAGGACGTCGGCCCGGACAAGCCTGGCCGCCCCCATCCACCCAAGCAGACAGAGCACGATCACAATGCTGCGGAGGCCCGGCCCGAACGCCTTCGCGAGCACGAACATCACCACGATCGGCGGCACGCTGATGAAGATGTCGGTAAGCCGCATGAGGCCGCTGCCGACCAAGCCTCCGTGGTATCCCGCGAGCAGCCCCACGGCCGTCCCGATCACGCTGGACACGGCGGCCGCGGCGATGCCGACGCTGAGGCTGATGCGACCGGCGTAGATAATCCGGGTGAAGACGTCGTGTCCGAGCTCGTCGGTCCCGAACAAATGCGCCGGGCTCGGCGGCCGGAACAATCCGCCGAGACTGATCTGCTCGAAACGGTACGGCGTCACATAGGGCGCGAGCAGCGCGCTCAGCACCAGCGCGAGCGCCGCCGCGCCGCCGGCCATCGCCAGCCGGTGGCGGGTGAAGCGGCCCCACACCATGTGCCAGTAGTTGATCATTCGTAGCGCACGCGGGGATCGAGCACGCCGTACAGCACGTCCGCGGCGAGGTTGCATCCAACCACCAGCACGGCGATGCACATGACAATCGCGACCGCGACGACGTAATCGCCGATGATCACGGACTGGATCAGCAGCTGTCCCACGCCCGGCCACCCGAAGACCGTCTCCGTCACCGGCGCGCCGCCGAAGAGCACCGGCAGGGTAAGCGCCAGCACCGTCACGATCGGGATCATGCCGTTGCGCATGACGTGGCGCGTCATCACGCGCCAGCGGGTGAGCCCCTTGGCCCGCGCGGTCCGAACGTAGTCCTGCCGGCTGACCTCGAGGATGCTCGAACGCGTATAGCGGGCGAGGCTGGCCATGTTGTACAGCGCGATGACCGCGGCCGGCAGAATCAGATGGCGCAGAAAATCGACCGTCGCGGACCATCCGGTCCCCGCGTCCGGGGCGTGCACGCCGCCGGGCGGCAGCACGTGAAGCTTGACCGCGAAGATGTAGATCATGATGAGCCCCAGCCAGAACAGCGGAATGCTGAAGCCCAGAAACGATCCGACGGTCGCGCCGTAGTCGAACACGGAGTATTGATGCAGCGCCGAGTAGACGCCGGCCGGGATCGCGACAAGAATCGACGCCGCCAGCCCGGCCGACATCAAGACCAGGCTCATCGGCAGCCGTTCCGCCAACATCTGGCGCACGGGCAGCTTGTAATTGACCGACCATCCGAGATCGCCGTGCGCGACCTGCGCAAGCCACCGCCCGTAGCGCACGTACACGGGACGGTCGAGCCCGTAGAGATGCTTGAGCCGGACGATATCACCCGGCGTCACATCGGGATTATTGGCGAGCAAGAAGTCCACCGGATCGCCGGGCGCGATGCTCAGGATCACGAACAGCATGACCGAGATGCCGAGGAGTAGCGGCACCACGCCGGCCACCCGGCCGATCACGTAACGGCGCATGGACTACGGCTGCGCGTCGCCCCAGCGGGCCGCGATCGTCTGGGACGGAACGACGTAGCCGAAGTAGCGGCGAAAGTTCTCCAACGTTACGGCCTGCACCGTCTCGTCGGCGGCGGCCGTGCCGTCCTCCGCGACGACGACGTAATAGCCGAGCGAGAACGCATGTTGGACCGTCGTCTGCACACAGAGATTGGTGACGACGCCGGATGCGACCACGGTCTCGACGCCGCGCCGGCGCAGCAATTCGTCGAGCGCCGTTCCGGCGAACCCGTCATAGGAATGACGCACGATGCGGTGATCGCCCGAGCGGGGCGCGTCGAGCTCATCGTCGAGGGTCGCGCCCCACCCGCCGGTCGCGCAGAGGATCTCCTCGTGCATGCCCCGCGCCGCGTAGCGGGCCTGGTAGTTGGGCGCGTCGACGTCCCGGCCGTGCTCCATCGTCACGTAGCAGACGGGGACGCCGGCCCGGCGGGCCGCCGCGATCAGGCCGTTGATCACGGGAATGACGCGACGCAGCCGGGCGCCGCCCGATCCCCGCCGCGCCGCCCAGCCGCGGGCGTCGACAAAGTCGCGCTGGAGATCGATCGCGAGCAGGGCGCACCGTCGGGGAGACAGCACGTCGGCGAGAGTTGTCAGCACCGAAGTCATGGTGCCAGGCTTGAATTGACCGCGAACGCGGGCGCGACCTCGTTCAGGAACAGCTCGAGCTGGCGCCGCTGCTGCCAGGAGGTCAGCCGGATCGCGATCTCCTGCACGCCCGCCTCGAAGTACGCATGGAACTGCTCGATGCACTGCGCCGGGGTCCCCATCGCGGTCCAGGCTTCCACAAACGCCGGCGTGAAGTTGGCCGTGTAGTACGCATTGAGGAACCGCGTGCTCTCTTCGAGCGCGTGCTTGCGGTCGGGGTTGATATTAATGTTGTGATACAGGACGTTGCCGAGCGCGCCGGGATCGCGTCCCTCCTCGGCCGCCATGCCGCGGATGGTGTTCCATTGTTCGGCGAAGACGCGGGGAGCGATCTTGTTGGTCATCCATCCGTCCGCCAAATGCGCCACCCGCCGGAACGCGCGCTCCACGTTGCGGGCATCGATCGCCTGCCCGACCTTGTACGTCACGGTTGTGGGGTTGCTTGCGATCCAGATCGGCAGAGGCTTCTGCACCGGCTTCGGCTCGACCGTCACACCGTCGGTGTCGTAGAAGCGGCCGTGGTGGATCACCTGCTCCTCTGTAAACAGCCGGCGCAGCAGCACGATGCCCTCTTCGAGGCGGCCGATCCGCTCCTTCGAGGCGATGCCCATCGTCCGATGCTCGAGGGCCTGGGCCGCGCTCATCTCGTCGGCCCCGCCGAGACAGGCGATCAACAGCGCCCGTCCGTTCGAGAGGACGTCGAGACTGGCCCACTGCACCGCGAGCAGCACCGGATGCCGCTGGGGGAAGGACGCCATGCACGCCACGCCGAGCCGCGTGCGCCGCGTCCGGCCGGCGAGCGCCCCCAACAGCACCACCGACTCGACGCGCGGCTTCGCGAGGAGGCTGTCGCCGACCCAGATCGACTGGAATGCGCCGGACCGGTCGGCGGCTTCCCCGAGGTCCAGTAACTCGTCCGCCGTGACGGCGTCGAGCAGGACGCCGCGATTAGGCAAAGTCAGGCCAAATTGTCCCGTCATCGAGCCCTTTCCTTCACGCCGTGGGATTCACTGCCGGTGGCGCTAGATTCAACGCGCGTCCGGTGATACCCGCCGGGCGTCCCCGCGCTAGGCCACGCGCACCGCCGGGTTCCGCAGCACGCCGATCTCGTCGGCCCCGATCTCGATCAGATCGCCCGCCTCGCAGGCAAACTCGTCGGGCGGCACGATGCCGGTGCCGGTCAGCAGCACGGTCATCGCCGGCACGTCGTTGGACCGCTTGAGACAGGCGATAAGGTCGGCGAGCGGCCGGTGGAGGCGCGCGGTCGATACCTCGCCGCGAAACACCTCGCGCCCGCCGCGCGAGATCCGGCACCACAGCGTGAGGGCCCGCTGCACGGGCGCGTCGCTCACCAGTACGACCGGCCCGAGCGCGCAGCACGCCCGATAAATCTTGGCCTGCGGCAAATACAGCGGATTCTCGCCCTCGATGTCGCGGGCGCTCATGTCATTGCCGAGCGTGTAGCCGACGATCGCGCCGGCTCCGTCAAGCACCACGGCCAGTTCGGCCTCCGGCACCGTCCAGCGGGAGTCGGCGCGGACCCCGACCGCGGCGTTCGGGCCGACGCATCGCGAGGCGGTCGCCTTGAAGAACACCTCCGGCCGCTCCGCGTCGTAGACTTTATCGTAGATCCCGACGGTCGTGGTCTCGGCGAGGCGCGCCTCGCGGCTTCGCTCGTAGGTCACGCCGGCGGCCCATACTTCCGGCGCGGCCACGGGCGCCAGGAAGTGCGGACGTCCGGAATCGGGCGGGCGGTCGAGATCGCGGTACGCATGGACGCCGCCGCGACCCAGCATGCCGCGGGCGGCCTCCCTGATGCCGGCGCCGGTCCGCGCCGCTTCCTCGAGCAGCGCCTCGAGCGAGTCCACGGCCGCGCCGGCCGCCGTCGCGAGCAACCGGACGTCCGCCCCCTCGCACACTCCCAGGGACGGCCCCCGCCCCGGGATCCACACCCGGGCGAACCGCATCGCCGCGCCGCCCGCCGGCGTCATCCTGCAGCGGCCTCCTGCCCCGTCTCCGCAGGACCTCCGGCCGCTATCCAGCGGCCTCCTGCCACATGCGGCCGCGCGGAAACTCGTACGCGTCCAGCGACTCCGGCCGCATCGTCACGCTGAAACCCGGCCGGAGCGGCGGCATGTACCGTCCTCGCCGGATCACGACGGGATCGATGAAATGCTCGTGCAGGTGATCCACGTACTCGAGCACGCGGCGCTCGAGCGAGCCCGACACCGCGATGTAGTCGAACAGCGAGATGTGCTGTTCGTACTCGCACAGGCCGACCCCGCCGGCGTGCGGGCACACCGGGATCCCGAACTTCGCCGCCAGCAGAAGTACCGCCAGCATCTCGTTGACCCCGCCGAGCCGCGCCACGTCCGCCTGGCAGAACGCGATTGCGTTCGCCTGAAAGTACTGCTTGAACATCACCCGGTTGTGCACGTGCTCGCCGGTCGCCACCCCGACCGGCGCCACCGCCCGCGCGATCGCGGCGTGACCGAGGATGTCGTCGGGGCTCGTCGGCTCCTCGATCCACAACGGCCGGAAGCCGACGAGAGCGGCCATCCGCTCGATCGCCGTGGGGACGTCCCAGTACTGGTTCGCGTCCATCATCAACGCGCGGTCGGGTCCGATCTCCTCACGGATCAGGGCGGCGCGGCGCCGGTCGTCGTCGGGGTTGACGCCGACCTTCATCTTGATATGGGTCCAGCCCGCCGCGACCGCCTCCCGGCACAGGCGCCGGACCTTCTCGTCCGGGTAGCCGAGCCAGCCCGCGGAGGTCGTGTAGGCCGGAAATCCGTCGCGCCGCATCTCCGCCTCGCGGCCGGCGCGGCCCGCCTGCCGCCGCTGCAACAAGTCCAGCGCCTCGTCGGCCGTCAGCGCGTCGTTCATGTAGCGAAAGTCGATCGCGGCCACCAGCGCCTCGGGAGACAGATCGCTCAGCAGCTTCCAAAGGGGCTTCCCCTCCGCCTTCGCGTACAGGTCCCACATCGCGTTCACGACCGCGGCCGTCGCGAGGTGGATCGCGCCCTTTTCCGGCCCGATCCACCGGAGCTGGCTGTCTCCGGTGATCGTCCGGTAGAGCTGGCCCATGGCGCCGGTACACGATTCCAGGGTCCGGCCCCGGACCAGCGGCGCGAGCGCGCGAATCGCCGCGACGCAGACGTCGTTGCCGCGGCCGATCGTGAAGGTGAGGCCGTGGCCCTCGATCCCCGCGGGATGATCGGTCTTGAGCACCACGTAGGCGGCGGAGTAATCGGGGTCGGGGTTCATCGCGTCCGAGCCGTCGCGCGCGCGGGAGGTGGGAAACCGGACGTCGCGCACGACGACGTCGACGATCTTCGTGGGCATGGAGAACACTGCCGCGCCGCCCGGCGGGTTCCCTGCTCCCGCCCATCGGCGCACAAACGTACGTGCGGACGCAAGTGGACACGCCGGGCCGGGCCGCCGGAGGCGGCCCGGCCCGGGTCATCTATCGACTTGGCAATCGGTCGCGATCGCCGATTCGCGCGCCGTCCGGCCTAGGTCGGGTTGTTCATCGTCACGCGGGTCGTATCGACCGGCCTCGGCAGCGGTTCGCGGTCGATGCGCGCCCGCAGGCCGCGGATGTCGCGGTCGAGCGTATCGAGCCTGACGCGGATGTCCTCGAGCGGCTGCCGTTCCTCGTCATACGCTTTGGCCTTCACCCGGAGCATCTCGTCGCCCATCACGCGCATCGTCCGCTCGTACTGCTGCACACGGCGGTCGAGCGCGCCGTGGTCGAGCAGCGACGCGATCCAGGCGAGCACAAGTGCGGCCCCGGCGGCCACCATCAAGTCCTGAATCGTCAAAACGACGAATTGGTCCGCCGCTCCGGGCATGCGGAGACTCAGCGAACCCTGGAACGCCGACGGGTTCGCGAGAACGATCGCCGCGTCGAGGATCAACAGAATGGCAGTCAAAATGGCCTGCAGCATAGTTGCCGCCTCCCTTCGTGGCCATTTTGCCCAGCGCGGCCTTCACAGGAACGCCGGCGGCGCCGGCCGAACAGACGGCCCCGTGAGCATCTACCGCCGGTACGCGGAAGCCTACGCCAAAGCCGGTCAGGGACGGTTCAGCCTACAGCTCGTACCCTGGGTGGCGGCCGTGCTCGAACGCCACGGCAGCGGGACGCGCACGCTGGCGGACGTGGCATGCGGCGCGGGGGAGTTCGCGGTGGCGATGGCCCGAAAGGGGCTCGCCGTGACCGGGATCGACCAGTCGCCGGAGATGCTCGCGCTCGCGAGCGCGGCCGCCGATCGAAGCGGCGTCCGCATCACCTGGCTCGAGCAGGACATGCGCGAGCTGCGTCTTCCCGCGCCGGTGGATGCCGCGACCTGTCTCTACGACAGCCTCAACTTTTTGGTCGACGAGGGCGAACTTCGCCGGGCGATGAGCGCGGTCGCGGAGTCGCTCCGCCCCGGCGGACTCTTCCTCTTCGACATGGCAACGGTGCGCGGCCTGGCGACGCGATGGGGCAACCGGGTGTGGATCATCCAGGACTCCGACGACGCGTTCGAAGCCAACCAAAGTGAATTCGATTACGATTCCGGAATCGCCACCCTCCGCGTAAACGCCTTCCTGCACCGGCAGGGCGACCTCTACGAGCGGGTCAAGGAAGTGCACCGCGAACGGGGGTACCCGGTTCCCGCGATCGACGCGGCCCTGACGGGCGCCGCGTTCACCATCCTCGGGCGTTGGAGCAGCGAAACGTTCGACGAGGTGACGCCGGACGCGCAGCGGATCTTCTACGCCGCGCGGCGGCGGTAAGTCGCGCAGTCACCCCGGCGATGCCCGGCCGGCGGTGAGAGCCGCCACGACGGCGGATGTCGCCGCCATCGCCCGCGTACACGTCGACGCCTGGCGGTCAACGTACCGCGGCATCGTCCCGCAAGCATTTCTGGACGGGCTGTCCTATCGGGATCGTGAAGCACTCTGGCATCGCGTCCTCAACGGCCCGCCCGAACGCCACGGGGTGTTCGTGGCCGAGGCCGGCGCGCAGGGCATCGTCGGCTTTGCGGACGGCGCGCGGCCACAAACTCCGCACCTAGCGTACGAAGGCCGATTGTCCGCGATTTACATCGTCGAAGCATTTCAGGGGCGGGGCCTCGGGCGGGATCTGGTCCTGAACGTCGTGGCCTGGTTCGTCGAGCACGGCATCCGTTCAATGCTGGTGTGGGTGCTTGCGGATAACCCGGCATGCCGTTTCTACGAGGCGTTGGGAGGCACACGGATCGAGGTCACGCGAATCGAGATCGGCGGAGCGGGCCTCGAGGAAGTCGCGTACGGATGGGCCGACGTGACGAGGATCATGCGCCCCTCGCGATGAAGGCCGCTCAGCCTCGTCCCTCGAGCAGATCGGCCAAGGTCCGCGCGTCGCGCGCCATGGCGCCGCCGACGTGGTTGTTGAACATCGCGTAGAGTCTGTCCGCGCGCTCCGCCAGCCGCCGCGCGACGCCCGCCCACTGCCGCAGTTCCTCGCCGGAATAGGCGTAGTCGTAGCGCTGATCGGTCGACGCGCCCGCGCGGGCCCAGCCTTCGCGGTTTCGTCCGTGGAAGCGGATCACCGCGATCTTGGAGGTCACCGCCTCGACCGGCGGCATCAGCCACGGCAGGTCGGGCAGATCCACCATGACGTAGGCAAGTCCGAGCCGCGCCAGCTCGTCGAGCACCTCCGGGTGATGCGACCAGCTGCGGTGCCGGAATTCCACGGCGATCCGCCGCCCGGCGAGCTCCTCGCGCCAGCGCGCCATCTCGTCGACGACCGCCGGCGCGTAGCGCGTTCCGGGCGGCAGCTGGAACAGCACGTAGCCGAGCTTACCCGCGTCCCCGAGCGGCGCGAGAAATTCGCGGTACGCGTCCCAGCACGCGTTCCGAAACTCCTCCGGCACGTCGGGCAGCTTCACTTCGGCCGCGTCCCGGAGGCGCGCGGGCAGCAACCCGGCGAAGCCCGCGGGGAGCCGCTTGACCGCGGCGCCGTGCCCGGTGAACAGCCCGAACGCCTTCGCGTTCATGACGAACCCCGGCGGCGTCTCTTCCGCCCAGCGGCGACTGTAGGCCGGCGGCAGCAGCGCGAAGTACGATGCGTCGACCTCAACCGTGGGGAACCGGCCGGCGTAGTACCGCAGCCGGTCGGAGGCGCCGCGCACTCCCGACGGATAAAAATCGCTCTTCACGAACGACTTCTCCGCCCACGAGCACGTCCCGACGTAGATGCGGCCGCCCACCGGCGCTGCAGGGGCCGGCGGCAGCAGCGAGAGCTGGTCGACGTCCGGCATCATCGCGCAGGCCGCACGGGGCGGCGAAAGATTCCCGGAACGGCCGCGGCCTCCCGCGGGGCCGCGCCGGCGCGGACCGCCTCCAGCGACCGGAGGAGCGCCGCGACGTCGACGCCGAGATACCGCGGGGCGAACGCCTGCAGCTTGGCGCGCGCCTTCGCCAGCAGCACGTCCGCGCCGTGAGCGTTGCCCTTCTCCGCGTGATAGCAGCCGGCCGCCGCCTGAACGAGCCCATGGTAGAACGTGCGCTCGGGCGGGCGGCTCGCCCGCCACACGTCCTCCCAATACTCGTGCGCCTCGAAGAACAGCCCCGCGTCGAACAGCGCGGCGCCCCGGTGGACGTCCGCCGGAACGCCGGGAGCCGGCGGCTGCGCGACAAGACGCAGCGCGTCGGAGAGCCTCGTCGCCTGGCGGTAAAAGTAGGCGCCGTGGGAACGGTACGCCGGGGCCAGCGCGATGCCGCCCGATTCCTCGACGAACAGGCCGGTCTCGAGCAGCGCACGGCGGACCGCGTCCTGGTCCTCCCCACGCGGGGACAGCGCGGCGACGTCGCGCGCCAGCGCCTCGACCGGGACGGCGCCGCCGGTGCCGGTTCGGGCGTACGCGGCCATCGCGGAGGCGACGAGCGCGGCGTCGGGCTGGCGGAGCGATTCGAGCGCGATGGCGGAGAGCGCGTGCTTGAGCCGAACGTAGCTCAAGGCGCGGCGCGTCCGAACGTCCGGATGGTCTCCGTCAGCGCCTGCGCGGAAACGGCCGGCGCCGCGCACTCCGTCGCGGTGCACGCGTACGCGCGCGGCCCTTCACGCGTGCCGGCCGACCCGCGGCCGGCAACCATGAAATCGACGCCGGCCGCGGCGCCGGCGGTCACCACGGCCGGAAGCCGGCCCGCCTCGCCGCCGGCCGCCTCCGGATCGTAGGTCTGCACGACGAGTCCGTGGCGGTAGGTCCCCAACGCCGCCGCACGCAGCGCGAGGGTGTTGGGATGCGCGCGCGGCCCGACGATCACGACGTGCAGCGGCGGCGCGAGATGCGTTTCCAGCGCCAGGCCGAGCGTCGCGGTGAACAGCCCCTGCTCGACGCGGCCCGGCGCGCACGCCCGCAGCGCCCGCTCCGCCTCGGCGCGATACCGTTCGTCGCCCGTCAGCGCGGCGAGCCGCTCGAGCACCAGAACGGCCACGCCGTTGCCTGAGGGCGTGGGCGCGTCTTGGACGGGGACGTACGGCAGCCCGAGCCCGCCCGGCCTCGATTCCCGGCCTGTCGCCGCGACGTCGTAGAACGCGCCGGACGGCGCGCGAAACTCTTCGAGGACGTACTCCGCGGTCTCGGCTGCGAGACGAAGGAATCGCGGCTCGCCGGTATGCTCGAAGGCGTCGAGCAGCGCGCCCGCCAGCTGGACCTGATCGTCGAGGAGTCCGCCGATGCTCTCCGGCGCGCCGACGACGTGCCGGAAGCCGCGGCCGCCCGCCGTGTGCCCCGCCGCGTCGCGAAGGACGCGCTCGAGCGCCCGGAGCGCGTCGTCGGCCGCTCCGGCGAGGCCCGGCACGCGGGCGGCCGCAAAGAACGCCGAGATCATCATGCCGTTCCATCCGGCGTAGATCGTGCGGTCGACGAACGGCGCGGTCCGGCCGGCCCGCGCCGCGAGGAGGCGCTCCTGCGCCCGCGCCAGCAGTACCTGGACGTCGTCGGGCGGACGGTTGAGCAGCGCCGCGACGGCATCGGGGTCTTTGTCGAGATACAGCACGTGCCGCCGGGGATCGTGGGGCATCTCGCCGGGGCCGTCGAGATGGTACCGCAGCGCGGCCGCGGCGAGCTCGTCGGGGTTCAGCGCGGCCGCCGCCTCCTCGCGCGTCCACGTGTAGTAGTCGCCGTCGTCGTCGAGCGAGATGTCGGCGTCCTGGCTCGTGTAGAAGCCGCCCTCCGGTCTGTCCATGAGCGTGCCGCGCACGTAGGCGATGATGCCGGCGGCGGCGTCCCGAAACACCGGCCGGCCGGTCGCGCGGAACGCGCCGGCGTAGTTGGCCAGCAGGCCGGCGTTGTCGTACAGCATCTTCTCGAAGTGCGGGACGATCCACGCCGCGTCCACGGAGTACCGGTGGAACCCCCCGCCGAGCTGATCGTACACGCCGCCGCGCGCCATCTTCTCGAGCGTCCGCGCGGCGACCGAGAGCAGTTCGGGGTCGCCGGTGCGGTCGTGGCGCCGCAGCAGCAGCTCGATGGCGCTCGAGTGCGGAAACTTCGGCGCGCCCCCGAAGCCGCCGTGAACCGCGTCGAACTGCCGCGTGATATCGGCGACCGCGGCCGCGACCAGCGCCGGCGTCAGGACCTCGCCGGTGTCGCGGACGTCGCCGAGACGGTGCAGCGCCTGATGGAGCTCGCCGGCATAGCCGTGCGCTTGGTCCCGCCGCGTGCGGTAGAACTCCGCGACCGACCGGAGCACCTGTTTGAATCCGGGACGGCCGTGCGCGCCGTCGGGCGGGAAGTAGGTTCCGCCGAAGAAGACGTGGCCGTCCGGGGTCAAGAAGGCCGTGAGCGGCCACCCGCCCTGTCCCGTGATCGCGCTGACCGCGTTCTGATAGCGCACGTCCACGTCCGGGCGCTCGTCGCGGTCGACCTTCACGGCGACGAAATTGGCGTTGATGACCGCCGCGGTCTCGGGATCGTCGTACGACTCGCGATCGATCACGTGGCACCAGTGGCACCACACCGCCCCGATATCGAGGAGAATCGGCTTGTCCTCGGCGCGCGCGCGGTCGAACGCGGCGTCGCTCCACGGATACCAGTCGACGGGCTGGTGGGCGGCGGACACGAGGTAGGCGCTGCGGGCGCCGGTCAGACGGTTCGGCATGGGTCTTACTGAAGATTATACCGGGCCCCGCTGGCGCGGGACTAGCCCGGGGTATGCGCGGGCGTCGAAAAATACGGGAGGCGCTCACCGCCCCGGCGTCTCACCGTCTTCAGCTCTCGCCGCCGGTGCCTACCGCCTGCCAGCTGTTCTCCGGAGTTACCCCCGAAGTACGCTTGACCAGCTCTC
>Ga0070731_10002102_pt1 | contig 19506 bp, 13 predicted proteins | sample Coa_R1_2_FD_66448 | JGI IMG/M metagenome (GOLD analysis project Ga0070731, IMG submission 66448) | Surface soil microbial communities from Centralia Pennsylvania, which are recovering from an underground coalmine fire - Coalmine... | ecosystem: Environmental > Terrestrial > Soil > Unclassified ... | reverse complement strand
TCCGCTGACGGGCCAGGTGCGGTTTACACCCTGGCGGCCCACGCGGAACAGCGTGCCGAAGACCGCATCGGGCGGGAACTCGGACTTCAGCCGCTCTTCAGCCTTGGCCAGCGCCGCGCGGATTTCCTCGGCCGTCAGGCTGGAGGGCGGCTCCACGGCGCGCTTAAGCTGGCCTTCGAGCGACATTTTGAAAAGGTAAAAGGCCAGCGCCGCCCGAGAATCCGCGTCGCTACGGCGATTCCAGGACGCCAGCAGGCGGGCGAACCCGCTATCCGGCGCGGCTTCACGGATGCGATCCTGCCACAACTCGGCGTGCCACACCTGGGGCGAGAAGGCGATGGCGATGGCCTGCTCGGCGGTCACGTTGCGCGCGGCATCCAGCAGGTCCACCATCATGGCGGCGCGCTGATGCGGCGGCGTGCGGCCGTCATTATAGAGGTAGGGATGCCCGGCATAAGTCTCGGGCACCAGAGGCGAGTCCTTCATCATGGCGAACGGCGAGACGTTGCAGTTCTGCATGTATCCCTGCGGCGGGTTGGTGACCTGCACCAGGTCCTCAAACGGGTGCAGGCCCTGCCATTCGCAGGCGCCGGTCGCGCCGGGCATTGGCTGCGACGGATCGCAGCCCTTCGGCCGCACGGGAACGCGTCCATTACGCACGTAGTAGATGTCGCCATCCACGGTGCCCACCATGATGTTCTGCGCCATCAACTGGAGCAGGGAGAGCGCTTTCTTCATCTCGGCCAGGTTGTGGGCGGTGACCATATCCCAGCTTTCATCCATCAGGCGGACCTGTTCGGCATAAGGAATTGCCACCGCGTACGACTTGCCGTTCTTGTGGGCGACGATAGGGCCATGCAGCGTGGCTTCGATGGTGACATCTTTCCAGTCGATCTTGTCCCCGACCTTGACACCGATCTTTTCGCTGCGCGATTCGAGCGGACGCCATTCGTCGCGGAATCTGTACTTGCCGTCCTTGACCTCTTCTTCGTAAACGTCGGAGGTGTCGGGGCCGCCGGTAGTCATGGCGATGGAGGCGTAGCGGCTGTGGCCGAGCACCGGAAAGGGCAGGCCTAGGATGCAGGCGCCTGAGAACTCCAGATCGCCGCCGTAGATGCGCATTTCGTAGAAGCGGAAAGCGCCGTACCAGCTCAGGTGCGGGTCGACGACCGCGATGGGTGCATGGTTGGCGGTGCGTGCCGGCGACAGCAGCATTTCGTTGGAGCCGTGATAGGCGGCCGGATCTGGCTGGATACCGGCGTGCAGCAGTTTGCCGCCGGCTTCACCTTCGGGCCAGCCCCAGATGATGTAGCGGCCCAGGGCCACCAACTGCCATGGCTCGAGCTTGGGCGCCCAGGCGGGCACCTGCGCGGGATGCTCCTGCATGAACTGCCGCACGCCCGCTTGAAACGCCTCGATGATCTGGCGGCTGCGGGGGCTTAAGTCCTGGTAGCGCTGTTGCGCGACCAGGCGATGCCGCCAGACGCGCTGGCGCCAGTCGTCGCGGAAGAACTCGGGGCCGAAGGCTTCCGCCATGGTGCCTTCGGCGCGGCGATAGTTCTTGAGCAGTTCTTCGAGGCGGTCCTCGGCCTGCGCGTAGCCGGAGCCAAAGGCCGCGCTGGCCGGGTCGGCGGCGAAGATGTGCGGCACGCCGTATTCGTCGCGCAGGATGGTGACGTGGTCCGCGCGGGCGAGGGACACGAGGCACAGGAGCAGGCAGAGTTGTTTCATGAGATAGAGGATCTCATTCTATCTCAGGCGGCAGGGTGGGGAACGAAACGCTCGGCGAGCATGGGCGCCGCGTGGCTCGAAGGTGAGCGTGGACTCCACACCTTTGGTGGCTTTGACACCCAGGTGTTCCAGGCGGTGCGGAGATCATGCCGGTGATGATGATTTCGGTGAGACTCACTCGGGTTGCTCATTTTCAGCAGCGAAGAAGTCCTGCAGGCGATCGAGGCGCCCGTTCCAGAATCGTTCGTAGGGCAGGATCCAGCGGGCCACATGGCGCAGGGGAGCGGGGGGCAGGTGGGATCGGCGATGGTCAATATCCAGCGTGTTCGGCATACTGAACCCACTGCTTCAGCATTAAAAGATGCACAGTAATGCACAACATGCACACGCCTGTCATTCCATGGAGCACTCATCATATACTTAAGCCTGGATGCGGGACCTGGTTTACGCGCTGCGCGGTTTTCGGAACAATCCGGCATTCACGGGCGTAGCCATTGCGTCGCTGGCGCTGGGAATCGGGCTGAATACGGCGATATTCAGCCTGGTAAGCGCGGTACTGCTGCAGCCGCTGCCGGTACGAGACCCGGCGCGCCTGGTCTCGCTCTATACGCGGGACCGCGGTAACCCAGATTACCTCTACTGTTCGTATCCGAATTACAAAGACTACCGCGACCGGAACACGGCCTTCTCAGGACTGGCGCTGATGACCAGTTTCGGAGTGACTCTCACGGGCGATGCTGATCCGCAGGAATTATACGCGCAGATGGTGAGCGGAAACTTCTTCGACGTATTGGGGGTGAGTGCGGCTGCGGGGCGGACGTTCCTGCCCGAGGAAGATGGCGCGCCGGGGGCGCACGCGGTGGTGGTGATCAGCTATGGGTTCTGGACGCGGCAATTCGGCTCCAGCCGCACCGCGATCGGGGCCGCCATCGCGTTGAACAATCGCCCTTACACCATCATCGGCGTGGCGCCCAAGGGTTTTCGCGGCACTAGCGCGCTGCTGAACACGGATCTGTGGGTACCGCTGATGATGTACCAGCAGATGTTTCCGATGGCAGACTGGATCGAGCATCGCAAGGCGCTGTTATTCCAGGTGACGGGCAGATTGAAGGAAGGCGTCAGCCGGCGGCGGGCGGAGGACAACATGAAGGCGCTAGCGGCGCAACTGGCGCGCGATTATCCGGCGGACAACCGTGGGCGTACGGTCACGCTGATCCCGTTGACGGATTCGCTGATTCAACCCGGATCGCGGGAGGGCTTCGTGCGCGCGGGCGGGGCCGGGTTGTGCGCCAGCGTGCTGGTGCTGCTGATCGCCTGCGCCAATGTGGCGAACCTGCTGCTGGTGCGGGCGGCCGGGCGGAAAAAGGAGATGGCGCTGCGGCTCGCTCTGGGAGTCAGCCGGGGACGCCTGATCGCGCAACTGCTTACGGAGAGCGCGCTGTTGTCGCTGGTAGGCGCGGCGGCGGCGCTAGCGCTGGGGCGCTGGGCGCGCGACCTGTTGTGGTCATTCCGGCCGCCCTGGATGCTGAAAGGTGAGGCTGGCCTGACCTTCGACTGGCGCGCGTTGAGCTTCACCCTGCTCATGGCGGTAGTCGCGGCGGTGGCGTTCGGCCTGGCGCCGGCATTGAGCGCCACACGCACGGACCTGGCGAGCGAGCTAAGGGAGCGGCGCAGCCCGTGGACGCGGGCGGGACATCGCGTGAACCTGCGCACGGTGCTGGTGCTGATCCAGGTAGCGATGTCGGCGGTGGCGCTCACAGGTGCCAGTTTGTTCATCCGCAGCCTGCGCTACGCGGAGGCGATCGATCCGGGATATGACGCGGCGCATATAGCCACGCTATCGCTCGACGTGAAGGCGCGCGCGCTCAGCGAGGCGGCGGCCCAGGCGTTTTACGCGCGCGTGCTGGAACGGGTGCGCAGCCTGCCGGGGGTGGCGGCCGCCACGCTGGCGAGCAACGCTCCGTTCCTGGTGCCACGGGCGCGCAGCTTCTCGGTGGAAGGGCAGGCCAGGGGCGCAAGTCCGGACGCGGTGGCGTTGGTCAATGCGGTGGAGCCGGGGTATTTTCAGGCGGTGCGCACGCCCCTGCTGCGGGGCAGGCCTTTCACCGAAGCCGACGGGGAGAGCGGGCCGCGCGTGGCGGTGATCAATGAAACCATGGCGCGGCGGTTCTGGCGCGGAAAGAATCCCATTGGCGCGCGATTGCGCTTTTCCGGCCAGGACGCGCCGGTGGAGGTGGTGGGGGTAGCGAAGGACAGCAGTTACATCAGCCTGGCGGAGGCGCCGCAACTGATGATCTACCTGGGCCTGTGGCAGAACTACACGCCGGCGACGACGTTGTGGGTGCGGGCTAAGACAGCGCCGGAGTCGGTGCTGAGCACGGTGCGGCGCGAGGTGCAGAGCCTGGACCGTGAAGTGGTGGTGTCGGATCTGGAGACCGCGCCGCGGGTGATCTACGAGTCGCTGTGGGCGCCGCGGCTGGGCGCGACGTTGTTCGCGTCATTCGGCGGGCTGGCGGGGCTACTGACGGTGCTGGGCGTTTACGGCGTGATTTCGTACTCGGTCGGACAGCGGACACGGGAGATCGGGATCAAGATGGCGCTGGGGGCGGCGACCGGCAACGTGTTGTGGGAAGTGCTGGCGCAAGGGATGATCCTGGTGTTCTGGGGACTGGTGCTGGGGGTGCTCGCGAGCCTGACATTGACGGGAGTGTTGCAGAGCCTGCTGTTCGGGGTAAGCGCGCGGGATCCGTTGACGCTGGTGCTGGTGGCGGGGGTACTGCTGGTGACGGCGTTGGCCGCCTGCGCGGCGCCGGCTTGGCGGGCGACGCGGATTGATCCGATTGCAGCCCTGCGCGAGGAGTGACTGGGGTCGAGGCAGGATAACATCTCAGGTTGTAACTAGTGGACGATGGTCAAGGGCCTTGCGATGGCTCCGGAAGATTGAGACAATCGTATCTCAAACCCAAATGAGTACAAGAATAAGTATCGTTCCGAAGGCGCTGCGATTCCTGCCGCTCGCCGCCATGATCGTTTGTGGCGTGAGCGCGGAGATCCCGAGCGAATACCGCGGCAGACCATTCCTTGGACATCCGCAGGCGATTCCCGGACAGGTGCAGGCTGAGTTTTACGACCTCGGCGGCCAGGGCGTGGCCTACAACGACTCCGACGCCGGGAACCAGGGCAGCGGCAAGCTGAACACCGGCGATAAGTGGGTGGATCGCTTCCGCAAGAACGAGGGCGTCGATATCTCTTATACGAAGACGGGCATCGACAAGACCGTGGACGGCGCCGACGAGAAGCCCGGCGAATTGTATCTCGGCTGGACCGCGCCGGGTGAGTGGGTAAAGTACACCGTGCAGGTACGCGAAACCGGCAAGTACATAGTATCGGCGCACCTTTCCTCCCGCGCCGGCTCCGCTGAGATCAGTCTGGCCTTCGACGATGTTCCGCCGGCTGGCCCGATCGCGCTCCCCACCACGGGTCACTGGCACAAGTGGCGGATCTCCCGCCGGCTCGCCGAAGTGCAGCTCGACAAGGGCCTGCACGTCATGACCCTCTCCGTACTGAAGGAGGGGAACTTCAACATTGACTATTTGGAGTTCGAGCGGCCCGGACGCAGCGCGGAGCCATCTTTCCAGCCGGTGGACGCTTTCGAGCAGGTGAAGCGCATGGGCCGCGGCGTCAACATTATTGGTTACGATCCGCTCTGGGCCAACTTCGTCAAGGCCAGGTTCAAAGAGCGCCACTTCCAGCGCATCCACGACGGCGGCTTTCAGACTGTGCGTCTGAATCTGCAAGCCTTCTTGCACATGGATTCCGCTAACCAGTTCGACCCGGAGTGGCTCAGCACGCTCGACTGGGCCATCGATCGTGCGCTGGCCAATCATCTGATGGTCATTGTGGACGAGCACGATTTCGGACCGTGCGGCAACAATACGGAAACCTGCCGGCCGCGCTTGAAAGCCTTCTGGCGGCAGATTTCCGAACATTACAAGGATGCGCCCGCGAACGTGATGTTCGAGATCCTCAACGAACCGAATAGCAAGATTACGCCGGCGATCTGGAACGAAATGCTCAAGGAGAACCTGGCGGTCATTCGTGCCACGAATCCGGCACGGACCGTCGTTATCGGCCCCGCGGTCTGGAACAGTATTACTGCTCTCAAATCGCTGGAACTGCCGGCGGACGACCACAATATCATCGTGACGGTGCATTACTATTTGCCGATGACGTTCACCCATCAAGGTGCGCCGTGGAACCGGGCGACCGCGAATCTGTCGGGCATAACGTGGGGAACCGATGTCGAAAAGCGCAAAGTGGAGACGGATTTCGCGGGTGTCGCGGAGTGGTCGAAGGCGTGTGGCCGGCCTATCCTTCTGGGCGAGTTCGGCGTCTACGACAAGGGCGACATGGATTCGCGCGTGCGCTACATCGCGCACGTCGCGCGCACGGCCGAGTCACTCGGCTGGGCGTGGACCTACTGGCAGTTCGACTCGGACTTCGTCGCCTACGACATGGATAAGGACGAATGGGTGGAACCGATTTGGAAGGCGCTCGTTCCTCGCGAGCCTGCCATCAGCCAGCGCCGCCCTTGAAGAATCAGTGCAAGCACTCTGATACTCTGAAAACATCAGGCGATTATGGAAGCGTTTCGGTTTCACGTCTTTGTCTGTGATCAGCAAAAGCCCGATGGTGTGCCCTGCTGTTCCGGCAGAGGGTCAGGCAAGGTTCTGGATGCGTTGAGGCGGGAGATCAGCGCGGGCGGCCTGGAAGACGAGGTCCAGCTAACCGCGTGCGGCTCGCTGGGATTGTGTGAACACGGGCCGAATATGATCGTCTATCCCGAAGGGATCTGGTATTCCGGCGTCACTCCCGAGGATGCCGCGGAGATTGTCCAGTCACACTTCCAGAAGGGCATCGTGGTGGAGCGCCTCGCCCGTACCGATGCCGCCGATGTGCGGGTGGAGATTCTGGCAAACCGGGAAAGAATGCTGGCCGCCTTCCGTGCGCGCGAAGCTAGCGGATCGCTGCCGGATGATTTGAACGGCCGCATTCGCGCATTCCAGGAGAGCCGGGTTATTCTAACCGCGCTTGAGCTGGACCTGTTTACCGCGGTGGGAGATGGCGCCAGCGCGGACGTCGCGGCGGTGAAGATGAAAACCGGCGTGCGTGCCACGGAGATGCTCTTGAATGCGCTCGCAGCCATGGGCTTGCTGGTCAAGCAGGCGGACAGTTTCCGGAATACCGCGATGGCGGTGCGTTATTTCTCCGGGACGTCGCCCGACAACGCGCGCCCGGCCCTGCTGCACACGGCGTATCTTTGGCCGCGATGGTCCACCCTGACCGATTGCGTGCGCGCCGGCGCCGCGATGGAGTCTCGGGACCCCGCCGTTCGGAGCGAGGAATGGACGGAGGCGTTCCTTGCAGCAATGCACCGCAATGCCACCGAGCGAGCGCCTCACGTCGTGCGGGCCGTTGGCGCGGCGGGAGTCCGCCGGATGTTGGATGTAGGCGGCGGGTCGGGAGCCTACTCCATTGCCTTCGCCCAAGCTAACCCGCTGTTGCAGGCCGACATCTTGGACCTGGCCACGGTGGCGCCAATTGCACAGCAACACATCCGGAAAGCCGGCGTCGCCGATCGCGTTTCCGTCCGCGCGGCTGACCTGCGGTCGGATTCGTTGGGCCACGACTATGACTTGGCGTTTGTCTCGGCAATCTGCCATATGCTGAGTCCGGAGGAGAATTGTGATCTGCTGCGGCGCTGCTATGCGGCACTGATTCCCGGCGGCCGGATCGTGATTCAGGACTTTATTCTCGACCCCGATAAGACGGCCCCTAAATGGGGCGCATTGTTTGCGCTCAACATGCTGGTCGGCACGCGAGGCGGGAGCAGCTACAGCGGCATGGAGTTTACCGGCTGGCTGGGCGGCGCAGGTTTTCAGGATATCCACCACGTGCGCCTGCCTGGGCCGGCTGGTCTCATGGTCGCGTCACGCTTAAGCGGGCGGGGCCTGGGATTATAACCAAAGTAAATATCCGCTTCTCACCATAACCTGCGTAAAATACGATTGTACCGTCCGAATTGTCGATATTGGATGGTCCTGGAGTGTTCATGTTCGGCAGTGATGCAGGATCCTGGATGTTGTCGAAGAGAGCCGTTGTTGGTGTTGTGCAAAGGTTGATTCTTTGCTTGATACCCCTGCACCTGTCGGCGGCGAGTATAATATACAGCAACATTAGCGGGACCTTTCCCGGCAAATCGGTCTCTTCTCAATGGACAACGACCGGTGGCTTCGAAGGCACTACGTTTACAGCCACCGGCAGCGGGAATCTTGCGAGTATTGTAACCGCGGTATCCCAGACATCCAGCACAACGCCAATCACGGCGGGGCTGTATACGGATTTTTATAGTGCGCCGGGAACGTTGCTCGAAAGCTGGAGTATACCTGTAATCCAAACTTGTTGTGGTTCCCTGCCAGCATCAGCGCCGCCGCTTACAACTCTTGTGTCGATAGTGCATCCGTTGTTGTCCTCGGGGAAGAAGTACTGGCTGGTCTTGACTGTGGGGACCGGGAACACGGCTTTTTGGTGGTTCAACGACCAGGGAGTGAACGGCGGGTTGTGGATTAATGACAAACTAGCGCCGCTGAATCAAGTAGGAGACAATTATCCTACGCCCGGAATCCAGTTGAACTCCGATGAGCCTCAGCCTCCTGCCCGAGTAGGAGTCTTGTCTCACATCGCCGCCGGTGGCGGCTGGAGCACGGTGGTAACACTCGCCAACACTTCGGCGGCCGCGGTTCCAGTGACGGTAGCGCTGCATGACGATCTTGGCAACGCCTTGACTCTGCCGCTCACGACAACGCAACAGGGCGTCTCGCAAACAACCACTGCCGCGTCCGTGAGTACGACGCTGAATCCGAACACAACGCTGCTTATATCCATGGGCGATCAAGTGGCATCCACCGTTGTGGGATGGGCTGATGTTCTCAGTACGGTCTCGATTGGCGGTTACGCGATTTTTCGATGGACACCACAGACGGGCTCGCCCCAAGAGGGCACCGTTCCGCTTCAGAGCCAGTTCCCATCCACGTTTACGCTTCCTTACGACAACACCGCGGGCTTCGTGATGGGTGTTGCATTGGCAAACTTATCGGTGTCATCCGCAAACATCACGGCCACCATGTGGGACGATAGCGGAAATGAGCTCGGCTCACAGACCGTTGAGGTCGCCGCGAGCGGCCACACGTCGTTCGATCTGCCTTCTACATTGCAGCCGACGGCAGGAAAGCGAGGCATCGTTACTTTCCAGAGCACAGCCACGGGTGGGGTTGCGGGTCTCGGGCTGCGGTTCAGTCCGTTCAATACGTTCACATCAGTGCCGACAATTATTGGACAGTAATTCTTTGGCTTCGTTTTGGTGCGGATGAGAGGACTTGAACCTCCACTCCCTTGCGAGAACTAGAACCTGAATCTAGCGCGTCTGCCAATTCCGCCACATCCGCACGATGGGGGCTTCACTTCATTTTTTCAGGACCGCTAGCGGAAGTCAACTCCACCACGGCCGCGCGCCATTCCGCGTCCAACTGTAGCGCCAGCCCCGTGCCCGATAGTTCCTTCGCGGTGTACGCGCCGATCGGGCGCCCATCCTGGCTCACGTGGTAGGTCCCCGCGCCGAGCCCGCGCAGCTTGAAGATCTCTCGCGGTTGGATGTTGCCTAGCCGGTAGGCCAGCACGACGCTGCGGCGCGCATCCGGCGAAACGTACTGCATCGCCATCCACCCCTCTGGGTCGTTATGCGCGGGCTGCGCGGTGAGATGGTAAACATCGGCTCCCTCGATGACTTCGCGCAGCCGCTTGTACATGGCCACATTCGCGGCAGCGCGCGCGCGCAGCTCCGGGCTCCATTCGAACACCCGGCTGGATATGCCGAATTGCGCGTTCATGGGAATGCGGAACAGAAAATCCCACCATCCGGGCGGCTTGGCCTGATCCACATGGCCGTGGTCGTCATCGCCCACCATCCAATGATTGCAGACTTCCGGCGCGAACTCGATCGTGCAACCGTAGGCGAGCTGCGCCGATTCGCGCGGCGTCACCATATCCGAGAGCCAGGTGGTGTGGGAGTGCCGCAGTATGCCAAGGTCGAACCGCAGCCCGCCGCTCGCGCAATTCTCCACCAACAATCCCGGATGCGCCGCGCGCAGCTCATCCAGCCACGCATAATACGCCTGCACGTGCCGGTAGAGCACATCCCCGGTGCGCGTATCGCCGGGCGGATCGAAGCGCTCGCCGATATCGATGTTGTAGTCGATTTTGATCCAGCCGAGGCCGTAGTCGCGGATCAGGCGGTCCACCGTAGCGCTCGCCCATTGGCGCACATCCGGCTTGGCGAAGTTCAGTTGATGCCGCTGATCCTTGAGAATCGGTGTGCCGTTGTAAGCGAGGAACCAGTCCGGATGGGCGCGTGCGAGTCCCGAGTCGATGCCGGCATTTTCGATTTCGACCCACAATCCGAACTGCATGCCTTTGGCGCGCACGTAGCGCGAGAGCTCCTGCAAGCCGTTCGGGAACTTGGCGGCGTTCGCCTGGTAGTCGCCCAATTCGCGCGACCAGTCCTGCTTCACGTACCAGCCGGAATCGAGCACGAACGCCTCCACCCCCAATTCCGCCGCCACGTCGGCGCTATGCTTCAGTTCCTGCAGGGGGACCTTTTCCGCCAACGGATACCAGGAGTTGAATTGCACCAGCAGCGGATCGCCCGCGGGCCGATGCGGGATCACATTTTGCCGCTGGTACCGGTGCAAGCGGTTGGCGGCATCATCCAGATCGCCGTCCGATGCGGTGAACGCCGCTTCCGGCAGCGCAAATGACGCGCCCGGCGGAAGTGCCAGCGCGCCGCCAAAATCGAACCGCATGCCCATTTCGACGGCCAGAGGCGCCTGGTTGGCCTTCTGGCTGCCGGCGGCCGGCGGGCGATCGAAGCTCATGTGCCAGTTGCCCGACCATGCCAGCTGAGCCACGTAGACGACACCGCGGCCGCGGTCACGCAGGGCGAACCACGCTGCGTAGCCGTTGGTGGATCGTCCGCGATCGGCGGTGAAGGCCCGGCGCCCGACCGATAGCGGCTCAGTGGCGAGCTGCCGTTCCTGTCCCCAACCGCCCCATAAATAGGTCAGGTCATAATCGCCCTCGGGCAGCCGCCATGTGAGCGAAGGCAGCGACTCCACGTGCAACACGTGGTTTCCGCGATTGATCAGCGTCAGGCGCCGCATGATCGTGTCCCCATGCACGCCGTAGACTGCTTCGATTTCGAGGGGCAGCCGGCGGTGGCGGTACCGCAGCATCAACTCCGAATCAGCCGGTACTGACTTCACCAGCTCCAGCGCTTCCGGGCTGACGCTCTGGCCTTCCACCACGCCGGAGATTTCGCTCGCAGCGCCGCCCGGCGGCCAAGCCGGTTTGCCGGCGGGTCCGAAATAATCGAAGACGATACCCTCAGCCGATTGCCGCAGCCGGTATTCCACCGAACCGCTGCCGAGGGTCCATAACCGGGCGCCGGCCCGGTACTGAACAGTGTGCATCTGAGCGGCCAGGGACAGGCCGCCGGCGAACATCAGGCACCCCGCGCGCAGGCTTATTGCCATAAGCGTCAGCTTTTAGGATAAACTGATGTACAGGCTGCCCGTCCTCGAGAACCGGTTTGGTTTTCCGTAGCGCGCGGCCGCGAGCCGCAAAAACGACACCATCAGCGCCAGCCATTTGTGTGGAAGCTGACGCGATTGCCACCCGGCAAACGCCTGAGTCGAGCGCCTCAAAAGGAAGTTCAATGGAAGACAAACTGAAACTGGCCGTGTTCATCGATTTCGATAACATCGAGATCGGCGTCAAATCCACGCTGCACCGGGAATTTGACGTGGCCGCCGTGCTGGACGCGTTGAAGGAACGCGGTGAAATCGTCACCTGCGTGGCCTACGCCAATTGGGGACGGCAGGAAGCCGCCACTCGCGCCATGACCGAGCATGCGGTGCAAATGGTACAGCGCGATCCGTCGCCGCGGGGCGATAAGAACGGGGCCGACATCAACCTGGCTCTCGACGCCTTGGAGATGGCCTTCACGCACGATCACATCAATGCATTCGCCATCGTCAGCGGCGACAGCGATTTTATTGCGTTGCTGAACAAATTGAAGCAATACGACAAGCGCGTATTCGTGTTGGGCGGCAAGGCTTTCACCAGCACCATTCTGCAGAAGAACTGTCACGAGTTCATCAGCTACGAATCGCTGCTGGACGAGCCCAAACCTGCGCAGCAGCCGCGGATAGCGCACCAATCCTCCGGGCCGCAGCCGCAACAGCAGCGCGGCCAGCAACCCCACCGGCGCCCCGCCCCGCTCGATCTGGCGCAGGCCATGCCCCTAGTGGAGCGCGCGCTGCAAGCTCTCGAGCGCCGCAGTGTGCGGCCGCAGCTCGGGCTGCTGAAATCCACCATGCTGCAGTTGGATTCAGCCTTCAGCGAGAAGGCCTACGGGTCGAGTTCCTTCACTGATTTCGTGGAAAAGCTGCAAAAAGCCAACTACGTACACGTCACTGGCGGCGAGGGGCGCTACATGATCAAGCGCATCGGCGCCGCCGGTCCGGAAAAATCGAGCGTGCGGCCGGAAGCGGCTCTGCCCGTGCTGCGGGATGTGCTGGAAACGCATCGTCTGGAGATGGACGAAGGTGTGGTCACCGAGGAACTGGCCGAGTGGGTGAGGCAGGAGCACGCCGATTACGACTGGAAGCAGTACGGATTCCAGGAATTCAGCGAGCTGCTGAACTATGCGCAGGACAAGCTCGTAGTGCGCGTGAACCCGGATGAAGAGAAGGGTCTCATGGTGTATCTGGGTCCGGAGTTCCATCCGCCCGCCGCACCGGAGCCTCCGCCCGAGGCAGTCCCGGAAGAGGAAGTGGAGGAGCCGCAGCCCATTGTGGCCGGCCAACCTACGGCGGCGGAAATCCTGCAGCCGGAGCCACGGCGGCGGGGCACTCGCAAGACCGCCGAGCCGGGGAACGCCGCACCGCCCAAAAAGCGCGCCCCACGCCGCAAGAAGACAGAGCCTTCGGCCTGATTGGACCGGCTTCCGGGCCACCGCCGGTTTCGCTTACTAAACATTGTGCTTTCAATAACCTACGGTAACCTGACGGCCAAACTGCGGAAATATCCCGTTCAACACCCGAACTTGCCGTACAACCAAGGAAATCAACAGTTTGATGGCCATCCATGGAACTGTCAACCATCATTAAATATACTGGAACCATCGCGCTGCGGCCGCGCCGTACTGCGCGACCGCTGTTTTCTAAAATTGGCCACGAGGAGTTCAAAGCGGAAAATGCACAAGCCTATTAAATACGTCGAGAAAGCCCTGACCTACGCGGCGCAAGCGGCCTGGACCGTTTTCGATAAGGCGAACCAGATCCACCAGAACCCGGGGTTCATTCCCAGCTGGTCGGAGAAGCCGCTGCTCAAGTCTTATCAGAAGACGAAGCCCCCGTTGGGCTGGCCGCGCGAAACCGACTCGCTGTGCCCGAAATGCGTTCCCGAAGCGCGCCAGGAGATTCTCGACGGCCGGAAGCCGATGTCGGTCCTGATGAACGAGAAGATCGGCGAGATCAAGGCGAAGGTCATCGAGCGCGACGGCAAGATCCTGATGGTGAAGGATTGCCCCATCCACGGCCACTTCGAAGACGTGATGTCGATCGACACCGCGTTCTTCAAGCACTTGGAAGAGTGCTTCCCGGGCCGCGATATTCGGGCCCACAACGACTCCCACTTGCATCATCACGGCACCAGCACCATCACGCATGGCCGCGGCTCGGTCCTCACTATCGATCTGACGAACCGCTGCAACATGATGTGCGATCCATGTTTCATGGATGCCAACCAGGTGGGCTTCGTGCATGAGCTCACCTGGGAAGACATCCAGACTCTGCTCGACAACGCTATCTCGATCAAGCCTAAGCGCCAGATGTCGGTGCAGTTCTCCGGCGGCGAGCCCACTATTTCGCCGTACTTCCTGGACGCCGTGTCGTATGCCCGCAAAGTCGGCTATACCAGTGTGCAGGCAGCCACCAATGGCATCGAATTCGCCAAGAGTCCGGAATTTTGCCGCAAGGCTGCTGACGCAGGCTTGCGCTACGCGTACCTGCAGTTCGACGGTATCGGCAACGCAGCCAACTCGCACCGCAAGGTGGGCAACCTGTTTGACGTGAAGCTGCGCGCCATCGAGAACCTGTACACCAACGGCGTGGATATCGTGCCGGTGATCACACTGATCAACGGCATCAACAACGAGCAGGTGGGGCGCGTGATCCAGTTCGCGCTGGATAATCCCAAGCGCATTCCGTTCCTCTCGTTCCAGCCGGTGTCGTTCACCGGCCGCGACGAGGCCGTTACCGACGAGCGCCGCATGGCCCAGCGCTACACGCTGGCGCACCTGGCGCACGACGTGAAGAATCAGACCGGCCTGGGCGAGCCTGCCCGTGACTGGTTCCCGCTGTCCTTCATCAGCACCTTCTCCGACTGGTCCGACCTGGTGCACGGTCCGGAGCACCAATGGGGCCAGTTGAGCTGCGGCTGCCATCCGAATTGCGGCGTGGGCATGGCCGTGATGGTGGATAAGCTCACCGGCGAATCGGCGCCTGTCACATCGTTCTGGAATGCCGATCAGTTGGCCAAGGATGTCGCCCGCGTCAACGATGCGGCCCGCGGCAAGTGGCTTTCGATTATCGGCATGGCGTTGGCCACCGCCCGCAACTACGATCCCTTCAAATCGCCCACGCACTTCAAGCTGACCGACCTGATGAAGAAGTTGGACAAGACTTTTGGCGCCACCGGCAAGAACTACGGCAAAGTGGGCTCGGACCGCACCATGGCGGACATCGAAAAGCGCCGCCAGGACCGCTGGAACTTTCTGCTGATCGCCGGCATGTGGTTCCAGGATCTGTTCAACTACGATTTCCGGCGCACCGAGCAGTGTATTATCCCGTATGCCACGCAGGAAGGCGAGATCTCGTTCTGCGCCTACAACACCGGCATCGGCTGGCGCAACATTATCGAGAAGATGCACATGACCGCCACGCTGACCAAGTGGTACGACGAGCACGGCCGCCACGAAATCTTCGCGGGCGGCAAGAAGGTCGCGCTGCAGACCGCCGACCATTCCATGGTGCTGCGCGAAGGCATCGTGACCACGGAAGTGCAGCACGACTTGGATAAGCTGGGCATTGCCAAGAATTCCGGCGAAGAGAAGCTACGCGCGCGCGCGGCTAAGATCAAGCAGGATGAAGAGAACGCCCGCATGGCGAAGCTTTACCGCCAGCACGTACTCAAGGAGCAGCCCACGCCGGACCTGGTGCCCCTGGGATCGATTCAGCTCGCGCCTAAGCCCGCGCCTGTCGAGCGGGTGGAAGAGCGCGAAGAAGTCGGCTCGTTCGGCGATTAGTACCGGGGAGAACCTACCAGAGGCGTGCCGTACTCCGGCGCGGGTAAGCCGGGCTACCAGAAGTACAGGACGTCCGGACGCACGTATCCGTTAGCCTCCAGGCACGGGCCGCATTCCATCTGATAATCCGACCGAATCCGCCGCACCGCCGCCGGAATGGTGTACTGGTCGTCCGGCTTATGCTCGGTGGCGATGGCCAGGCGTGGCTTGAACCGGGCGATGGTCTCTCGCGCGCCCCCCAGGGCCGGCACTTCCGCGCCTTCGATGTCCATCTTGATGAAATCCACGCGGGACAGTTTCAACTCCGCCACCAGCTTGTCGATGGTGGTCAATTGAACCAGCACGCTGGGATGCGACGAGTCGGAATGCATCACCACGCTGTTGGCGGCGAAGTTGGTGTCGTCCACGTTCAAGGTGAGCGTGTCGTCCTTGTTCCACACGCCCTTGGGATAAACGATTACGCGACCCGCGGCCGCTTCGGCAGCCAGGTTACGCCGGATGCATTCCGCGCTGGAGGGCGATATCTCTACAGACACTACCGTCTGCGCCCCCGCCTCCAGCGCCTGGCGCGTGAAATCGCCGTCGCTGGCGCCGCAATCCAGCACCGTGTCTCCGGCGTGGATGAAGTGGTCGCCGGCGCCGTAGATGTGCTGCTCCATTTCCGCCAGGTTGAACGGCAGCACGTAGCGGTTGCCTTTCGGAATCCAAAACTGGCCCTTAGGCGTGTGCCATAGTTCCAGGCCGCTCTCCTCTTTCAGCAGATGGCTGCCCGCCAGGATGCGGTTCTTGATACGGATCTTCTCATCCATATTGGCCTTGGACTGCACCGCATGCGACATGGGGCATACCGGGCTGTGGCCCGCGGCCACCAGCGCGAATAACCGGACGGGAGGAAAAGCCAGATAAGCCGCTACGGCGGCGGCGATCAGGATGATGCACGATATAACCAGGCGCGAAGTCTTCACTAGGTTATGTTATCCTCTCGACACACCGATGAGCACGCTGCCTATGAAGATCCTTCCTGCGCTCCTGGCTCTGTCCTTCGCCGCGGGCGGCGCCGGCCGTGAGGTGGCCATCACCATCGACGATCTGCCGCGCGGCGGAGATGGCGGCGGCCGGGCCTTTGCCGATATCCGCCAAATGACGGAGCGCCTGCTTACGCCCCTTCGCGAGCAGAAGATTCCTGTGACAGCATTCGTCCATCCCGGACGAACCGAGCTCAACGCCGCCGATCTGCGCCGCATCCTGGATCTCTGGCTGGACGCCGGAGCAGAACTGGGGAATCATACGTGGTCGCACGCGGACTTGAACCGCGTACCGGTAGCGGAGTACGAACAAGACATCCTGAAGGCGGAGGCCGTGCTCCGGCCAATCGTGGAGGCGCATGGGAAAAAGCTCGAATTCTTCCGTTACCCCATGCTGCATGCCGGCGCCACCGCGGAGACCAAGCGTGCCATCGAACAGTTCCTGAGCGATCATCATTACCGGAACGGTTTCGTGACCCTGGACAATTCCGACTATATGTTCGCGGCTGCCTGCCTGCGTCCGGAGCTGCGCGCCAGAGTTGACCGCGAATACCTGCCGTACCTGGAATCCGTCATCGCTTTTTTCGAGGTGCGCTCGGTGGAGGTGGTAGGGCGGGAGTTTCCACAAATCATGCTGATGCACGCGAATGAGCTCAATTCCGAAAAGATGCCGGAGATACTGGCTATGTTCCACCGCCGCGGCTACCGCTTTGTGTCATTGGCCGACGCGCTGCGGGATGACGCCTACCGGCTGCCGGAGAGCTATGTGGGAACCGGCGGATTCTCCTGGATCCACCGCTGGTCAATGACCAAGGGCATGCCCAACAAGGGTGAGCCGGACGAGCCCCTCTGGGTGCGCCGCTAATAAGTAGCCCGCCCGCCGCTGGCGTCGTAGCACTGTCCTGTGACGAAGGACGCATCCGGGCTGGCCAGGAAGTGGACCACGGCCGCAATTTCGTCCGGCGTGCCGGTGCGCCGCATGGGGATGCGCGCGGTCATGTAATCGACCTGGGCGGGCGTCAGCTGTTCCAGGATTTTGGTGCGCACGACGGCGGGCGCTACGGCGTTCACGCAGATGCCTTCAACGGCGACTTCTTTGCCGGCCGACTTCGTGAATCCGATCACCGCCGCCTTGGTCGCGGAATAGCCGCACATATTGGGATTGCCTTCCTTGCCGGCGATGGATGCGATATTCACGATGCGGCCGTATCGGCGTGCGCGCATGTGCGGCAGCACGGCGCGGCAGCAGTAAAACATCCCGGTCATATTCACGGCGATGATCTGCTGCCATTCTTCGTCGCTGACCTCCCATACGGGGGCCGTACGGCCCGCGATGCCCGCGTTGTTGACCAGGATATCGATGCGTCCCGTGCGGGAGATCACTTCGGCCACAGCCGCATCCACGGAATCGGACTGGGTGATGTCGATGGGCACTGCGAATGACGCGCCGCCGATGGACCCAGCCACCGACGAGGCGCCCTCGAAGTTCAGGTCGGCAACCGCTACGGCAGCGCCGGCGCGCGCGAGGCGGTGGGCAATGGCCTCGCCGATGCCCGTGGCGGCGCCGGTGACAATGGCGGTTTGGCCGGTCAGGTCGAAGGGCATTCACCTCTTGTACCACCACTTTACGTCGAAACAGTAATAGGGCATAATGTTTTATATGAAATATCATCCGATAGGCGAGGACATGAAGTGCCCGTTCTGCGGACGAATGAACCTGGTCTACAAGCGGCCCGGCCTGAGCGGCGACGTTTACCGCTGCGCCGCGGAGGTGGGCGGCTGCGAACGGACTATCGTGCACCGCCGGCGCAAGGGGGACTCGCGCTGTGGTGTGGTGGCTGTGCTCAATTTCGGGCACGTGGGCCAATGGAATCCCTGCATGCAGGCCGGACAGCCGGCCGCCGGGAAGCATTGAACGCGCGCGGGACCGGGTGCTACGATGAGAAAGTAATGACTCCGCTAGTTGAATTGGCACGGCAATACACTCCCCTCCGCGAACAGGCACTGGCCGTGCGGAGGTATCTTTGACGCTCCCGCGCAAAAATCCAAGCTGCAAAAGATAGAAGAACAGACCTCCGCGCCGGACTTCTGGAGCCAGCCAGGGAAAAGCCAGAAGATCATGCAGGAGCGCAAGCGCCTGGAAAACAGCCTCGAGAACGAACAGCGCATCGCCGCGCTGACCTCCGACCTGGACACCCTTTTCGAACTGGCGCGCGAGGGCGAGAACGTGAACGGCGATATCGAACGCGATCTGCAGACGTTCGGGCAGTTTCTGGAGCGGGTGGAAACGGCCATGCTGCTCTCCGGCGAGAACGATGCGCGCAGCGCCATCGTGACCATCCACCCCGGCGCGGGCGGCACCGAGAGCCAGGACTGGGCCGAGATGCTGCTGCGCATGTACTTGCGATGGGCGGAGCGCGAAGGCTTCTCCACCGTCATTACGGACCGCCTGGAGGGCGAGGGTGCGGGCATCAAGTCCGTCACGTTTGAAGTGAACGGCGATAACGCTTATGGCCTGCTCCAGTCGGAGATCGGGGTGCACCGGCTGGTGCGCATCTCGCCTTTCGACGCGAACGCGCGGCGGCACACATCGTTCGCGTCCGTTTTCGTTTACCCGCAGGTGGACGACGAGATCAAGATCGACATCAAACCGGACGATCTGCGCATCGACACGTTCCGCTCCGGCGGCGCAGGCGGCCAGCATGTCAACATGACCGACTCCGCGGTGCGCATCGTGCACCTGCCCACCAACATCGTCGTGCAGTGCCAGAACGAGCGCTCGCAGCACAAGAACCGCGACAGCGCCATGAAGCAGTTGCGCGCGCGGTTGTACGAGTTCGAGATGGACAAGAAGCGCGCGGAAGCCGCCAAAACGGAAGCGTCCAAGCTGGACATCAATTTCGGCAGCCAGATCCGCAGCTACGTGCTGGCGCCATACCGCATGATCAAGGACCACCGGACCAAGCTGGCTATCGGCGACGTCGAACGTGTGCTGGAAGGCGATATCGAGCCGCTGATCCACGCTTACCTGGTCTTCCGCAAGACCGGCAAGACGGCGGGCGACGGCGAGCTGCCGGAGTGAGCGAAGACCCGGAGACTCTGCGGCGCGCGGCGGAGTTAATCCGCTCCGGCGGGTTGGTGGCGTTTCCTACTGAGACAGTCTATGGGCTGGGCGCCAGCGCGTTCGATGCCGGCGCGGTGGCGCGGATCTTTGCGGTGAAAGGCCGGCCGCGGGGGAGTCCCCTGATCGTGCACGTGGATTCCATC
>Ga0070731_10002101_pt1 | contig 19507 bp, 11 predicted proteins | sample Coa_R1_2_FD_66448 | JGI IMG/M metagenome (GOLD analysis project Ga0070731, IMG submission 66448) | Surface soil microbial communities from Centralia Pennsylvania, which are recovering from an underground coalmine fire - Coalmine... | ecosystem: Environmental > Terrestrial > Soil > Unclassified ... | reverse complement strand
CGCGTCCAGCGCCCCGCGCACGAAGCAGACCCCGTCGCGGCCCAGCGCGGATTCGGCCGGCGACGGTGCGGGCGGATGGGACGGAACGGCGGCCATGTCACTCCCCGGATCGCTGCTGCTTTCGATCTTTATGAAACGATTGTTTCACGAAAGCAAGGATGAACGGGCTACGGCGCCGCGGCCAGGAAGATCTGGCGAAGCCGCCCCCGCAGGCTCGGCGGATTGCACGCGTCGGCATCGACATCGGGATCGAGCACCGCCGCCGCCCGCAGCTCGCCCGCCGAGAATTCGTGCAGACCGGCCGCGAGCCTGGTCGTGCAGGCCTCGCGCGCCAGCTCGTCCCGGCCCGCGAGCAGCACCGGCGTGACCGGCCAGATCCGCGCCGTCCTGTCGCTCAGCGCCGAGACGGCCCGCGTGCCGTCCGGGCTGACCGCGATGCCGAGAACGATGAGCTCGTTCCACCGCAGCACCGCGTCCTCGCGGCCGCTGTCGGCATCCCAGATCCGCACGGTCCGGTCGCTCCCCGACAAGGTGAAGATGCGCTTCCCGTCGCGGCTGAACACCGCACGTGCGACATCGCCCTCGTGTCCGCGCAGCACCAGCAGCTCGCGGCGGCTGTCGGCGTCCCAGACCCGCGCCGTTCCGTCCTCCGAGCCGGTGACGATTCGCCGTCCGTCCGCGCTGAAACCGGCGGCCCGGACGAACCTGTCCTGGCGCGGCAGGGCCGCGACCTCCCGGCCGCTAAGGGCGTCCCAGAGACGCACGCTGCCATCATTGGACGATGTCAGGATGCGCGTGCCGTCGGGGCTGTAGACGGCGGAGTTGACCTTCTCGGTATGCCCGCGCAGCACGCCGAGCTCCTGCCCGGTCGCGGCACCCCAGATCCGCGCCGTCTTGTCGGCCGAGGCCGTAACCACGCGCGTGCCGTCAGGGCTGAACGTGGCGCCGCTCACGATGTCCTCGTGGCCGCGCAGGATCGCGATCTGGCTCCCGCTCACCGCGTCCCAGATGCGCGCGGTCCGGTCCTCGGAGGCGGTCGCGATCCTGCTGCCGTCGGGACTGAAGGTGGCCATGAGCACCATGTCCCCATGGCCTTTCAGGACGGCGGTCTCGCGGCCGCTCGCCGCGTCCCACACGCGCGCGGTCCGGTCGCCGGAAGCGGTGGCGACGCGTGTGCCGTCCGGGCTGAACGACACGCCGAAGACCCAACCGTCGTGACCCTCCAGCGTGGCGATCTCCGGACGGCCGGAAACGCTCCAGATCCGCGCCGTCCCGTCGACCGATGCCGTGACGATCCGCTTGCCGTCAGGGCTGTAGGCCACCGACTCGATCTCGTCCTCGTGGCCTTGCAGGATCGCGATCTGGCGATTGTCGGCGGCATCCCAGATCCGGACCGTCATGTCGCCCGATGCCGTGACGATGCGCGTGCCATCAGGGCTGTAGGCGGCGCCGTCGACGACGCCGGTATGCCCCTCCAGCACGGCGAGCTGCCGGCCGGTCTGCGCGTCCCAGATCCGCGCGGTGCGGTCCTCGCAGGCCGAGATGATGCGCGTGCCGTCGGGGCTGAAGCGGGCGGAGATGACGAAGTCGGTGTGGCCGCGCAGTACGTTGATCTCGCGGCCGCTTGCGGCGTCCCAGATCCGGACGGTCTGATCCTCCGACGCAGAGACGATGCGGGTGCCGTCCGGGCTGAATACGGCGCTGGAGACGCGGGCCTCGTGCCCGCGCAGCACCGCGATCTCCCGGCCGGTCGCAGCCTCCCAGATCCGGATCGTCCGGTCTCCCGAGGCCGTGACGATGCGCGTGCCGTCGGGGCTGTAGGCGGCGAAATCGACCCACCCGTCATGGCCTCGCAGAGTCATCACCTCGCGGCCGGTCGCGGCATCCCAGATCCGCGCGGTCTTGTCCTGCGAGGCGGTGACGATATGCGTGCCGTCGGGGCTGTAGAGGGCGGTGAACAGCCAGCCCTCATGCCCGCGCAGGACCGTCATCTCGCGGCCGGTCGCCGCGTCCCAGATGCGCGCGGTCCGGTCGAAGGATGCGGTGACGACGCGCGTTCCGTCCGGGCTGAAGGCAGCGTGGTTGACGTCGCTCGTATGGCCGCGCAGCGCGGCGATCGCGCTCGATGAATAGAGGGCGCCGGCGAGCTCGGCCTCCGCCGCTGCGCTCCTGTGGCCGATCAAGGGCCAGTCGGCGCCGGCGATCCCGGCCAGCGCGTAGCGCGCCGCGCGATCGTACTGCCCGTTCTCCGACGCCGTCCGTGCCAGCGAGGCCAGCGTGTCGGAGCTCCGTTGCGCCAGCCCTGCCAGCAGCCGGGTCGTGCCCGCCCCGGCCGCCAGCACCAGGACCGCCGCGACGCCGATCAGCGCGCCGATCGCCGCCTGCAGCCGCCGGGTCCGCGCGAGCTGGCGCTGCTCGCGCTGGCGCTCGGCATTGTCGGCCGCCCGGCACTCGGCAAGATAGCCGCGCTCGACAGACCCCAGCGCGGCGGCGAAATCGGGCCTGGCCAGCAGCGCCTCCGCCTCGGCGAGGCGGTCACCGCGATGCACGAGCCAGCCGCCGCCCGCCCCGTCGCGATGCGCCCGCCGCTCCTGCGCCGCGGCCCGCACCGTGTCGAGCGTCCGCAGCGCGTCGCGCGCCTCCTCGATCCAGCCCCGAAGCGCCGGCCACTGCCGCAGGATCGCCTCGTGCGTGACCTCGACCACCTCGGTCTCGGTGCCGTCGAGGATGCGGCGGTCGCTCACCAGCAGGCGCTGGTCGATGAGATGGCGCACCAGCGGCCGCGTCGGCTCCGGCAGGGCGCTCAGGCGCTCGACCCGCCGTTTCGGCACCGCCGTCGCGTCGTCGAGCTGCACCAGCGCCGGGATGAAGGCGGCCCGCGCCAGGCTTTCCAGCTCGACCCGCTCGTTCGGCAGCGCCGGATCGCGCACCGCCTCGGCGAAGGCCGCCTCGACCGCCGCGGCAACCGCCCCGCGCAGGCCGCCCATGGCGTCGTAATCGGCCAGCGTGAGCCTCCCGCGGCCGCGGCTCCTCGCGGTGAGCCGCTCCAGCGTGAGCGCAAGCAGCGGCAACCCATCGGACGCGTCGAGATCCTCCAGCAGCCGGTCGGTCAGCGCCGGCTCGACCGCGAGCGGCGGATCGGCCAGCCGGGCCGGCCCTTCGATGATCTCCTTGAACGCGCCCGACGGGATCGGCGTCAGATCGAACGGCAACCGCGGAATCTCGGCCAGCCGGGGTTCTGACTGCAGCCGGGCGAAGCTTTCGGACCGGATCGTCGCGACGATGATCGTGTCGGGATCGGCGCGGACGGCGGCGGCGAGCAGGTCGAGCGCCGGCGCCGCCTCGCTGTTCTCGGCCGCGAACAGCTCCTCGGCCTGGTCGACCATCAGCACGATCGTCGGCGCTTGCGGATGCTGGCCGTCGCCGGCGACCCGTGCCAGCCGGTCCATCGCCGGCCGGCGAAGCGCTGCCAACGCCGCCGCGACATCCTCGGGACCGTTCAGCCCCGCCGGGTCGCGCGCCAGGGCCGCAGCAAGCCCGTCGACCCCGGTCAGCGCCGCCCGCTCGGGCCGGATGACCGGCGGCACCAGGAAGTGCTCCTCGTCCCGCCGCAGCCGCGCGACCAGCCCGGCCTTCAGGAAGGACGACTTGCCGGCGCCCGAGGCGCCGAGGATGACGAGGATGCGCTCCGGGGCGCCGTCACGCATCCGGCGGAGCGCGTCGAGGCCCTTGGTGATCATCGCGTCGCGGCCGAAGAAGATCGCCGCGTCCTGCTCCTCGAGCGCTTCGAGCCCGCGATAGATCGGCCGGTGCGGCTCGCCGGAAGGCGGCCATTCGAAGCTCTTCGGATCGAGCCCAGCCCGTTTCAGCCCGATCGACAGCCGCTGGAGCCCCTCGGCCTCCTTGTCTGGCGTCGAGAGGTCGGCGAACTGATACTTGCCCAGGATCTCCGGCGGCAGGTCGGCGGCCGGCGTCGGCGCCACCAGCACGGGGAAGATCAGCTTGCCGAGCTGTTCGGCGAGCAGGAACTCGGCCTGGCACCAGCGCGAGGCGATCCAGTCCGGCGAGACCAGCACCAGGACCGCGGTGCAGCGCTCGCCGGCCTTCTTGAGCTCCTGCTGCCAAAGTTGGCCGGGCGCCAGGCCCTGCGTCGGGTCGAGATCCAGGAAGACCTGGCCCCAGCCGTTCTTCCGCAGCCAGTCATTGAGCCTGATGGCCGGCTCGTTGTTCCGGCTCGAATGGCTGATGAATAGGATTCCCACCCGACCGCGCCCCCAAGGTGCCGGCGCAGTCTACGTCGGAACTGGTTCACCGCGAAGTGAGGGGAAGGCTCGGCTCGGGCGTGGCCGCCGGCGTGACGTCCTGCGTACGGACCGGCCGCGGCGGATCCAGCCCCGCATCGGCCGCCGCGACGCGGCGCCGCTCGGCCGCGATATCGAGCGAGCGGCAGCCGGCGAGATAGACCAGCGCCGCCACCGGCAGCCCGACCAGCATGGCGATGTCGGCGCCGCCCAGCGCGCGGGCGATCGGGCCGGTGTAGAGCCCGGTCGAGAAGAAGGGGATCATCGCCGCGAAGCCCAGCCCGTAGGCGATGAGCCCGCGCCAGTTCCAGCGGCCGTAGAGCCCGTTCGGATTGAAGATCTCGCGGATCGAGTAGCAGCTCTTCCGCACCAGGTAGAAATCCACGAGGTTGATCGCGGTCCAGGGCGTGAAGAGATAGAGCAGCACCGCCAGCAGGTCGCCGAAGCGCCGCACGAAATCGCCCGAGGCGCCGAACCCGATGCCGCTTGCCACCACGCCCACCGCAGCCAGGGCCATGAGCCGCTTCGACGCGCTCGGGCGCAGCTTCCGGAAGGAATCGACGACGCTCAGGAGCGTCAGCGACGCCCCGTAATAGTTCAGCCCGGCGATCGTCATCAGCCCGACCAGCGCCACGCCCAGCAGCACCGGCCCGAACCCCGGCAGCACCGCGTCGCCCGCCGCCTGCAGCGCCGCCGCGACGTCGGCGCCGGGAAACGCCGCCGCGGCCGCCGCGCCCACCAGCATGGTCCAGCCGCTGCCCGCGAGCGCGCCCATATAGGTCCACCAGAACGCGGCGACCGCGCCAGTGTCGCGCGGCAGGTAGCGGGAATAGTCGGACACGTAGAAGGCGCCGCTCAGCTGATAGGCAGCCGCGGCGAAGAACTGGGTGAGGAACGGCACGGCGCGGAACCCGTCCAGCGCCAGCGCGCCCGGCGGCAGCTGCAGCGTCCGGAACGCCCCCACGGAGAACACGGCCAGCGCTGCGATCAGCACGTAGGAGAGCCAGCGCTGGGTCTTGTGGATGAGGTCGTAGCCGACGACCGAGAGCCCGATCGCCAGCAGCGTGAAGATCAGCGCCGCCAGATCGGGCTCGACTCCGGCCAGCCGCTGCGCCGTCTCGCCGGCCAGCAGCTGGTTGAAGGCGTTGTAGCCGACATAGGAGATGAGGGCGACCACCCACACCAGCAGCGCTCCCATGTAGCCGAATTGCGGCCGCGACTGGATCATCTGCGGCAGGCCCAGCTGGGGACCTTGGGCGGCATGGAAGGCCATGAAGAACGTGCCGAGGATGCAGCCCGTCACGATCGCGACGGCGCTCCACAGCAGATTCATGCCCAGCGTCACGCCGATGACGCCCGTCGCCACCGTTGCGAGCTGCGTCCCGCTGGTGAACCACACCGGCCAGAGATGCCACGCCTTGCCGTGCCGCTCGGCCAGCGGGACGTAGTCGATCGAGCGGGATTCGATCATGCGGTGCCAGTCCGGGGGCACCCCCACCCCGGCCCTCCCCCGCAAGCGGGAGAGGGAGTAACGAGCCCTCTCCCGCTTGCGGGGGAGGGTTGGGTGGGGGTCTCTACGCCGCCTCGCCCCCGCCCCTCACGCATCGCCGCCCTCCCCGGCCAGCCGGATCAGCGCGTCGACGGCTATGGCGCCCTGCGGCCGGACGATCAGCGGGTTGACGTCGAGCTCCAGGACCGCGGCCCGGAGCGCATAGGCCTGGATGGCGACGACGGCCTCGACCGCCGCCTCGAGATCGCCCGCTGCCCGGCCGCGATGCCCGGCGATCAGGCCCGCCGCCTTGAGCGACAGGATCGCCGCGCGGATCTCCTCCCGCGAGGCCGGCAGCATCAGGAGCCGCCGGTCGCCGATCAGCTCGACCAGCACGCCGCCCGAACCGACCATCAGATGGGGGCCGAAGACCGCGTCGCGCTCGACGCCGACGATCAGCTCGGCGACGCCGTCCGTGATCATTTCCTCGACCAGCAGCGCCTCGCCGAGCCCGAGCAGCGCCGTCGCCGCCTGCCGCACCTCGGGCGCTGCACGGAGTCCCAGCCGCACCGCACCCTTCTCGGTCTTGTGCGCGAGCCCTCCGCCCACCGCCTTGACCACGACCGGGAAGCCCAGCGCCTCGGCCGCCTCGACCGCCGCCGAAGCACTCGCCGCGAGTCGGCCGCGGGGCACCGCGAGCCCATACTCGGCAAGCGCCCGCTTGGCTTCGAACTCGCTCAGCAGCCGGCAGCCCGGCGGCAGCACCGCCTGCGGTGGCACCACAGCCGCCGGCCGCGCCATCACCTCGCCCAGCTCGACCGCCGCGGCGACCGCCGCCAGCGCGTCGTCGAAGCCGCAAAGCGGCGCGATCCCGGCGGCGGCGAGCGCCTCGGCGCGGCTCTCCGGCAGGGTCTCCGGCAGGGTCGCGACCACCGCCGTGCGCGCCCCGTGCAGCCGGCTCGCCGTCGTCAGCGCGCTTAGCGTCTCGTCGAACCCGGCCTCGACGCAGCGGTCGCGCCGCGGGAAGTCGATCACCAGCAGCGTCAGGTCGAATCCCGCCGCCATCATCGCCCCGAAGGTGGCGGTCAGCGCCGCCTCGTCGCCCCAGGTGAAATTGTGATAGTCGAGCGGGTTGGAGGCGGTCGCGAATTCCGGCAGGGCGGCGGCCACCCGCGCCGCCTGCGCCCCGGTCAGCGGCCGGAAGCGCAGGCCCCAATCCTCCGCACAGTCGGCGATCAGCCCCGCCTCGCCGCCCGAGCAGCTCATCGAGGCGATGTCGCTCCCCGGCAGCGTGCCGTGAACATGCAGCAGCTTCAGCGTTTCGAGCAGCGCCGGCAACGAACGCACCCGCGCCACGCCGGCCCGCTTCAGGAAGGCCGAGGCGACCGCATCCGGCCCGGAGAGCGACGCGGTGTGGCTGAGCGCCAGCCGGGCGCCCGCCGCCGACCGCCCGGTCTTGACCGCGACCAGCGGCACGCGGCGGCTGCGCGCCCGTCCGGCGGCGGCCAGGAAGGCGGCAGGATCGTCGATCCCCTCGATATGGAGCCCGATCGCCGTGACCCGCGGATCCTCGACCAGCGTCGCGACCGTGGCCGACAGTCCGATCGCCGCCTGGTTCCCCAGGGTGACCAGATAGGCGATCGGCACGCCGCGGGTCTGCATGGTGAGGTTGAGCGCGATGTTGCCCGACTGCGTGACGATGGCGACGCCGCGCTCGAGCCGCTTGCCGCCGTGCTGCTCCGGCCACAGCGCCGCGCCGTCGAGATAGTTGACGAAGCCGTGGCAGTTCGGCCCGAAGAACGGCATTTCCCCGGCCGCCGCCACCAGCTGTTGCTGCAGCGCCGCCCCCTCGCCGCCCACTTCCGCGAAGCCCGAGGCATAGGCCACCGCCCCGCCCGCCCCGCGTGCGGCAAGCTCCGCCATGATCCCGACGCTCGCCGCCCGGTTGACCGCGATGAGGGCGGCATCGGGCGCCGCCGGCAGCGCCGCCGCCGAACGGTAAGCCGGCAGGCCGCCGACCGTGTCGAGCCGCGGATGGACGGGCCAGATCGCGCCGTCATACCCCATCCGCCGGCACTGCCGGATCACCTCCGCCGACGCGTTCCCGCCGAACAGCGCAACCGTCCGCGGCCGCAGCAGCCGGCGCAGGTCGGGAGGATTTTCAGGCATCGGCGAAACCCCTTCCGCAGGACCGCCGCTCGGGCGGTCAGCGCGGTGCCGATGCTAGGGGGCGGGGGGTCTGGGACTTGACGGATTCAGACATCGGTGCGGCCGGATTGGCAGGGGTGCCGGGGTTCCTTGCGCTCCCGTGCTATAGTCGAGAACTTCGCTCAACCGGATGAGCGCTCAGGCAATCCAACGGAGGCCGGCCATGTATATCGCAGGTTTCGTGATCCCGGTCCCCGCGGCGAATATGGCGGCCTATCGCAGATGGGCCGAGAACGGGGCGGCGCTGTTCAAGGAGTACGGCTGCGTCGAGATCGTCGAATCCTGGGAGGACAACGTCCCCACCGGCAAGTACACCGACTTCCGCCGCGCCGTCGATGCGAAGGACGGCGAGAAGATCGTCTTCACCTGGCAGATCTGGCCCGACAAGGCGACCCTGGATGCCGCGGAAGCGAAGATGCACGAGGACCCGCGTTTCGAGCCCTCCGGTGAAATTCCGTTCGACCCCAAGCGCCTGATCCTCGGCTGCTTCGCACCGATCTTCACCATGGGCCGCGAGTGAACCCCTATGATCGAAACCCCCGCGCGCATTATGATCGGTTTGTGACGAAGGCCGATCGCGCCCGGGCTGGCGGCGGCTTCTAGGCGAGGGGGTGCCCGCCATGGTCGATACGACAACGCGGCCGAAGGTCGGTGAGGGACGGATCGGCAGCTTCGTCTGCGCGGCGATCGGGCTCCTCAGCGTCGCCGCCGTGCTCTGCCTCAAATATCCGGCTTATTTCACCACGCCGGAGTTGAGGGTCCATTACAACGTCGAGCTGCTGCGGCTCATCCTCGCGGTTGCGATGGTCGTCGGCGCCGGGCTCGGCGTTCACGCGCTGGTGATCGGCGGACCCAGGCTCCGGTCCTGGATCGGGCTGGTCGCCCTCTTCGTCGCCATGCTGCTCGGCGGCCCTTACGTGCCGTTCGAGGATTTTCAGCAGCCGCGGTATTATCTCGGCCTCGACTGGCTGGTGCTCGACCTCTTCTTCACCGGCGTCGCCTTCACGATCATCGAGTGGTTCTTCCCGCGGGTCCGGCCCGAGCAGCCGCCGCTCCGCGAGGGCTGGCGGCTCGACCTCGCCTATTTCGGCGTCAACCACGTGCTGATCGGCGTGTTTCTCGTGGTGTCGACGCATTTCGCGCACGATGCCTTCGGCTGGGCCGTGAACCCCTGGCTTCAAGCCCATGTCGTGGCGCTCCCCGCCGTGGTGCGCTTCGTCCTGGTGGTGCTGGCGGCCGACGCGGTCGAATACGTCTCGCACCGCGCCTACCACGAGGTGCCGCTCCTGTGGCGGATCCATGCGGTCCACCATTCGCCCGAATACATGGACTGGCTGTCGGGCTCGCGGCTTCACTTCATCGAGCCGCTGGTCACCCGCTCGGTCGTGCTGGTGCCGATCTTCCTGCTGGGATTCCCGCAGGACACGATCTTCGCGTATCTGATCTTCGTCACCGTCCAGTCGGTGGTGATCCATTCCAACGTCAAGATGAACGTCGGCTGGCTGCGCTACGTGATCGTGACGCCGCAGTTCCACCACTGGCACCACGCCTCGGACGCCGAGGCGATCGACAGGAACTACACGGCGCACACGCCGCTCTTCGACCTGCTCTTCGGCACCTGGCACCTGCCGGCCGACCGCTGGCCGGTGAAATACGGCACGGTGAAGCCGATCCCGGGCGGGATGCTGGGCCAGTTCGTCTATCCGTTCGTGGCGCCGGTGAGCGAGTTCCTGGAGCACCGGACGGAATGAACCGGATTTTGCCGATCGACAGCCTTCGCGCCGAGACGTCGTAGAATGCCCAAAGGTTTCATCTTGGAGCCCCACGAAATAATCCCGTTGGCCACGGGTAGGGGCTCCTGCATCGCGTCAGGTCGCATCACCGCCGCCGGCCAGCGGGTAGGCTTCATGTATCGAGAGCCTCCACGGGACAGCGTCGATAGCGGGTGGGCCTTCTTCTCAGGAGAAGAGACGCAAGACTACGCCGACGAGCCTTCTAATTTTGCGATCTACGATGTCAATACGATCGCAAACTATGACCCGGGGATCGTCCCGCATCTCGACGCGCCCGCCTACTCAGCGTTCGAGCGGGATCCAGATTCGGGAGATTTCGTGCCAGTAGGCTTCCCGGGCTGACCATTCCGAAGCACCGGACGGAATAGCGGCGGGCGTTCCGGCTGGTGGATCCCCCTCACCCTGCCCTCTCCCCCAGTGGGGGAGAGGGATGACGAAGGCTTAGCGAGGCGACAAGCCGAGCTTAGCCGGAGCTGGGTGAGGGGGAAATCCCATCGGAGTGGGATCCACTCACGCCGTCAGGTCGTACCGGTCGAGGTCCATCACCTTGGCCCAGGCCGCGACGAAGTCCTTCGCGAACTTCTCCTTCGCATCCGCGCAGGCATAGACTTCGGCCAGCGCGCGCAGCTGCGAGTGCGAGCCGAAGATCAGGTCGACGCGGGTGCCGGTCCATTTGAGCTCCCGCGTCTTCCGGTCGTGCCCCGAATAGACGCCGTTGGCCCCGGCCTGCCATTCCGTGTGCATGTCGAGGAGGTTGACGAAGAAGTCGTTGGTGAGCTTGCCGGGCTGGTGGGTGAAGACGCCGTGCTTGGACCCGCCGGCATTGGCGCCCAGCACGCGCAGGCCGCCGACCAGCACCGTCATCTCGGGCGCCGACAGCGTCAGCAGCTGCGCCCGATCGACCAGAGCCTCCTCCGGCGACATGAGCTGCGGACCCCGCGTGTAGTTGCGGAAGCCGTCGCTGACCGGCTCGAGCGCTTCGAAGGAATGGGCATCGGTCTGCTCCTGCGACGCATCCATGCGGCCCGGCGTGAAGGCAACCTTCACGTCGAAACCGGCATCCTTCGCCGCCTTCTCGATCGCGGCGCCGCCGCCGAGCACGATCAGGTCGGCGAGCGAGACCTTCTTGCCGCCGGCGTTGAACTCCGTCCGGATCCCCTCGAGCGTGTGCAGCACCTTGGCCAGCTCAGGCGGATTGTTGACCTCCCAGTCCTTCTGCGGGGCCAGGCGAATGCGGGCACCGTTGGCGCCGCCGCGCTTGTCGGAGCCGCGGAAGGTCGAGGCCGACGCCCAGGCGGTCGAGACGAGCTGCGACACCGACAGGCCGGAGGCCAGGATCTTGGCCTTGAGGGCCGCGACGTCCTGGTCGCCGATCACCGGATGGTCGTTGGCCGGGATCGGGTCCTGCCAGATCAGCGTCTCCTTCGGGACCAGTGGGCCCAGATAGCGCTGGATCGGGCCCATGTCGCGATGCGTGAGCTTGAACCAAGCGCGGGCGAAGGCGTCCGCGAACTGGTCCGGGTGCTCGTGGAAGCGCCGCGAGATCTTCTCGTAGGCCGGATCGAAGCGCAGCGAGAGATCCGTCGTCAGCATCGTCGGCACATGCTTCTTCGACGGGTCGTGCGCGTCAGGGATCGTCGCCTCGGCGCCCTTGGCCACCCACTGCTTGGCGCCGGCCGGGCTCTTGGTCAGCTCCCATTCGTAGTTGAACAAATTGTCGAAGAAGTAGTTGCTCCACTTCGTCGGCGTCTGGCTCCAGGTGACTTCCGGACCGCCGGTGATGGCGTCGGCGCCTTTGCCGGTGCCGTGCCGGCTCTTCCAGCCGAGGCCCTGATCCTCGATGAGGGCGGCCTCCGGCTCCGGGCCCATGAGCGACGGATCGCCCGCACCATGGGTCTTGCCGAAAGTGTGGCCGCCGGCGATCAGCGCCACCGTCTCCTCGTCATTCATCGCCATGCGCGCGAAGGTCTCGCGGATGTCATGGGCCGCCTTCACCGGGTCCGGGTTGCCGTTCGGCCCTTCCGGATTGACGTAGATGAGCCCCATCTGCACCGCGCCGAGTGGCTTCTGGAGCTCGCGTTCGCCGCTGTAGCGCTCGTCGCCCAGCCAGCTTCCCTCGGGGCCCCAGTAGAGCTCCTCGGGCTCCCAGGTATCGGCGCGGCCGCCGCCGAAGCCGAAGGTCTTGAAGCCCATCGATTCGAGCGCGACGTTGCCGGCCAGGACCATGAGATCGGCCCAGGAAAGCTTCTTCCCGTATTTCTGCTTGATCGGCCAGAGCAGCCGGCGCGCCTTGTCGAGATTGGTGTTGTCCGGCCAGCTGTTGAGCGGCGCGAAGCGCTGCTGCCCGCCGCCGGCGCCGCCGCGGCCGTCGGCAATGCGGTAGGTGCCCGCCCCATGCCAGGCCATGCGGATGAACAGGCCGCCGTAATGGCCGAAATCGGCCGGCCACCAGTCCTGCGAGTCGGTCATCAGCGCGTGCAGGTCCTTGACCACCGCATCGAGGTCGAGGCTCTTGAATTCCTTGGCGTAGTCGAACGCCTCGCCCATCGGATCGGAGCGCGGCGAGTGCTGCTGCAGGATGTGCAGGCTCAGCTGGTTCGGCCACCACTCGCGGTTGCTAGGTCCGCGGCTTGCTCCTGAAAACGGGCATTTGCTGTCGTCTGGCATGGATCCCTCCGATCGAGTTGCGATGTTTCCTGGGTCAGATTCGGGTTTCAGCAATCATGGAAGAGCTCGGGAGCTCACGGCCGAATTCGCGGCATCGGCTTGTGTCGCGCAGGACATCGTGCTTGCGGTCGCGCATCTTGGTCCCGGCCACGCGCCCTGCGGGTCACGATCGACCATACTCCAACCGACCACCGTAGGTCCGCCTTCCGATGCATGGCGATCGACCCGGCCTGCGGCGCGGCGTCACAGGCTCGTGGGCAACGCCGCCCGCCGAAGTCCGGTACCGAAGTGCCTACGCCGGCCTGATCTCTGCGCAGGCGTAGCTGTTGATCTCGAGGCCCACGGCGAGTTCACGGATCTTGGGTGACTTCCAGACCATGACGGCCTCCCTAGGTTAGAACCATTCCAGCAATAGGTCACATGGCGGTCGGGTTCAAGGACGATGATTCGGGGGGCGCCAATGGCCCGCAAAGGGCTGTATCGAGGGCCAACGGTCCTGACCGGCGGGCGTCCGACGCGGGGATGAAGGGCCGGCGCCGCCGCTTCATCACGGCGACGGCAGGTCCTGCACGTCGGTGGACCCGGCCGCATCGGGGATTTCGTCGACCGGCACGGAGGCCGGCTCCTTCACCGGCCAGTCCAGGCCCCATTTCGGGTCGGAGAGGGTCTTGTTGTAGATCCACTTCTCGTAGGTGTTCCAATCCTTGGTCGCGAAGACGAACATCTTGTTGATGTAGGCATTCGCCGGACCGCAGTCGCAGTTGCAGCGGAGCGCCTTGACGTTGCCGCCGATATTCTCGCCGCCGCTCTTGATCCAGAAATCGAACCACCAGTCCAGATCGGCCGCGCGCTTATCTTCAGGCAGCCCCTGCGCCTTGTGATGGACCGGCTTGAACTCGCTGATGATGGCGGCAAGCTCGGTCAACGAGCTCTTGTTGGCGTCGAAGTCGCAGGCGATGGCCGGATCCTTCACTTCGGTCCCGGGCCCGGCGGCAGCGCTGAACAGGGCGTGCTCGGTTTCGTGCGTCAGCAGCCGGATGGTGGATTCCGACCAGGTGCGCCGGTCGCGCCCGCCGATTGTGTTGACCCCGTCATTATACTGCTTCGCCTCTTTTTCCATCTTGTCGTGAATGAACGTGCAGCGTTTGCCGGCGCCGCCCGGGATCGGCGGCACGAAGCCGTCGCAGGCGATCGTATTCCCCGCCCACTCGGCCGGCATGTCCATGTCGACGAACACGCCGAGCACGGCGGCGAGCCGGCCGGGCGAGGTGGACTTGAGGAACGCTTCGGCGGCCGTCGCTTCCCTGCCGTGGCCGTCGGCGGTGCAGGCGGCATCGGGCGGTACCTTGCCGCAGGCAGCCTTGCGAATATCGGACTTCGATTTCTGAGCCGGCGTGTCATTTGTCTTCTTCACGAAATCGTCCTGCGATCCCTTCTTGGCCTCCGGCGGCTTGCAGACCGCGTCGGGCAGGCAGGCGCGGCTGAGCCTGCGGGCACCGCCGGCCTGCTGGACCGTGTGCGCCGCCTCGTGTGCGAGCAGCCAGCGGCCGTCGTGCGTGTCCGGCCGGTACGCGCCGGCACCGAACACGATGTTTCGGCCGACCGTATAGGCATGTGCCCCCACGGCCGCAGCGGAGCGGGCCGCCTCGGCATCGTCGTGGATGCGGATATCGGCAAAGCTGCGGCCGAAGGATGGTTCCAGCAAGCCGCGCGTCGACGGCTCCAGCGGCCGGCCCGGGCGGGCGAGGACCGAATGCACGATGCCCGGCGCGGCCTCCCCGGCGCGCACGATGCCGGCGGGCTTGGCCTGCATCGTGCCCATCGTCTCCTGCTCCTCCTCCGCGCAGGCGGCGCATTTGCGGCTGAGCCCGGCGCCGGCCGACAAGGCCGGGGCGGTCCCATTCGCCGCCATCGCCGCGTCGGCCGCGTGGTCGGCCTCCCTCTCGAGGGGATCGTTGACCTTCCCGATCACCAGTGGCGGCCGCCTGACGGCGGGCGGGCGCGATGCGCCGGGCGCGGAGGATTCTCGCGCGCGCCTTGCCAGCACCCGCAACGCAGCCTGGTTGCCGGCGCCTGCCTGCGCTCCACTCGCTGGCTCGACCGAGCCGCCGTCAGCCCGGCGCGTCGCCGACGAGGTGTGCCTGAGGAGCGGCGTGCGGGTGGGCCGCGAGGCCGATTGCTGAGCTCTGAGGACCGACGAGGCGATCATGTGGCTGCGACCTGCGTTCGATGTTGACGCAAAGGCGAAGATCGGCCCGAGGAACGCGCTTCCGTCAGCGTGTCACGATCCCGTCCGAGCGTCGAGACGCTTGTATGACTGACCACGCTGGCCCTGCCCTCGCCCATCATCTCGGTCCTTGACAAATCCAGCCGCCTCTGCGTCCGAATCCATCAAACGTTCCACTGCCTGCGGGCGTGGAGTATCCAGCCGTCACGACGACGGGAGGGCCTGCAGATGACGCCGCTGCCTTATCGGGTCGGCTTCTTAGCGATGCCGGAATTCTCCTATTTCGGTCTCGTCGCGGCGATCCAGCCGCTGTTCCTCGCCAACTGGCTGGCCGGGCGGCCGCTCTTCGAGTGGCAGACGCTCTCGGCCGATGGCGGGCCGGTGCGGGCGAGCAACGGCACATCGGTCCCCGTCGATGCGGCGATGGCCGCCGCGGGCCCGTTCCGCACCGTCTTCGTGCTCGCCTGCTTCGATCCCAAGAAGCAGGCCCGGGATGCGCGGGTGACCGGCTGGCTGCGGCGAACGGCGCGGTTCGGCGTCGAGATCGGCGGCATCGAGACCGGCAGCGAGGTGCTGGCCGCCGCCGGCCTTCTCGACAACCATGTCGCGGCCGTGCACTGGGACAATCTCGAAGGCTTCCAGGAACGCTATCCCGACGTGCTCGCCCGCTCGCAGCTTTTCAGCCTGGAGCGCGGGCGGCCGACCTGCGCCGGCGGCACCTCGGTCATCGACATGATGCTGGCCCTGGTGGCGCGCGAGAGCGACGAGACGCTGGCCCGCGAGGTGGCGCAGCAGATGATCGTCGGCCGCCCGCGCGAGGCGACGGCCAGCCAGCTCGCCACCGCCATCCAGCCGGCCGACGGCAGCAACGCCGCGGTGCAGTCGGCCATCGCGCTGATGAACGAGCAGATCGAGGAGCCGCTCTCCGCCGAGGAGATCGCCGAGCGGGTCGGCCTGTCGCAACGCCAGCTGCGCCGCCAGTTCCAGCGCTGGACCGGCACCACGCTGATGCGCGGCTACATCATGATCCGACTGTCCAAGGCGCATCAGCTGCTGCAGCAGACCGAGCTTTCGGTCACCGAGGTCGCGGTCAGCGCCGGCTTCGCCTCGTTGGAGCATTTCTCGCGCGTCTACCGCAGCGTCTTCGGCCGCGCCCCCTCGACCGACCGCCGCCAGTCCATTACCGCCCCCGTCTACCGCCAGCCCGGCCGCAGAGCGGCAGCGGCCGCCTGACACCCCCTCTCCGCCCCTGGGGGCGGAGAGGGTCGGGGTGAGGTGGGGCGACGACAGATTTCTCAATCACAACAATTACATTCCCGAGGGACGCCCGGCGATTGTCCGTCTCGCACCGGTGCTTCCCCCACCTCACCCTGACCCTCTCCGCCCCCGGGGGCGGAGAGGGAAATGCGGAACCTACCCGAGCACGATCTCCGCGCGGCGGTTCTGCGGCTCGCGGACGCCGTCCGCCGTCGGCACCAGCAGGCCGGTCTTGCCGACGCCGATCGTGGTGATCTCGCCGGCGCCGACGCCGTCCTTGACCATCTCGGCCTTGACCGCGGTCGCCCGGCGCTCCGAGAGACCCTGGTTGTAGGCGGCGGTTCCGACCGTGTCGGTGTGACCGGTCACCGTGATCTGGACGACGTTCCCGGCCTTCACGGCATCCGCCGCTTCCTCGATCACCTTCGCTGCAGCCTCCGTGATGTTCGACTTGTCGAAGTCGAAGAACACCTGGAAGGAGCGCTTGGCTTCGACCGCGGGAGCCGGCGGCGGCGCGGGAGCCGGCGGCGGGGGCGGTGCCGCCTCGGCCGGCGGTGGTTCGGAGGCGCCGCCGAACCGCCAGGTGGCCGACGCGCCGAAGGTCCGCGGCGTGCCGCGCATGCCGAAGGCGTAGTTGTTGAGCGCCACGCTGTCGTAGATGACCGTCAGGTAGTGCCGGTCGAAGACATTCTGCATCCAGGCCGACACGGCCACGTCCGGCTCGGGGAACTCCCAGGTCAGGCGCGTGTCCCACAGCGTGTAGCCGCCCTGCTCCGAGCTCGGCGAGTTGGCGGCGTTGAAGAACTCCTTGGTGAAGCCGGTACCGTCCCAGTACCAGTTGAGCGAGCCCTCGTCGCCGTCATAGATCGTCCAGTCGATCGAGGTGGCGAACGACCAGCGCGGCGAGGTGTAGACCCGGTTGCCGGTGATCTCGACGAAGGGATCGACCCCCGGCTGGTAGATATGGGCCGCCGGGTTGGCGATCGTGCCGTCGCCGTAGATCGCGTAGAGATACCCGCCGTTCGCCGACAGCCGCAGGTTCGGCAGGGGCTTGGCCTGCAGATCCGCCTCGACGCCCTCGCTGTGGACCTTGCCGACATTGATCTCGGCCGAGAGCCCGTTCGAGCCCAGCGTGGCGAACTGCTGGTTGCGGTAGATGTAGTAAAACGCGTCGACATTGACCTGCAGCCGGTTGTCGAGGAACAGGTTCTTCGAGCCGATCTCGTAGTCGATCAGCGTCTCCGGCTTGACGCCCGTGGTCGGCGTGAACTGCGCCACGGCATTGAAGGCCGAGCCGCGGAAGCCCAGGCTCCAGCTCGCGTAGACCATGTTGTCCGGCGTGAGGTGGTAGTCCAGCGCCGCCTTGCCGATCCATTTGTGGTCGCTCAGCGACTGGTTGGGCTGGTTGACCTGCAACGGATCGGCCGGGTTGTAGTAGGTGTTCACGAACACGGTCTGGTTGTTGTTCGTGTTGTCCTGGTAGGTCAGCCCCTCCTGGTAGTTCTGGATGCTGATCGAATCGTCGGTGTAGCGGGCGCCGAGCGTCGCCTGCAGCTCCGGCGTGATCTTGTAGGTGTTGTTGAGATAGGCGGCGTAGTCCGTCCGCTTCTGGTTCAGCGAGTTGAACAGGTCGCAGGCATAGAAGCCCGAGACCAGGCAGATATTGGTTTGCGACCCGTCCGGCGCGACATAGATCGCCTTCTGGTAATAGAGCCACTGCGTGTTCTCGGCGAGATACAGCGATTCCTGGTCGTAGAGCAGGCCCGCGGTGAAATTGTACGGGCCGTCGAAGGACGAGTTGGCGCGCAGCTCCTCCTGGAACGAGTGCACGCGGCTGAAATACTGGGCCTGGTTGACGTTGAACGGCGTGCCGCCGTCATTCTCGTTGGTCAGCCACTGGCCCTGGTCGTAGCCGGTGATCGAGGTCAGCTTCAGCCAGTCAAAGGCCTGATACTCCGAGTCCAGCGAGAACCCGTGGCTCTTGATCTCGCGGCGATGCACGTTGATGACCTGCGTGTCGTCCCAGCCCAGCCCCTGCCGGTAATAGCCGGTCGACTGATAGAAGGATTGCGGGATCGTCTGGCCGGTCGGCGTGTCGTATTCGGGATAGCCCAGCACGCCCGGCGGCACGCCCTCGCCGCCGCAGCAGATGTTGAACGAGTATTCGCCGTAATTGACCGGGTCCGAGCGCGCGCTCGACAGACGCAGGATGAATTTCCACCGGTCGTCCGGCTTCCACAGCGCGCTCAGCCTGCCGGCATAGTCGAAGACGCCGGTCAGGTTGCCGCCATAGGCCGCGTCAGGCAAATCGTTGCGGAAATACCCGTCGACATTGGTGAAGGTCCATGCGCCCCGGATGGCGAAGGTATCGGTAACCGGCACGTTGAGATTGCCGTCGGTCTCGTAGCGCCCGTAATTGCCGACGCCCACCATCACCGAACCCGAGAATCCGTTCAGATCCGGCGGATTGGTATAGATGTTGATCGCCCCGCCGGTGGCGTTCCGGCCTTCGATCGTGCCCTGCGGACCCTTCAGCACCTCGATCCGGTCGGTGTCGTAGAGCTGCAACGCCTGCAGCGCGCCCACCGACTTGAACACCCCGTCGACATAGACCGCGATCGGGCTCGATTGGCTCGGGCTGTAATCCGTCTCGGTGACGCCGCGCACCGAGAATTGCGGCTCCTGCGGCCCGAAGGGCAGCACCGCCTGGACGTTGGGCGTCTTGGCCGCCAGGTCGTCGATATTGATGATGCCCTGCTTCTCGATCTGCTGGGCCGAGAGCACGCCGATCGAGATCGGCACGTCCTGCGCCTTCTCTTCCTTCTTCTGCGCGGTGACGACGATCTCCTCGAGGCCGGTGCCCTCGTCGGCCCAGGCCGGCATGGCGACCACCAGCGCCACCGCCGCCGTCGCCAGCCGCCCCGGCACGCCCGAAATGGAAAGGTGTTTCCGCACGCCCATCGCTGCCCCCATTCCGGCGGCGGCAGCTGGTGCCGTCCGCCCGCCGATCGATGGCGGGCGACTCTATGGTCGGGAAACTTGGGACCTTGACGGAATGGGTCGCGCGGCGGCGCGGATCGTCAAATCGGGGTCGTCAGCCCTGGGGCTTGTCCCCGAGCGCCGCTTCGAAATGCATCACCGCCGCCTCGAACTTGTCGCGGCAGCCGGGATTGCAGAAGCCGACGACGTGGCCCTTGTACCTGGTGAGCGAATCCGCGCTGACCGGCTTGCCCGACCAGGGGCAGGTCTCGTTGACGGCATTCTTGATGTCGAGAGGTTCCATAGGGCCTCCATCAACGCTGCCGGCGGAATACGCTGCGCTTTTCCGCCCTACGGTCCGGTGCGTAGGGCGGAAAAGCGCAGCGCATTCCGCCGCTCACGCATCCAGTTCCGAATCCCAGTAGAGGTAGTCGACCCAGCTGTGGTGGTAGTCGCGGTGCCTCAGATCCGGCGCGCGCCGGTTGAGCTCGCCCTTGGTCGGGCGATGCGGCCGGTGCAGCAGCCCCATCTTGGCCTCGTGCGGCGTGCGGTTGCCCTTCGTGTGGTTGCAGCGCGCGCAGGCGGC
>Ga0070731_10002099_pt1 | contig 19526 bp, 12 predicted proteins | sample Coa_R1_2_FD_66448 | JGI IMG/M metagenome (GOLD analysis project Ga0070731, IMG submission 66448) | Surface soil microbial communities from Centralia Pennsylvania, which are recovering from an underground coalmine fire - Coalmine... | ecosystem: Environmental > Terrestrial > Soil > Unclassified ... | reverse complement strand
GTGTGGGGCGACGTGAGCCGCGCCCGGTTTTGTCGTCTCGTGGTCCGCACCGGGCACACTCGCTTTCTCAGGAGCCAGCGAAGGCTGCTGATGCTGGCTGTGTGCCCGCGGGTGCCTCGCCCCACCGCCGACCTGCGAGCCCCAACGATGGACCTTCGGCCCTGATGAGCGGGTTGGGCCGGGGTCCCTAATGGGATGGTATGACCTTCGTTGGCCTCATTTTCAGGAACCTTGGCTCAAGACGCGTCCGGACCGCGCTGACCGCCGTCGCGGTGGCGATCAGCGTCATGGCCGTCGTCACCCTGAGCGTGGTGACTCAGAGCCTTCAGACCTCGGCGGCGAACGTGCTCTTGATGGGGAAGGCCAACTTCATCGTCGCTCAGAAGTCGGTCGCAGACGTGCTGACAAGCGTCGTCACCCAGGACCAGGTCGCCCGGATCCAGAGGACCCAGGGCGTTAGGAGTGCTATCGGCGTGCTCGTCGGGTCCGTCCACCTGAACGCGACAAATCCCTTCTTCCTCGAGATCGGCGTCCAGCCACGTGACTTGAGGACCTTCGGCGTGACGATCGTCGAGGGCCACGAGTACGGGGCGGCGGCCCCCCACCAGATGATGCTCGGCTGGCAGGCGGCCCAATCGCTCCACAAGCGGGTCGGTGACACCATGAGGGTGGGAACAACCGTGTACACGGTCGTCGGGATCTATTCGCTGAATCAGGTCTTCGGCAACGCTGCCGCCATGTTTCCATTGACCACCCTCCAGGCCAACACACGAAAGCCCGGAACCGTCACGCTCGCGGCCGTGAGGATCGATCCTGGAGCGAACGCCGGGAGGGTTATGGCGAGAGTCGACAACGACAATCCGAGCCTTGCAGCGGTCCGCCTGGCGACCCAGGTCGGCCGGGTGGACCGGAACCTGGCGTTCCTGAACGCCGCTCAGACCGCGGCAGAGATCATCGCGATCATCATCGGTGTCGTCATCGTCATGAACACGATGCTCCTGTCGTTCGTCGAGCGCATTCGAGAATTCGGACTGCTCCGGGCGATCGGATGGTCACGAAGGCGACTTCTCGGTCTGGTCATGGGCGAGGCGATCGCGATCAGCGTGATCGGCGCGGCCCTCGGAACGGCGCTTTCCTTCGCGCTGACCACGGCCTTAGAGCACCTTTCATCCCTTCGCGGCGTCCTTGAGGCACAGTTCTCGGGACGCACGCTAGGAACCGCCCTCGCGACGGCCATCGGCATTGCGGTCCTCGCCGCCCTGTATCCATGCGCCCGCGCCGCCCTCTTGCGGCCGGGGGCAGCCCTCCGGCGGGAGTGATCGTCGTGACCGTGGCATCCGAGACGGTCGGCTTCGTGCCAGCCCGGGCGTCGGCGGCTCAACCGATCGTGGAAGCCGTCGACGTGCATCTCGCCTACGGCAACGTCGCGGCGCTCGACGGTGCGACCCTCGCCGTCCAGCAAGGAGAGTGGGTGGCCGTGACCGGACCGAGCGGTTCTGGGAAGTCGACGCTCCTATCGCTCCTGGCCGCGCTCGACCATCCCGAGCGTGGTGAGATCCGCTTTCGGGGCGAGGACCTGGCGGAGAACCGCCACCTCGATCGCTATCGGCGCCACGAGGTCGGGCTCGTGTTTCAGCTTCACAACCTCATCTCGCACCTCGACGCACGCCGCAACGTCGAGATCGCGATGCTGGGCACCGGGCGCCACCGCACCGCCCGCCGACATCGGACCGATGAGCTCCTTGACCGCATGCAACTCGGACCGCTGGCTGACCGTCGGCCGCCCGAGATGTCCGGTGGCGAACGGCAACGGGTGGCGATCGCCCGAGCGCTCGCCAACGAGCCCGTCCTACTCCTCGCCGACGAACCCACGGGGAACCTCGATCCCGCCGCCGCCGCCAACGTTGTGGACGTCTTCCGCGAACTCCACCGTGCCAGCGGGACCTCCATCGTCATGGTGACCCACGATCCGTCGGTCGCCGCCGCCGCCGATCGGCGAGTCGTCATCGAGCGGGGAAGGATCGTGGAATCCGGGGAGGTGGAGCCGCCGGCCGGTGTCCGCCTCCCGCGGGCGGTCGGGTTCGATGTTGGAGTCGAGCTTCGACCGTGTTGAAAGGACCCGGAAAGCGCAGGGGGACGCACCGAGAACGTCAGGACTCCGGTCCGTGGAATGGGAGCGGTGCCCAACGCGGCGCGCATCACACGACGGTCAACGTGCATCGGAACGTGGCATCCCTGCCGTTCTGCCCGGACCCACCGTCCTTTGTCACCGCTCATCCGGATGTCTGCGAGACGCACATCTCCGTGGTGGTGCTCATCGGTGACCGTGCAGTGAAGCTCAAGAAACCCGTCGACCTCCCCTATCTGGATTGGCGCACCCGGGAAGCCCGTGAGATCGCCTGCCACCGCGAAGTGGAACTGAACCGGCGCCTGGCACCCGACGTCTACCTGGGCGTGGCCGATATCTCCGGCCTCGACGGTGGACCGTGTGACCATCTCGTGGTGATGCGCCGCATGCCCGAAGACCGCAGCCTCGGCCGCCTCGCGGCGAGCGGCGCCGACCTGCGCGAACCACTCGACCTGCTCGCTGCCCGCATGGCCGACTTCCACGCGACGGCCTCGCGCTCGCCGGCCATCAGCGAGGCAGCGAGCCGCGACGGCGTGGCACGCAACTGGGTCGACAACCTCACCGTCCTCCATGGTGCCGGCCCGCTCCTCGACGCGCCCACCGTCGAGCGAGTCGGTGCCCTTGCGCAGAACTACCTCGCCGGGCGGGGTGCCTTGTTCACTGAGCGATCCGCGGCTGCCATGACCGTCGACGGCCATGGTGACCTGCTCGCGGACGACATCTACCTCTTGGACGACGGCCCCCGCGTGCTCGATTGCCTCGAGTTCGACGACAGACTGCGGGCCGTCGACGTGCTCGACGATGTGTCGTTCCTCGCCATGGACCTCGAGCACCTGGGAGCACATGCGCTCGCGGGTTGGTTCTTGGGCGCCTACGGACGGCACAGTGGTGCCGACCATCCAACCAGCCTGGCCCACCACTACATCGCCTACCGAGCGGGGGTGCGAGCCAAGGTTGCCTGCATCCGCGCCTCGCAGGGCGTGTCGACGGCCGTTGACGAGGCACGCAGGCTGCTCGAGCTGGCCCGCCGCCACCTCGAGGCCGGGCGGGTGCGTCTCGTACTCGTTGGTGGCCTGCCGGGCACCGGGAAGTCCACTCTCGCCCGACGGCTCGGGGAACGAACGGGATGGCCCGTCCTGCGCTCTGACGTCGTCCGGAAGGAACTGGTTGGCGTGGAGGAGTCGACGCCGATGAGCGCCGCCTTCCAGGCAGGCATCTACGACCCGGAGCTGACCCGGGCCACCTATCGTGAGCTCCTGACCCAGGCGCGGAGTCTCCTCGAACGCGGCGAGACTGTGATCCTCGACGCCTCCTGGAGCGACGCCGCTCGCCGCGTCGAGGCTGCCGAGATCGCCCGGGCGACGGCCACCGAACTGGTCGCGCTTCGCTGCGACACCCCCGCCCACGTGGCTGCGGTTCGCATCGGACACCGACCCCCGGGAGACGCATCCGATGCCACCCTCGCCGTCGCCCGCTCGATGGCCGCGCACACGGAGACTTGGCCCGACGCCCGCACCATCGACACCGCCGGCGACGCCGATAGCAGCGAGGCCCTCGCCGCCGCCGCGCTCGGCATCGTCGGCCCATCGTATGTGTGGAAGGTCTTCCTCTCCGACAAGGACTACGACGCCTACGCCCGAATGTCCTCAACCGAGCAAGTCGGATAAAGCCAGCGCGCCGAACTGCGATCCGGATACATTGAGCACTGGTCCGGCCCACGCCCGGGAGTGGTCGCTCCTGATGTCATTCCTCGAGGGCAAGCCTCACTTCTCGCAGCCGTTCTCGCCGCCGTTTCAGCAACGCGCGGTACCCCGCGTTGTCCGTGTCCGCAATCTCGTGACTGAGATCGCCAAGCGCGCTGTCGAGCAGATCGCGCAACTCTCCGTGATGTTCGTCCAGCACGAGGCTCTTGACCTCAGAGTCGAGCACATCTCGGATCGAGATGATGCCGACGATCTCCCCTTCATCAAGAACCGGAAGGTGCCGAACACCTGCGGCGACCATCGCCTCACGAGCCGCAACCACCCGCTCCCCGGTCGTGACGTACCTGGGCTCGGTGGTCATGACATCGGCCACCCAAATCTCGTCTGGATCCGCGCCATCTGCAATGGCTCGAGTCACGTCCCGCTCGGAGATGATGCCTTGAATCTCCGGACCGTCCAGAACTGCCAGCGTGCCGATATCGGATCCTCGCATGGCACCAGCCGCCTGCCGAAGGGTCGCCTTGCCCTCGATCGTCACGACCGGGCTCCGCATCACCGTGCCAAAAAGGACATCTTCTCTCGTTCGCATTGCCACGACCAGACCATTCCTTCCGGGAGCCGAGGTCGGACAGGGCCGAAGGTCCCGGCTTGACGCTGATCCTCAACCATCTCCTCCGCCGACTTCGTGCCGACCGGAGATGCCGAGTCGTGGCGGACTCTCCCGGCCACGGCGTCGCGCCCCTCTGACAAGGGTGACCTTCATTCGACTCTTGCTAACAACTCGCATCATCAAGAGCACCGCGGTGATGATCCGGGTCACGTTCACCGAGGGGACGAACCGGACATGACCCTCGCGGACCGTATAGACCCCCAGCGGATAGACCAGTCCCCCGAAGCCGCCTCCCTCACCCTCCTGCGCCTTCTTACTCGAGCCTTGCCCCCCTCCTCCTCCCCCGATCGCAACGGCGACGGGTATGAGGACGGTGCCGTCCTTCTCGACCGGGGTCCCGAATGCCCGATCGACGGCGAAGCGATCGCCGGCCTTGGCGAGGATGTCGTTGATGTCCACGGTGCCTCCCTTCTCTTCTCAGGATGAGATTGGGCACCGGCATGTGGACATCCCTAGAGTCCATGGTCATCGCCCGGTAGGTACCGGTGACCATCGGGCTCGTCTGCCGAGCTTCGTTGCCGCAATTCAGGCCGAGCTTCCGGCGGCCTGTATCGGGTCGCGAGTCGTCGTACGGCCCGTTCTGTGATCGCCTTGCCGATGCTCGAGGGGGTTCCCGCAATGCAGCCTTGTGGTGTCCTCGCCTGCTCGGCGGGTCCGACTGGGCGTGGTTTCGCACTTCGTCCTCCTCCAGTACCGCCGCACCGGGTGAGCGAGCGCGGAGAGGGGGTGGGCCGAGGCGCGGAACGACCTCTTGGCACCCGCCTCCTTATCGCACGGGTCAGGACGTTCGACCCTGGTGGGGACGTCGAAGACGGAGCACCGTCCAAGAATGAGCCCTACGCCGAGGTCGCGCACGCCCGGGCAGCGCGGGGATCCGGCGAGGAGCGATCAGATCCGCTCCATCGCTTCGAAGCGTCGGAGCGATTCCCATCCCTCCCGACTTCGTGAGGGTCCCCGTGACCATCTGGAAAGCCTGGTTCGGCGCAACCGTGGATCGGCACCTCCCCTCAGGGTTGCCGTCGTCTACCCCGTCGAAAGCGTCGCATTGCTCGGAGCAGTCGACGTCCAGCGGGAGGGAGTCCTGTCACCGGTTCTCGTGGGACCGACGCAACGCATGAGGGAGGTCGCGACCCGAAACGGGCTCGAGATCGAGGACATGGACCTGATCGAAGCAGCCGACGAGACAACGGCGGCACGCGCCGGGGTCGATGCCGTACGCGACGGACGCGCCGACCTCTTGATGAAGGGCAGCCTGCATACTTCGACGTTCATGCGCGCCGCGCTCGCCGAACGAGGCGGGTTGCGTCGTGAGCGGCGCGCGAGCCACGTCTTCGTATTCGACGTGCCCGGCTTTGACCGGCCTCTGTTCGTCACCGACGCAGTCGTCAACGTGTCGCCAGGCCTCGCCGAGAAGGCGGACATCTGTCAAAACGGGATCGACCTGGCCCGGGCGCTTGGTGTCTCGCGACCGAAGGTGGCGATACTCTCAGCCCTCGAACGTGTCGACCCGGCGGTTCCCTCGACGCTCGACGCGGCGGCTCTTTCGAAGATGGCGGACCGCGACGAGATTACGGGGGCCATCGTCGAGGGTCCGCTTGCGCTCGATGACGCGATCAGCCCGGCGTCACTCGCGATCAAACACATCACATCCTCCCTGCAGGGGAGGGCGGACCTCCTCGTCGTGCCAAACCTCGAGTCCGGCAACATCCTCTACAAGAGCTTCATCTACATGGCCGGGGCTGAAGCAGCGGGGATCGTGGTCGGCCTGCAGGTGCCCTTGATCTTGACGAGTCGGGCGGATTCCGTACGCACCCGGCTGGCGAGCGCAGCGCTCGCCAGCCTTTGGGCCAAGACGGTCGCGAACCGGTTTTGAGGCGGTTCAAACCACGCTCGGAGCTCCGAGCTGCGAGCGCATGACAGGCGACGGTGATAGCTACGGCACGATCACAGCGCGACCGTTGACCTTGCCTTCGCGCAGCGCGCGGTACGCATCGAGCGCCCGTGCGAGCGGGAACGTCGCGATCTCGGCCTTGATCCGCCCGGCCTCGGCGAGCGCCAGCACTTCGTGGAGCTCGGGGAGCGTCCCCCAGTAGGTCGTCGCGACAGCTGCTTCATAACCGATGCTGAAGAAGCTGAACGGCAGCGTCCCGCCGGCGAGGCCCACGATCGTCACGTGTGAAAGCTGCCGGGCCACACGAGCGGCGAGCGCCATCGTTTCGTTCGTGCCGACGAAGTCCAGCACCACGTCGGCACCGCGTCCCTTCGTGGCGTCCAGGACATGGGCCGCGGCCTCGGGACCCATCGCGACCCCGCGCGCCGCCCCGGCGTCGGTCGCCAGGTAGAGCGCTTCGGGGCGCTGATCCACCGCGACGATGGCCGCAGGAGTGAGCTCTCGGAGCAGCTGCACTGCCATGTGACCGAGGCCGCCGACGCCGATGACGACCGCCGCCGTTCCAGGGACGAGCAGGGGAAGCGACCGCTTGACCGCGTGGTACGGGGTGAGGCCCGCGTCGGTGAGCGGCGCGGCGTCGACCGGATCAAGAGCCTGCAGCGGAACGAGGTACCGTGCGCTCGGAGTGACCATATAGGGCGCCATCCCGCCGTCGAGACCCAGGCCACCACCCATCACGCCGATCTCGGCCTGGCGCTCGCAATAGTTCTCCATCCCCATCTGGCAGCGTCGGCACCGCCCGCAGCCCCAGGGGCCGTAGATGGCGACGGGCTGGCCGACGTCGACTCCGCGTACGCCGTCACCGACGGCTTCGATCCAACCGGCGTTCTCGTGACCGAGCGTGAATGGTGGCTCGAACGGCAACATCCCCGAGGAGAAGTCGTTGATCAGGTGAAGGTCCGAGTGGCACGCCCCCGCTCCACCCACTCGCACGAGAACCTCACCAGCCCTCGGCTCGGGCTCGGAGACCTCCCGAAATTCTGGCTCGTGCTGCCAGGCGATCAGTTGTAGGGCTCGCATTTCCGCCTCCTGGATCGAGCCGCGCCCAAGATGGGCGCTCAATGGCTCCTTCTTCATGCTGGACCCCGGACTTCCTCCCTCGACAGGGTCCAAAGTCAGTCGTCACGGCCATGTCGACCAAGTGCGGCGCTCGCCGCCCAGGGCCGAACGTCGAGAGGCGCGGACCGCGCCGAGGGCGGGCAAGTGCCCGGAGCCGGACTCCGTCGCCCAATGCCGAGGAGTCCCCGGTGCCCAACGACGGCGCCGGGACGTCGGGCAGTCAGACGACCTTCCGGGCATCGGCGAGGAAGTGCTCTGCGCCGTGCCTCGCCATCTCTTCGTACACGTCCCAGCGCCTGGCGACGGCCGATTCTGCGAGCGCATGCAGGCGTTCCGCCTCCCGCGGATCCGACCGTGCGAGCGCCCGATACCGCCCCTCGCGCTGCGTGTACTCGGCGAGCGTGATCCTCGGCCTCGGCGAGTCGAGGAGGAACGGATTCCCACCCGCCGTCCGGATCACCGGGTCGTACCGCATGAGCGGCCAGTAGCCGCTTGCGACGGCCCGGTACTGCTGGGCGAGACCCTGCCGCATGTCGATGCCGTGCTCGATGCAGTGGCAATAAGCGAGCACGAGGGACGGCCCCTCGTAGGCTTCCGCTTCCCGGAACGCGGTCAGCGTCTGCTGGGGATCCGCACCGATCGCGATCCGTGCGACGTAGACGCTCCCGTAGGAGATCGCCTGGAGCGCCAGATCCTTGTTCGCCACGTCCTTGCCGGAGGCAGCGAACTTCGCGACCGCACCGAGCGGCGTCGCCTTCGACATCTGCCCCCCGGTGTTCGAGTAGACCTCCGTGTCGAGCACAAGCACGTTCACGTTGCGGCCGCTGGCGAGCACGTGGTCGAGACCCGCGGCCCCGATGTCGTACGCCCAGCCGTCGCCTCCCACGATCCAGACGCTGCGCCGCACGAGATGGTCGACCACGCTTTTCAGGTCCTCGACCGCGTCGCCACCGAGACGCTCGAGGTGGCTCTTGAGCTGCGCGACCCGCTCGCGCTCTGCGGCGAGCTCGGACTCTCGGAGCTGGGACGCCTCGAGGATGGCGTCAACGAGCTCTTCACCCACCGCGTCGCGCAGCTCCATCAGCCGCCGGCGTGCGATCTCGGTCTGGCGATCGGTTGCGAGCCGCATCCCGAGGCCGAACTCCGCATTGTCCTCGAACAGCGAGTTCGACCAGGCCGGCCCCCGCCCGGACGCGTCGACCGTCCACGGCGTGGTCGGCAGATTGCCGCCGTAGATCGAGGAGCATCCGGTGGCGTTGGCGACCAGCAGCCGGTCACCGAAGAGCTGGGAGAGGAGCTTCAGATAGGGCGTCTCGCCGCAGCCCTCGCAGGCACCGGAGAACTCGAAGAGGGGATCGAGGAACTGCGCGCCGCGGACCGTCCCGAAGTCGACGCGCGAGCGCGTCGTCGTCGGGAGCGTCTCGAAGAACGCCACGTTGCGTCGCTCCACTTCCACCAGCTCCGCGCGGCTGGCAAGGTCGATCGCCTTGCGAGATCGGTCGCCCTCCCGGGTAACGGGGCACACCTCCACGCACAGCGCGCAACCCGTGCAGTCTTCGACGTACACCTGGAGCGTGTACCGGCGTCCCGGAAGGCCCACGGCGTTGAGGGGCGCCGTCCGGAAGCCGTCGGGCGAGTCATCGAGCGCCTCAGCGTCGTACAGCTTCGATCTCAGGACGCCGTGCGGGCAGACGAAGCTGCAGTTCCCGCATTGGATGCACGATGCCGGGTCCCATTCCGCGACGAACTCGGCGATGTTGCGCTTCTCGTAGGCGGCGGTCCCGCTCGGGTACGTGCCGTCGGGAGGCAACGCGCTCACCGGCAACTCGTCGCCGCGGCCCGCCATCATGAGGGCGGTCACACGTTGGACGAAGTCCGGAGCGTCCGCCGGTACGACCGGCGGCCGCTCGCGCGTCGACGTCGCGCGGTCGGGCACATCGATGCGATGGAGTCCGCGGAGCGCCCGGTCCACGGCGGCCGTGTTGGCGGCGACCACCTCGGGACCACGAGGGGTGTACGTCTCGCTCAGGGCCGCCTTGATCGCCTCGACAGCCCGATCGAGCGGCAAAATCCGCGAGATGACGAAGAAGGCGGTTTGAAGCACCGTGTTGACTCGACCCGGGATGCCGACGTCGCGGGCGATGCCACTCGCATCGATCGAATAGAGCGTGATCCGCTTCTCGACGATGGCCTCCTGGACGGAGCGGTTGAGCGCGTCCCACACGGCTTCCGGCGCGAAGGGGCAGTTGAGCAGGAACGACGCTCCTTCTGCGGCCCGGTCGAGGACATCGGCGCGGTCGAGCAACGAGAACTGATGGCAGCCGACGAAGTCCGCCTTCGAGAGCAGGTACGGCGCCCGAATCGGCGCGCGCCCGAACCGGAGGTGCGAAACGGTCTGCGATCCGGACTTCTTCGAGTCGTGGACGAAATAGCCCTGCGCGTAGAAGCCCTCCGCGCCCAGGATCTTGATCGTGTTGCGATTGGCGCCGACGGTCCCGTCCGAACCCAGGCCGAAGAAGATCGCACGTTCGGTGCCCGCAGGCTCGATGTCCATCCCCGGCCCGCACTCGATGCTCGTGTTCGACACGTCGTCGTTGATCCCGACGGTGAAGCGGGACTTCGGCTGCTCGTACCCGAGCGCGGCGAAGACGCCGGACGCCATGCTCGGCGTGAACTCCTTGGACGAGAGGCCGTATCGTCCCCCGATCACTCGGGGAATCGGCATTCCCTGGGCGCCCCGCGCCTCAGCGAGTCCCGCCAGCACGTCGAGGAACAGGGGCTCACCCTCGGACCCCGGCTCCTTGGTGCGGTCGAGCACGGCAACGGCCTTCGCCGTCGGCGGCACCGCGCCGACGAGCGCCTCGGCCGGGAACGGCCGATACAGACGGAGCTGGACAACGCCGACACGCTCGCCCTGCGCGTTCAGGTACTCCGCCGTCTCGCGTGCCGTCTCGCCGGCGGAGCCCATCACGACGACGACCCGCTCGGCTTCGGGATGACCGACGTACTCGACCACGTGGTATCGCCGCCCCGTCCGCTCCGCGAACCGCACCATCGCGTCCTCCACGGCGTCGGGTACCCGGGCATAGAACGGATTCACCGTTTCCCTGGCCTGGAAGTACACATCGGGGTTCTGCGCCGTGCCGCGGATCGCGCCCCGCTCGGGCGACAGCGCCCGGGCACGGTGAGCATGCACGAGCTCGTCGGGGACGAGCGCGCGGAGGTCGTCGTCCTCGAGCAGCTCGATCGTGTTCAGCTCGTGTGACGTGCGGAACCCGTCAAAGAAGTGGACGAACGGCACGCGCGTGCGAAGCGTGGCCGCTTGGGCGATGAGTGCGAGATCGTGCGCCTCCTGGACGGATGCGGAGGCGAGCATCGCGACGCCGGTCTGGCGAACGGCCATGACATCCGAGTGGTCCCCGAAGATCGAAAGTCCCTGCGCGGCGATCGACCGTGCCGCCACGTGCAGCACCGCCGAGGTCAGCTCCCCAGCGATCTTGTAGAGGTTCGGGATCATGAGCAGGAGCCCCTGTGACGCCGTGAAGGTCGTCGCGAGTGCGCCGCTCTGCAGTGCTCCGTGAAGCGCTCCGGCGGCCCCGCCCTCGCTCTGCATCTCGAGCACGGTGGGCACCGTGCCCCAGACGTTGCGCCGTCCTTCGCTCGACCACACGTCCGCGAGCTCGGCCATCGGCGAGGACGGCGTGATCGGATAGATGCAGCACACCTCGTTCAGCCGGTAGGCAACCGACGCCGCCGCCTCGTTCCCGTCGATCGTCACGCGCTTCACGAAGACTCCTGCACCATGTCGATGGCGTGAACGGGACACTGGTCGAAACAGACGGCGCACCCCGTGCAGCGGTCGTAGTCGAAGCGGTACCGCAACCCCTTGCCCAGCTTTATGACCGCGTTCTCGGGACACGCGCCGAGGCATCCGTCGCACTCGAAGCAGTTGCCACACGAGAGGCACCGAAGTGCTTCGTAGACCGCATCACCTTCGGCGAGGCCGCCAGTCACTTCGACGAAATCCTCGACACGGCGCTCGAGGGAGACCTCCGGCTGGGGCCGGCGCGCGGCGTCACCGAAGTACCAGAGGTGGAGTTGGCCGAAGGAGACGGGGCCGTGCTTCGCCCTCGGGGCGGGATCGGACCCCCCGAGCCACGCGTCGATCCGGCGCGCAGCCAGCTTGCCGTGCCCGACACCCGAGGTCACCGTTCGCTCTCCAGGGACCATGTCGCCCCCGGCGAAGAGCCACGGGCACCCGGTCTCGAGGGACCTCGACACGTCCACCGTGCCGTCGGGCTCAACCTCGACACCCGGAAGTCCGCGAAGGAAGTCGGTGTCGGCGTCCTGGCCGACGGCCAGGACGAGTGTGTCGGCGTCGAGGGTCTCGAAGCGCCCGGTGGGCCGCGGGAATCCCGTCTCGTCGAGCTCCATCACCTCGAGACGGAGCGTCGGGGCGTCGAACGCGGTGATGGTTCGCAACCAGTCGACGCGGATCCCTTCGCGCCCTGCCGCCGCGAGCTCCTCTTCGTGCGCAGGCATCTGATCCCGGGTCCGCCGGTACACGATCAGGGCTTCCTGCGCCCCGAGCCGCCGCGCCACGCGGGCCGCGTCCATGGCGGTGTTGCCTCCGCCGTAGACGGCAACTCGCCGCCCGATCGCGGGGCGCTCTCCAACGGCGACGCGCCCCAGGAGGTCGAGCGCGTCGACGATCCGGCCGGCGTCCCGAGCCGGGATGTCGACGTGCTTCGGGAGGTTGGCGCCGACGGCCGCGAAGACGGCGTCGAACCGGCCCCCCTGACGTTCCGCGACGAGGTCCTTGACCTGGTGACCGGACCTGATGACCACCCCCAGTCGCTCGATTCGTCGGATCTCCGCCTCAAGGATGTCGCGAGGCAACCGGTACTCCGGGATTCCGTAGCGCATCATCCCGCCGGGCTCCGGCCCGGCGTCACGGATCTCGACCGCGTGTCCCAGCCTGGTCAGGTGATAGGCGGCGGCCAGGCCGGTCGGGCCGCTCCCGACGACGAGCACGCGCTTCCCGCTCGACTCGGCCCCTGCTGGGAGGGCCCAGCGACGCTCGATGGCGAGATCGCCCAAGTAGCGCTCGACGGCGTGGATCGATACTGCCGTGTCGAGATCCACACGGTTGCAGCTGTCCTCGCAGGGGTGATAGCAGACGCGTCCGTGGACAGCTGGGAGCGGGTTGTCCGAGACGATCTGTCTCCACGCGCCCTCCTCGTCGCCCTCCCGGCAACGCGCGAGCCACGCCTGGACGTTCTCGCCGGCCGGACAGGCGGCGTTGCACGGCGGGAGCAGATCGACGTAGCGCGGAAGCCGGGTTCGGGTCGGCCCGGCAGCCGGCCCGTCGTGGAGGAGGTCCGGCGAGGGGGTGAGGTCGGTCGGCATCAACCCGAGGCTGCCGCCGCGCCGAGACGCTGTTCGACCTGGAGAACCAGACGCGTCGTCTTGATCAGGGTGTCGGGGTTCAAGCTCATCGAGTCGATGCCGAGCGCGACGAGATACTCGGCCATGTCGGGGTAGTCGGAAGGAGCCTGCCCGCACAGTCCGGAGTGGATGCCGTTCCGCCGGCACCCCTCGACCGCGAGCCGGATCATCTCCTTCACGCCGTCGTCACGCTCGTCGTAGTCGAAGGCAACCGTCTCAGAGTCCCGATCCACCCCCAAGGTGAGCTGCGTCAGGTCATTGGATCCGATGGAGAACCCGTCGAAGCGCGCGGCGAACTGGTCGATCAGGATCACGTTGTTGGGGATCTCGCACATCGCGTACACCTCCAATCCGTCCGTGCCGCGCACGAGACCAAGGTCCGCCATGGTCTTCAGGACAAGGTCCGCCTCGGCCACGCGGCGGACGAACGGCAGCATGAGAACCACGTTGCTGAGCCCCATCTCCTCTCGGACCCGTCGCATCGCTCGGCACTCGAGCGCGAACCCCTCCGCATAGGCGGGATGCGCATAGCGCGAGGCGCCCCGGAACCCGAGCATCGGGTTCGCCTCGTCGGGTTCGAAGTCGCGGCCCCCGACGAGGCTCGCGTACTCGTTGGTCTTGAAGTCCGACATTCGAACCACGACCGGCTTCGGCCAGAACGCCGCCGCGATGGTGCCAATGCCTTCGGAGAGACGCTCGACGAAGAAACTCGCACCGTCCGCGTACCCCCGCGTCAGGCGGGCGATCTGGGCCCACGCAGCCGGGTCCGAGACGCGCTCGGGATGCGCGAGCGCGAGAGGGTGGACCTTGATCGCCTCGCTGATGATGAACTCCATCCGGGCGAGACCGACGCCGTCGTTCGGCAGGAACGACGTCTTGAAGGCGAGATCCGGATTGCCGAGGTTGACCATGATGTGCGTGCGGGGCCTCGGGAGGTCGCCGATCTCGAGAGTGGTGACTCCGAAGGGGACCTCTCCGCGATAGACGCGCCCGACGTTGCCCTCCGAGCACGAGACGGTCACCTGCGTGCCCGCTGGCACGCTCGTGGTGGCATCGCCCGCTCCCACGACCGCCGGGATGCCGAGCTCTCTTGCGACGATCGCCGCATGGCACGTCCGACCTCCACGGTTCGTCACGATGGCGGCCGCCGTCTTCATCACCGGCTCCCAGTCGGGCGTGGTCGTGTCAGCAACGAGCACCTCGCCCGGCTGGAAGCGACCGAGTTCCGTCACGTTCGCGACGAGGCGAGCGCTCCCCGAGGCGATTCGTTCTCCGACCGACCGACCCTCTGCCAGGACCTCTCCGGTTCCCCTGAGCTCGTAGGTCTCGAGGGTGGTGACGGGCCGCTGGGATGCGACGGTCTCGGGACGCGACTGCACGAGGTATAGCTCATCGTCGATGCCGTCCTTCGCCCACTCGACGTCCATGGGCCTGCCGTAGTGCCGCTCGATCGCGAGCGCGTGACCGGCGAGGGTGAGGATCTCCTCGTCGCTCAGGCAGAACCGCTCCCTGTCCGCCTTGGGGGTTGGGACATTGCGCGTGGTCTGCCTCGTCTGCCCCTCGGTGAACACCATCTTCACCGCCTTGTCCCCGATGTTGCGGCGGAGGACGGCGCGGTGCCCGCGTTGGAACGTGGACTTGTGGACGTAGAACTCGTCTGGGTCGACGACGCCCTGGACGACGTTCTCGCCGAGCCCGTAGGCACCGGTGACGAAGACCACGTCGCGGAAGCCCGACTCGGTGTCAAGGGTGAACGCCACGCCGGCTGAAGCGAGGTCCGAGCGAACCATCTTCATCACCCCGACCGACAGGGCCACCTTGAAGTGGTCGAAGCCCTGATCGATCCGGTAGTGAACGGCCCGGTCGGTGAAGAGGCTTGCGAAACACCGGCGACACGCGTCGAGCAGGCTGTGGTCTCCCCTCACGTTCAGGAAGGTCTCGTGTTGGCCGGCGAAGCTCGCCCCCGGCAGGTCTTCCGCAGTCGCCGAGGAACGTACGGCGACACTGAGAGCAGCCCCATACTCCTCCTCGAGGTCGCGGTACGCGGCGAGGATCTCGTCCTGGATCTCCGGTGGAAGAGGCGCGCCGTAGACGATCTCGCGAGCCTCTCGGGCCCGACGTGCGAGATCGCCGATGTCCGCCGGGTCGAGCCCGCCGAGGCATTGCTGCAACGGGTCCCATGCCCCTGCTTGGTCCAGCGTCGCCCGGTAGGCGTCCGCCGTCACCGCGAAGCCATTGGGTACCCTCACCCCTTCTGAGCGGAGCGCACAGTACATCTCGCCGAGCGAGGCGTTCTTGCCCCCGACGAGCGGGACGTCCTCGATACCGATCTCTTCGAAACGTCGAACGTACTTCGCCATAGCGGCCTCCCAGGTCCTCGTCGAGTCTTCGACCGCTCCGGCCGATGGGGCAGGGCCAAAGGTCCGCGACGAAGGCCCGACGGCCTGCGTCCCACGGGGGTCGATCGGCGCTCGAGCCACCCCGTTCCGGTCTCCCCGGGCCGAAGGCGGTCGGGTGACCTTGTGCCCTGTGCGAATCGACCGTCGGTGCTCAAGGCTTCCCCCGTCAGAGGACCCGAGGAGGTAGTGGAGATGGCAGTACGGATCGGTGTGAACGGCTTCGGGCGAACCGGGCGAGCCTTTCTCCGAGTCGCCCTCGAGCGCGAGCTCGGGATCGAGATTGTCGCGGTGAACGACCTCGCCGCTCCATCGGCGCTCGCCAGCCTGCTTGCGCGCGACTCCGTCTTCGGTCGCTACCGCGACCGAGTGAGCGTGGAGGGCGACGAGATGCTGGTCGGCCGACACAGGATCACGATGCTCTCCGAGCCGGATCTAAAGGCGCTCCCCTGGGCGGACCTGGCGGTCGACGTCGTCGTCGAGTCCACCGGCCGCTTCACGGCTCGCGACCAGGCCGTGGCGCACCTCGACGCGGGGGCGCCGAGAGTGGTGGTGTCGGCTCCCTCGAAAGGCGCAGACGCCACGTTCGTCATGGGGGTCAACGATTCGACCTTCGACCCCGAGCGACATGTCGTCGTGTCGAACGCCTCGTGCACGACGAACTGCCTGGTGCCGATGCTGAAAGTGCTCGACGACGCCTTCGGCGTGGAGCATGGCTTCATGACCACGGTGCACGCCTACACCGGCGATCAACGCCTGGTGGACGGGCTGCACAAAGACCCTCGTCGCGCCCGCGCTGCCGCGATCAACATCGTCCCGACGACGACCGGTGCCGCCCGCTCCGTGGGGGAGGTCCTCCCCCACCTCGCAGGACGGCTCGACGGCATCGCGCTCCGCGTGCCGGTTCCCGACGGGTCGGCGACCGACCTGGTCGCTACCGTGCGATCGGCCCCGAACGCAGACGAGGTTCGCCGTGCCTTCCGTCAGGCGGCCTCGACGCCGCCATTGGCCGGACGACTTGAGTACGCAGAAGAAGGGCTCGTGTCGACGGACATCATCGGTGACCCGGCGTCGTGCGTCTTCGACGCCGGGCTCACGATGGCCGAGGGAAACCTGGTGAAGGTGCTCGGCTGGTACGACAACGAATGGGGCTATGCCAACCGCCTCGCTGAGCTCGCAGCCAAGGTCGGCCAGGCGGCACCTCCAAGCGTCCGACGCTGAGTCTCTCCCTGAGCCCGTCCAGCCGTTCCTTCGGCCCTAGCGTCTGCAACCTCGGCAGCCGACACTGAGATCGTGGGATCTGACGGCGACGCGTTGGGCGACCCCGCGGTCGACATGGCCGGCCCGGCAGCTGATGGGGCCGAAGATCCGCGGATCCAGCTCGCCTTGCTCTATCGCAACCTTCGGAGCTCCCCGCGAGGTCTGACGAAGCTGCAGGCCGAGCGACGGCTGGTTCGCTACGGCCCCAACGAGTTGACCCGCCGTCAGGGCAGACGATGGCCCCGGGAACTCGCTCGTCAGTTCACGCATCCACTGGCGCTGCTCCTTGCGGCGGCCGCCGTACTGGCGGAGGTGAGCGGCACCCCGCGCCTCGCCGTCGCGATCGGCGTCGTGATCGTCTTGAACGCGCTCTTCGCCTTTGTCCAGGAGGTGCAGGCCGAACGCGCCGTGGATGCCCTGGCCGCCTACGTACCCGAGTGGGCACACGTCGTGCGGGATGGCGATCTCGAGGAGATTGATGCCAAGTCGTTGGTGCCCGGTGACATCCTGGCGATCGAAGAAGGCGATCGGATCTGCGCCGACGGGCGCCTCATTGAAGGCGCGATCCAGGTGGACCTGTCGATGCTGAACGGCGAGTCGCAGCCAGCCACCAGGTCGGCGGAATTCCTCGACACCTCGGGCGCACTCATCGATGCGCGGGACCTGGTGTTCTCGGGAACTTCCTGCGTCGGCGGTGAGGCCAAGGCACTCGTCACCAGCACCGGGATGCATACCGAGCTCGGCCGCATTGCCTCGCTCTCCCAGCGAGTCGGCCGGGAAGAGAGCCCGCTCGAGCGGCAAGTGAAGCGGGTCGCCTGGCTGATCGCCGCCGTCGCTGTCGGCGCGGGCCTGGCGTTCTTGCCGATGGGGGCAGCAGCCGGCCTGTCGCTGGCGGCGGCGGCGAGCTTCGCCATCGGTCTCTTGGTCGCGAATGTTCCCGAGGGTCTCCTGCCGATCATCACTCTTGCCCTCGCCGTCGGTGTGCGCGACCTTGCGCGGCGCGGCGCCGTGGTGAAGCGCCTGTCGGCGGTCGAGACCCTCGGCTCGACGACTGTGATCTGCACCGACAAGACGGGGACGATCACCCAGAACCGGATGACCGTAACCCGCCTTTGGGTTCCGGGCGCGGACGTCGACCTCTCACGGGGCCCCACCCCGGACGTACCAGGAGCAGCCCACGACCTCGTCCGGGCAGCTGTCGTCTGCACGAATCTCTATGCATCCACGTTGGCCACCGGTACTGGCGACCCCACCGAGCTCGCGCTGCTCGTGGTCGCCGACGCCATCGGAGAGGGTCAGACGAGCGCCGACCGCGGGGCCAAGCGGCGCGCCACGTTCCACTTCGATCCGAAGCTGAAGCGGATGTCCACCGCCGACGAAGAAGCCGACGGAACGTTCGCGATCCACACCAAAGGGGCTCCCGAGACGGTCCTGCCCTGCTGCACGCGCATCGCGACGGCAGAGGATAGAGAGCGTGACGTCGCGCCAAGCGACCGAAATCAGGTCATGTCCGTCGTGAGTCGGTACGCGGCAGACGGCCTGAGAGTTCTCGGGGTTGCACGGCGCCAGGTCGACGGAGAGATCCCCGAGCGCCGGGAAGAAGCCGAGAAGGACCTGTGTTTCCTCGGCTTGGTCGCAATGATCGACCCGCCGCGTCCGGAGGTCGCTCCCGCGATCTCGCGGGCACATCGGGCAGGGATCCGCTTTCACGTCGTGACTGGCGACAATGGCCTTACCGCGGCTGCCATCGCCCGGCAGGTGGGCATCGCCCGAACCACCTCGCCCATCGTGACCGGTGAGGAGCTCGACGCGATGAACGACGACGAGCTCGACGGTCTCCTCGCGAGCGGACAGGAGATCGTGTTCGCACGCAGTTCACCCGAGGCGAAGCTCCGGATTGCCGACGCCTTGCGCGCTCGGGGAGACGTCGTCGCGATGACCGGCGACGGCGTGAACGACGCCCCGGCTCTTCATCGAGCCGACATCGGCGTGGCGATGGGGCGATCGGGCACCGACGTCGCCCGTGAGGCGGCAACGATGGTCCTCACGGACGACAACGTCGCGACGATCATCGTCGCTGTCGAGGCCGGGCGGCGGGTGTTCGACAATGTGCGAAAGTTCGTCCTTTACATCTTCACCCACGCGGTTCCAGAGGTCGTGCCCTTCCTCGTCTTTGCCCTGTCGGGCGGGGCGATCCCACTGCCGCTCACTGTGATGCAGATCCTGGCCATCGACCTCGGCACGGATACGTTGCCGGCTCTCGCGCTCAGCCGGGAGCCGCCCGAGCCCGGATTGATGGACCGTCCCCCCCGCTCGCGGCACGAAGGGGTCATCACGCGCCGCATGCTTGCCCGCTCTTGGGGCTTCATGGGTGTCATCTCCGCCGTGCTCGTCATGGCGGGCTTCTTGGTCGTCCTGCTCCACGCGGGGTGGCACCCGGGCGCACCGACGAAGACCGGCACGGCGTTGCACACCGCCTACCGCCAAGCCACCACGGTCGCGTGGCTCGGGATCGTGGCCTGCCAGATCGGCACCGCCTTCGCGGCGAGAACCGAGTGGGCCTCGTTGAAGTCCATCGGCTTCTTCAGCAACCGACCCCTCCTCCTCGCAATCGCCCTCGAGATCGCATTCGCACTCACCCTGATCTTCGCCACGCCATTCCACGCCCTGTTCGGAACCGCCTCACTCTCGGCCTCGCAGCTCGCGATTGTGGTTCCGTTCCCCTTCATCGTCTGGGGCGCCGACGAGCTCCGGCGCCGGCGGGCGCGCCGCAGAGCGCGGCGACGGTCACCGGCTGCAGCGGGCGCCGGCACGAACGGGCTTGCAGCCCACGTGGCGCACAAAGACAGGGTCGCGCCCGCCGCTGCGTCGTCGACGCGTTGACACGGTGACCCTCCCCGGAGTCGAGCAC